>VFSW01010130.1_pt1 | contig 13388 bp, 13 predicted proteins | sample 5358111 | NCBI WGS metagenome assembly VFSW01 (sample SAMN11554181, study PRJNA540505) | mine drainage metagenome | isolation source: sediment from site ElyBrook_90M | place: USA: Ely Copper Mine, Vershire, VT | collected 2017 | reverse complement strand
CTGGCGAAATTCGCCCGCCGCAACATCATCGCCAACCCGAATTGTTCCACCATCCAGATGGTGGTGGCGCTGAAGCCGCTGCACGACCGATTCAAGATCAAGCGCGTGGTGGTGTCCACCTATCAATCGGTCTCGGGCGCGGGCAAGGAGGCGATGGACGAGCTCTACGCCCACACCAAGGGGGTGTTCGTCCACGATTCCTCGACGCCGCAGCAGTTCACGAAGGAGATCGCCTTCAACTGCATCCCGCATATCGACAAGTTCATGGATGACGGCTCGACCAAGGAAGAATGGAAGATGGTGGTCGAGACGAAGAAGATCCTCGACCCCGACATCGCCGTGTTCGCCACCTGCGTGCGCGTGCCGGTCTTCATCAGCCATGGCGAGGCCATCACGATCGAGTGCGAGCGCCCGATCACGGTGAACGAGGCGCGCGCCGCGTTGCGCGACGCGCCCGGCGTCGCGGTGTTCGATACGCGCGAGGACGGCGGCTATATCACGCCGCTGGAGGCGACCGGGGAGGACGCGGTCTATGTCAGCCGCATCCGCAAGGACCCGACCGTGCCGCATGGCCTGTCGTTCTGGTGCGTGGCCGATAACCTGCGCAAGGGCGCGGCGTTGAACGCGGTGCAGATCGCCGAGACGCTGATCGCGCAGGGCGCGCTGGCGAAACGCGCGGCGTAGCGGCAGCCTGCGTCAAGGTCGTGGCGGGATGACCGTCACGACGAACGGGACCGGCCGCGCCCGATGGCCCCAGAAGCGGTGGGCCAGGGTGATCTCGGTCCGCGTCGATTGCGGGGTCGCGAAGCGGGCGGTGCGGGTCAGGCACAGCGTGTCGGTCGCGATGCAGATCGACAGCAGCCCGTGGCGCGCGATGTCGCCCGGCTTGACCCAGAGGTTTTCGTTGTAGTCGAAATGCTCGAAGGTGTGCGGGCGGTCGGTGCTGTAGAACGCCGTCTCGTTCTCATACCAATCGGAGCCGGCGACGTAGGCGAGCGGCAAGCCGGTGCTTTTGTGCCAGATGTTCGTGGCGGCGCGCGCCACCTCCTGGAACGGCTGCACCTTCATCGCCGCGGGCGAGCGCCAGGTGCGCCACCACGCGAAGCCGGGCGCGGTGACCAGCGCGCCAAGCGAAACCACGGCCGCAACCCAGGTGGCGATGCGCGCCAGACGGCCGATCTTGCGCGGACGGGCGATCTCGATCGCCAGCAGCGGCAGCAGCGGGAAGGCGCCGACCATCATCTCCGAGGTGATGCGGGTGCGCAGCGCCAGGCCGCCGATCAGGGTGAGGGCGGGCGGCACCAGCGTCAGCGTGGCGAGCAGGCGACGGGTCGGCTCGCCCGGGGGCGCCTCGGTCGTGTTGGCCGCCGCCCGTCCCGAGCGCCAGGCGATCCAGGCCACCAGCAGCACCGGGGCGAGATTCATGCCCACGATGCCGGACATTGCCTGCGCCGCGTAGGCGACGATCCACGACCACGGCCAATCGACGATGCTGTCCAGATAGCGCAACGGCGGCGCGCGATGGGTGAGCAGCCACCAGAGATGCGGCGAGAGGATGACGACGGCAATCGCCACCGAAAGATAGGGCGCGGCGGAGGCGAAATATCGGCGCCGCGCCGGATGTTGCAGGGCCGCGAGGAAACAGGACGCGAGCAGGATCAGCGCGTAGTATTTGGACATCAACGCCAGGCCGGCGCAGAGGCCGAAGCCGATCGCATCGCCGGCGCGGCGGGACCGCAGCGACACCATGAAGCTGTGCAAGGTCCACGGCCAGATCGAGACGAAGATGATGTTGGCGTCGTATTTATAGGCGTAGAACGTATAGAGCGGCGTGGCCAGCAGCAGCGCCCAGGCCGCGATGCGCGTGCGTCCGCTGGCGAAATCGCCGATCGCGCGCCACGCGCCGAGCAGGCCCACCGCCGCGTTCACGCTGCTGAGCAGCGCGAAGGCCCAGAGGCGACGCGGGAAGACCTGGAACCAGACGCCGCAGATCCAGGCCCAGAAGGGGGGGTGCTGGTTGTAGCCGAGTTCGAACTGCCGTCCCCAGGCATAGGCCTCGGCCATGTCGTGCTTGATCGCGACCGGCGCCTCGGTGATCGTGAAATAGAGCGTCCAGACCAGGACGAAGCCCGCGAGCACAGCGAGGATCCGCGCCGTACCGGGTTCCGACGGATCCCCCGATGGCGGGACGGCACGGGCCGGGACGGTCATGGGGCACGGAATCCTGACGTGTGGTCCGCCCGCGCGGTTCGGCGGGGGCGGCGCCCCATAGCAGGGGATTGGAGTGCATCCAACCGGCGTGGGAAGCTCAGCCGATCCGGTAACGCTCCACCGCGTCCCAATCGAGCCGGATGCCGAAGCCCGGGCCGTCCGGCACCTGCATCATGCCGTCGGCGATGCGGGGCTTTTCGGCCCAGAGACCCGGAAACAGCGGATCGCGATCGGGATCGGGGAAGCATTCCACGCAGATCCCATGCGGGATCCCCCCCAGCATGTGCGCCGCGATCTGCGGTTCCTCGTGATGCGCCATGCGCACCCCGGCCAACGCGCAGGCGGACGCCGCGCGCCGCCATTCGGTGATGCCGCCGCCTTCGGAGGCGTCGAAATTGACGATATCGACCGCGCCGGCATCCAACAGCCGGCGCACCCCGGCGGCGGTGACCTCGCTCTGCCCGGCATTGATGGGGATCGAGGTGGCGCGGCGGACCTCCGCCATCTGGCGCGCGTCGTCGTGCCAGTGGCAGGGTTCCTCGAACCAGGCGATATCGTAACGTTCCACCAGTCGCGCGAAGCGGATCGCCTCCGCGGCCGGCCAGCCGCGATTGGCATCGACGGCGAGCAGGAAATCCGCCCCGCCGCCCTCGCGCGCAAAGGCGACGCGCTCGGCATCCTGCTCGGCGGTCAGCCCGCCCACCTTCACCTTGCAGCCGGCCATGCCGACCGAGCGCAGCCAGGCCATCTCGGGGGCCAGATCGGCGGGCTTCTTGCCGGGAAGATAGTAGCCGGCGATGGCGATGATCGGCAGCGCGTCGCGATAGCCGCCGAGCATCGCGTGCACGCTGATGCCGTGCGCCTTGCCCAGCACGTCCCAGACCGCCGTATCCACGCAGGCGATCGCGTTCATCGCCAGCGCGCGATCGGACCGCGCGATCGTGACGCGGAACATCTTCTCCCAGATGCGCTCATAGGCGGTGACCGTCTCGCCGATCAGCAGCGGAGCGATCTCGTGTTCGATGATACGCGCGATCGCCGGGCCATGGGCGCGATCGTCGCCGTTATAGACCTCGCTCACCAGGCCGCCCTCGGTATGCAGGCGGGTGATGACCGTGGCGCGGCTATCGACGGCATAGGAGCTGCCGTGGAAGACCTTGCGCAGCGGAATGCGGATCGGGATCGCCTCGATGCGGCTGATCTTCATGCCGTCGCTCCGCCATCCACCGGAAGCGCCACGCCGGTGATGTAGGAGGCTTCGTCGGAGATCAGGAACAGCGCCGCGTTGGCCACTTCCTCGGGCCGCGCCGGGCGGCCCATCGGCACCTGGCCGCCGCGCTTCTTCACCAGTGTCTCGGCGGTCTCGCCGGGCGGCAGCTGGCTGTCGGGGCGGGCGACGAAGACGCGCAGCATCGGCGTGTCGGTGGGGCCGGGGCAGACCGCGTTCACCCGGATCTTCTCGCGGGCGTAGCGTTTCGACAGGCCATGCACCAGGCCGACGATACCGAACTTGGCGATGTTATAGACCGGGCTGAACTGCGATCCCGTCAGCCCCGAAGTGGAGGCGGTATAGAGCAGCGCGCCGCCGCCGCGCGCGCGCAGCTCCGGCAGCGCGGCGATCGTGGTCACCAGCACCGTGCGCACATTGAGGTCCATCGCCAGGTCGAAATCGGCGAGATCGAGCCCCTCGATCGACGCCGGGCCGGGATGGCCGACATGGTTCCAGACGAAATCCAGGCCGCCCCAGTGGCGCGCGGTGCGGGCGACGATCGCGCGGGCGAAATCGTCCTCGCGCAGATCCCCCGCGATCGCCAGGGCGCGCCCGCCGGCGGCGGTGATCTCGCCGGCCACCGCGTCGGCGCCCGCCGCGTCGCGATCCACCACCGCGACCGCCGCGCCCTCGGCGGCGAAGCGCAGCGCGCCGGCGCGGCCCATGCCGGAGGCGGCGGCAGTGACGATCCCGATCTTGTTTGCCAGTCGCATCGCCCCGACTCCGTTACGAGATATGGCGCTTCGAATCGAGCCAGCCCAGCATGTGACGGTTGAACACGTCCGGGTGTTCGACGTTGGGGAAATGCCGGGCCTGGGCGATTTCCTCGTAGTGGCCTTCGGGCACCAGCGCGGCGATGCGGCGGTTCTCGGCCGGCGGGGTGCCGAGGTCCCGATCGCCGCACAGCACCAGCACCGGGGATTTCACCTGGCCCAGGCGCGGGGCGAAATCGAAATCCATGATCGCCTGGCAGGAGCCGATATAGCCGGCGGGCGTGGTGGTCGCGACGCAATCGCGGATCTGCGTCCAGCGCGCCGGATTGCGCGGGCGAAACGCCTCGGTGAACCAGCGATCGACGGTGGCGTCCGCGAGCGGCGCCACCGATTGGGCCTTCTCCACCGTGGCGATGCGCTCGGCCCAGGCGGCGGTGCCTTCGCTGGGGGTGGAGGGCCGCGTGTCGCACCAGATCGCCGAGAGCAGCTTCCCGGGATAGGCGAGCGCGAAGGCCTGACCCAGCATGCCGCCGATGGACAGGCCAATGTAATGGATGCGCGCGATTCCCAGCACATCGAGCGCGCCGGCGACGTCGGCGGCGAGCGCGTCCATGCTGTACGGGCCCGGCACCGGATCGCTGCCGCCATGGCCGCGCATATCCAGCCGCAGCACGCGCCAGCCCTGTTCCAGCAGCGGAGGCACCTGCTCGGCCCACATGCCGCCGTCGGCGGCGAGCGAATGGGTGAAGCAGACCACCGGCGACGTGTCATCGCCCAGCAGGTCATAGGCGATGGCGCGCCCGTTCAGCGATAGTCTCATGGACCGGCTCCTCTCCCGATTTCGGCGGGAGACTACGGAGGCCGGGGTGCGGCGGCAACCGTGCGGTCAGAGCAGGTCGGCCAGTTCGCCGTCGCGCAGCATCACATCGAGCCCGGCGAGGCCGCCGGCGAGTTCGCCGCCCATCGCGCGCAGGCTTTCCTCGCGGATCAGACCGGCGAGCTCGGCGCGTAGTGCGAGGAAATCCGCGGTCATCATCCCGTCCACTTCGCGCGGACGTGGCAGGGTGATCGGCACCTCCGCCTTGATCCGGCCGGGACGCGCGGTCATCACATAGACGCGGTCGGACAGGAAGATCGCCTCGTCGATATCGTGCGTGACGAACAGCACGGAGATGCCGAGGCGCTGCCAGATATTCGTCAGGATCTGCTGCATGATCTGGCGCGTCTGCGCGTCCAGTGCGCCGAACGGCTCATCCAGCAGCAGCACTTTCGGCCCCGTGGCGAGCGCGCGGACGATGCCGACGCGCTGCTTCATCCCGCCCGAGAGCCGGTCGGGATACTGATCCTCGAACCCGATCAGCCCGGCGAGCGACAGCAGGGTGCGCGCCATGCGCTCGCGCGTGCCCGCGCCGACGCCCTTCATCTTGAGGCCGAACTCCACGTTCTGGCGCACCGTCTTCCAGGGAAACAGCGAGTATTGCTGGAACACCATGCCGCGATCGGCGCCCGGGCGGGTGACCGGCACGCCATCGACCGCGACCCGCCCGCGCGTGGCGGGGACGAAGCCGGCGACGGCGTTGAGCAGGCTCGACTTGCCGCAGCCCGAGGGGCCGACGATGGAGACGAACTCGCCCGGCCGGACGGTGATGGAAACGTCGTCCACCGCGGCGATCGGCGCGCCGTCGGACGCGTAGTCGAGTCCGAAATGATCGATCTCGATGAGGCCGCTGTCGCGCATGGCTCGGGTCCCCCTCTATTGCGTGGCGAGCCAGGGCATCGCGAGCCGGCCCAGCCCGCGGATCGCGGCGGAGGACACCAGGCCGAGCAGCCCGATCGCCACCATGCCGAGCACGATGTCCGGATACTGGATCAGCGAATAGGCGGCCCAGGTGAAATAACCGATCCCCGACTGGCCGGAGATCATTTCGGCCGCGATCACGGAGACCCAGCCGACCCCCATCCCGACGGCCAGCCCGGTGAAGATCGCCGGCATCGCCCCGGGCAGATAGACCTCGCGGAAGATTGCGCCCTCCCCGGCGCCGAGCGAGCGCGCGGCCAGCACCAGCACCGGATCGACGCGACGCATTCCGAGCAGCGTATTGAGCAGGATCGGAAAGAATGCGCCGAGGAAGGTGATGAAGACGATGCTCTGGAAATCGGTGGGCCAGAGCATGATCGAGATCGGCACCCAGGCGATCGCCGGCACTGGGCGCAGGATCTCGCAGAGCGGAAAGATCAGTTCATGGGCGATCGGGTAGCGCCCGATCACCAGCCCGGTCGGCACCGCGGCCAGCGCGGCCAGCACGAAGCCGAGGAAGACCCGTTCGCAACTGACGATCACGTCGTTCAGGAAATCCGCCGACGGCACCACGGCGACCGCGTGGGCGAAGACGATGGAGGGCGCGGGAATATTGTCGAAGCGCAGGAAAAAATCGAGATGGGTCGCACTCGCGGCCTGCCACGCGGCGAGGAAGGCGGCGATCGCGAACGTGGCCAGGGCGAGCGGGCGGAGCTTCGCCAGCCGCATCCGCCGCCGCGCCGCCGCCTCGGGGGACGGGGTCGTGAGGGCGAGCACGGCCGGCTCGGTCGGCATCGGCATGTCCATCGTTCTACCTGCGCTTCTCGACTGGGCGGGAACATCGCGTCGCGGAGGCAGCCTTGCCAAGACGCGCGCCATGTCGCTGGGCGATTAGTTGCCAATCACCCGTCCGTTGGGCAGATTCCGGTCGCGCAGGTGCGGATATGCTTATTACCTGGGCATCTGCGTCAGCCCGCCGCATCCGCCCCCTCCTGGATCGCCCGCAACGCGGCGGCATCGCGGATCAACAGCCGGCCGCGATGGCTCTCGACCACGTTCTGCGCGGCCAGCCGCTTCAGGCTGATCGTCACCCATTGCCGCGTCGCGCCCACCATATGCGCCAGGTCGGCATGGGTGAACGTGGTGGAGATCAAGACGCCGCGCGGGTCCGGCACGCCATAGGCATCGAGCAGATGCAGCAGCAGCCGCGCCAGGCGCTCGGTGACCGAGCGGGTGCCGAGCATCTGCGCCAGCGCCGAATAGCAGCGGCCCTTGAACGCGAGGCCCTCGATCAGCCCGATCGCCAGCGCCGGAATCCGCGGCACCAGGCCGCGCAGCACGCTGCCGCGCAGATGCACGACGACGCTGTTCGACGCGGCGATGCCGGACCACATGTGGCTGCGCTCGCCAAACACCTCCGGCCCACCGACGAAATTGCCGTGATGCCAGTAGGCGAGGGTGATCTCCCGCCCCGAGGGCGCGCCGTAGAAGACGCGGATGCGCCCGTGCTCGATCAGGTAGATGCCGTCATTGGGCGCGCCCTGGCGGAACACCGTGGCACCCCGGTAGAAGACGCGGCGCGTGCCCTGATCGAGCAGCAGCGCGCGCTCCTTCGGCGTGAGCGTCTTCAGCAGGTTGGGCGGGCCGCCGAGCAGCGCGGTGGTTTCGCTCAGCAGCAGCGCGTGCCCGGCGGGCGGGAGCGGCGGCGCGGGACTTTCGACCGGGCTTGCGGTGGGGGCGTGGATCATCACCGGGGCGACAGGCAAGCGGCGTACCAACGCGGCTGGGGTGCACCAGCTTGGTATGAATTTTGCTGCGTCGGGAGGGCAATTCGTTGTCCCACCTCCGAAGGGTCCCCTCATGCAGCTCCCCCGCCGCGCCGTGCTTGCCGCCTCGCTCGCCGCCCCGTTCGCCGGCCTCGCGCGGCCAGCGCGCGCGGATGGGGCGGTGACGATCCGCATGGGGGTGATGAAGCTGGTCCATTCGATGACCCCTTATTTCTACCCACGGTTCCTGCCCGCCGGGTACCATCTGGAGATCATTCCTTTCTCCACCCCCACCGACGTGAAGGATGCGGTCGTCACCAGATCGGTCGATTACGGCACATTCGGCATCGCCGCCGCGATCCTGGGCGCGGCCGCGCACCAGCCGGTGGTGGTCTATGGATCCGAATGCAACAAGGGCATGGCGGTGGTGGCGCGCAAGGGCCTGCACATCGCCTCGATCCGCGACCTCAAGGGCAAGAAGGTCGGCATCCTGCCGGGCACCACGCAGCAGGTGTTCTTCTACGAACGGCTGCACATGCTGGGCATGACGCCCCGCGATATCATCGAGGAGCGGGTCGGGTTCGCCGACATGCCGGCCGCGCTGGCCCGTGGCGATATCGCCGCCTATGTGGGCGCCGAGCCGGGGCCCAGTCTGTCGCTGGTGAACGGAACCGGCAAGATCGTCGAGTATCCCTATTCCACGCCGATGGGCAGCCTGAACATGATCCTCGCCACCCATCGCGAAACGCTCGCCAAGCGCCCGAAGGAGGCGCTGATGATGCTGGATATGCAGCGCAGGGCCAGCGCCTATGCGATGGCGCATCCGGCGGAGCTCGTGTCGATGACGGTGGCGAAGCTCGGCCTCGACAAGGCGGCGGTCGCGCGCGCGGTGCCGAATGTTCAGCTCGATTGGCAGATGACGACATTGATGGTGCGGGAGGTGAAATCCTACGCCCATCACATGATCGCCCTCAAACAGATCCGCGCCCTGCCCGATTTCAAGACCCTGCTTGATCCCGCCTTGTCGCAGGAGCTGGCGCAGCACGCCTGACCGGAAGATGCGCGTCCGCGCCGAGGCGCCGCCAGGTCTGCTCGCGGCGCTGCTGCCGGTCCTGCTGCTGATCCTGTGGTGGGCGGGGACGCGCGCGCATCCCGACGGGCTGATTCCGCAACCCGGGCAGGTGGGGCACGAGTTCCTGGATCTCGCCGGGCTCGCGGGCGACAACGATTCCTTCTCCGGCCAGCTCTGGGCCGATCTTGCCGCCTCGGCCGAGCGGGTGTTCGGCGGCTTCCTGCTCTCGGCCGCGCTTGCGCTGCCGCTCGGCCTGCTGATCGGGCAGTTGCAATTGGTGCGGCGGCTGCTGGACGGAACGCTGCAATTGCTGCGCCCGGTGCCGGTGACCGCCTGGCAGCCTTTGTTCCTGATCCTGTTCGGCCTCGGCTCGCACACCGCGCTGCTGCTGGTCGCGCTGGGATGCTTCTATCCGATCCTGCTGAACACCGTGCTGGGCGTGCGCGGGGTGGAGCCGCGCCTGCTGGAAGCGGCGGCCATGCTCGGCGTTTCGCGGACGGCGATGTTTCCGCGCGTCGTGCTGCCCTCGGCGCTGCCGGGGATTTTCACCGGGCTGCGGCTCGGCCTCGGCTTCGCCTGGGTGGTGATCGTGGTGGGTGAGATCAGCGGCGTGCGCACCGGACTCGGGGCGATGATCACCGACGCGCGGGAGGTCTCGCGCACCGACGTGGTCATTGCGGGGATGGTGACGATCGGGCTCGCCGGATTCCTGTCCGACCAACTGGTGCTGATGATCAGCCGGCGGCTGTTGGCGTGGAATCCGCGCCAGGGCGGGGCATGATGGACGCGGTGTCCGGCCCGATCCTGCACATCGCCGCCGTGCACAAACGCTTCGCGGGCGCCGGCGGGGAGGTGGAGGCGTTGCGTGCGGTCAGCCTGACCGTCGCGCGCGGCGAATTCATCTGCCTGATCGGCGCGTCCGGCTGCGGCAAATCCACCCTGCTGCGCCTGATTGGCGGGTTCGAAACACCGACCGAGGGCCAGGTCCTGATGGATGGGCGCGCGGTCGCCGGCCCGGGGCCGGAACGCGGCATGGTGTTCCAGGATTACGGCCTGTTTCCCTGGCTCTCGGTCCGCCGCAACATCGAATTCGGCCCTGCCGCCCGTGGCCTGCCGGCGCCGGCGCGGCGGGCGCTCGCGGACCGCTTCATTGCCATGATCGGGCTGGATCGCTTTGCCGATGCCTACCCGCATCAGCTCTCGGGCGGCATGAAGCAGCGGGTCGCGATCGCGCGCGTGCTGGCCAATGACGCCGCGGTGGTGTTGATGGACGAGCCGTTCGGCGCGCTGGACGCCATGACGCGGGAACGGTTGCAGGCGGAATTGCTGGGCTTGTGGGCGAGCGCAGGGCTGACCGTGCTGTTCGTAACCCACGCCATTGAAGAGGCGATCCTGCTCGCCGACCGGATCGTCGTGATGACGCCCGGCCCCGGACGGATCACGGCGGAGATCCCGGTTGACCTGCCGCGCCCGCGGGATGTGGTATCGGCGGAATTCAATGCGTTGCGCCGGGAGCTGGGCGCATTGCTGCATTCGCGCTGAGAAGCGGGGGCCGAGACCCTACCTGCGGCAGCGTCCGGCCGCCCAGAGCGCGGTCTTTCGCACTTCCGGGTCCGCGTCCGCCGCCGCCTCGGCCAGCGCCGGGAGCGCCGCCGGATCGCGGATCTCGCCCAATGCCGCCGCGGCTTCCTTGCGCAGGTTGCTGACGTCGCTGCGGAGGGCCGCGATCAATGCCGGCAGCGCGCGTCTTGCGCCGAGCCGGCCCAGGCCCGCGGCCGATTTCAACCGCACCTGCCAGACCGGATCGTCCATTGCTTCGATCAGGGCGGCCTCGGCTTCGGCCAGGCGGGTGCGCCCGATCGTCGCCGCCGCTTCCTCCCGCACGCGCCAATCGCTGTCGCGCAGGCCGGCGATCAATGCGGGCACGGCGAGTCCGCCCGAGCGGACGAACACCAGGGCCGCCATGGTGGCGCGGCGAACCTCGGGCTCGGGGTCGTCCGCGGTGCGAATGAGCCCGGGTTGCGCCGCCTCGGCGCGCAGCCAGCCGAGCACGCCGATCGCCTCGCGCCGCACGACGGGATCGGGGTCGGTCAGCGCGTCATGCGCCACGCCGGCCGCTTCGGGCGCGGCGAGCTCGCGCAGCGCGCGCAAGGCCGCCGCGCGGGCGAATGCGGCGCCATGGGAGGCGCGCGCGATCAACAGCGGCGCCGCCGACTGCTCCCGTCGCGCTTCCAGGCAGCCGGACGCGGCGCTCCGCACCGTCGGATCGGGGTCGTCGAGTGCCGCCATCAGCGCGCGCGCGGCATCGAGGCCGGGATGTTCTTCCAGCGCGGTCGCCGCGGCGGCACGCACTTCGGCGACGGGATCGGCAAGCCCCGCGATCAACAGCGCGCGCGCGTCCGGGGTTTCGCTTTCCGCCAGCGCCAGCATCGCCACGCGGCGGATTCCCGCATCGGGGCTGGCGGCGCGGTCGGCGAGGTCTTCGTCTTCGGTGTCGAACAGGGTCATGGTCAGCGCAACAGGTAGGGGATGTTGACGGTGACGGCGCCGGTCGGGCAATCGACCTCGCAGGGCATGCAGTACCAGCACTCGTCGTATTTCATGTAGGCGGCGCCTTTCACCAGATCGATCGCGAGCACATCGAGCGGGCAGACATCGACGCAGACGGTGCAGCCCTTGGCGGCGATGCATTTCGCGTCATCGACGATCACGGGAACGCTGGTGGCGTGGGCGGCGAGCGGCATGGGGCGGTCCTTCTACTCGGCGGCTTGCGCGATCGGGGCGATGCGCAGGCTCTGATAGGCGGTCATTTCCGTCGCATCGACCGGCACGACATAGGGGTCGATCGGGCGCGTGCGATGCGCCATCGCCCCGTTCGCGTCCTTGTACAGCATGGTGTGGCGGAACCAGTTCGCGTTGTCGGTGTCCGGATGATCTACGCGGTAGTGGTAGAAACCCCAGCGGCTCTCGGTGCGGAACAGGGACGCGGCGGCCGCCATGTCGGCGCAATCGAGGATGGATTGCGCTTCCAGCGCGCGCATCAGTTCGTGCGGATCGCGCGCGACCAGGTGGTCCATGTCCTCGCGGATCTCGGCGAAGCGTTCCTGGGCGAGACGCATCTTCGCGGTGATCTTCGGCGGCGCCAGGTAGTCGTTGACCAGGCGGCGGGTCTTGTATTCCACCTCGTACGGGCTGAGCCCGTCCTCGCGCCGCGTCGGCGCCAGAACGCGGTCCTGTTCGGCGGCGATCGCGTCCGCATCCGCGTCCGGCAGATCGATATCGGCGCAGAAGGCGGCGGCCTGCTCGCCCGCGATCGCGCCGTTGACGAACGCGCCCAGCATGTAGTTGTGCGGCACGCTCGCCATATCCCCGGCGGCATAGAGGCCGGGAATGGAAGTGTGGGCCAGCTCATCGACCCAAACGCCGGAGGCGCTGTGCCCGGCGCAGAAGCCGATCTCCGAGATGTGCATCTCCACCATCTTGTTGCGATAATCGGTGCCGCGGCCGGCGTGGAAGCGCCCGCGGGAGGGGCGTTCGTTGCTGTGCAGGATGGTCTCGATCTCGCCCACCGTCTCGGGCGCCAGATGGGTCATGTTGAGGAACACCGGGCCGTTGCCGCTTTGCAGCTCGCGCCAGAATTCCAGCATCATCTGGCCGGACCAGTAGTCGCATTCGATGAAGCGCTGGCCCTTGTTGTTCGCGGTGTAGCCGCCGAACGGGCCGGTGACGTAGGCGCAGGATGGACCGTTATAGTCCTTGATGAGCGGGTTGATCTGGTAGCATTCGAGGTTCGCGAGCTCGGCGCCGGCGTGATAGGCCATCGCGTGGCCGTCGCCGCAATTGGCCGCGTTCTCGTAGGTGCCGAACAGATAGCCCGAGGCCGGCAGGCCGAGCCGACCGGCCGCGCCGCACGCCAGGATCACGGTCTTCGCCCGGACCACCAGGAATTCGCTGGTCCGGGTATTCACCCCGATCGCTCCGCCAACCCGCCCGTCCGGCGTGGTCAGCAGCCGCGTGGCCATGTAGCGGTTGATCACGCCGATGCGCAGCCGGCGAAGTTGCCGATACAGCACCTTCTTCACGTGATGGCCCTGCGGCATCGGCAGGACATAGGTGCCCATGTGATGCACCTTGCGCACCGCATAGTCGCCGGCGCCGTCCTTCTCGAACTTCACGTCCAGCTTATCCAGGTAGCGGATCATGTCGAAGCTGCCGTTGGCGTACGCCATCAGCGCCTTCTGGTGCACGATCCCGTCATTGGCGATGGTGATCTCCTTCACGTATTGCTCGGGCGTCGCGTAGCCCGGGATCACCGCGTTGTTGAGCCCGTCCATGCCCATGGAGATCGCGCCGCTGCGCTTGACGTTGGCTTTCTCCAGCAGCACGACGCGCAGGGCGGGGTTCGCCTCCTTGGCGCGGATGGCCGCCATCGGGCCGCCGGTGCCGCCGCCGATCACCAGCACGTCGGCCTCGATCGTTTCGGTCTTCGGTGCGCTCATGCGCCGCACTCCGCTGCGAGTTCATCGAGATAGGCGAAGGGGAACACGCCGCGCGCATG
>VFSW01010129.1_pt1 | contig 13389 bp, 12 predicted proteins | sample 5358111 | NCBI WGS metagenome assembly VFSW01 (sample SAMN11554181, study PRJNA540505) | mine drainage metagenome | isolation source: sediment from site ElyBrook_90M | place: USA: Ely Copper Mine, Vershire, VT | collected 2017 | reverse complement strand
TTTTTAAGCTGTTAAGTTACTCTTGCTGTCAAGCTACTTTGCGAATCACCGTGACTCGAGCATACCTTCGCAACTTATTTTAGTTATGAGATAATTATAAACTATGCGCGTATTAACTATTTTCGGCACACGCCCTGAGGCAGTCAAAATGGCCCCGGTGATCCAGGCCCTGGCTGCCGCCCCACAGGTTGAGTCAAAAGTTTGCGTCACCGCCCAGCATCGCGAAATGTTGGATCAAGTGTTGGGCCTGTTCAATATCAAACCGGACGTGGATCTTAATTTGATGCGTCCGGACCAGAGCCTGGGGGCCCTTACGGCCAATATTTTGACTCACCTCGATCCGGTGTTGGCCCAAATCCAACCGGATTGGATATTGATCCAGGGGGATACTACCACGGTGATGGCGGCGGCATTGCTTGGTTTCTACCGCCGCATTCATATCGGGCACGTGGAGGCCGGCCTGCGCACGGGAGATAAATGGCAGCCGTTCCCCGAAGAAATTCACCGGCGCATCGCCGGGGTAGTAGCCGACCTGCATTTTGCCCCAACCGAGCACAGCCGGGAAAACTTGTTAGCCGAAGGCGTGCCGGATTGGCGGATCAGCGTGACCGGCAACCCGGCCGTGGATGCGCTGCAAGCCATCACACGCATGCCCCCATCCGGTGAAGCGCAGGCATTGTTGGATAAGCTGGACATTCGCCCGGGTGGACGGCAGCTCATTCTGGTCACCGCCCACCGCCGAGAAAATTTCGGCAAGCCGCTGGAAGACATTTGCCAGGCCTTGCGCCTTCTGGCAGAGACCTATCCAGAACGCCTGCAAATCGTTTATCCTGTACACCTGAACCCAAACGTTCAGGAGCCTGTTCGCCGCCTCCTGGGGGGTGTTCCCAATATTACCTTGCTATCCCCGCTGGATAACCTGCCCATGGTACACCTGATGAAAAATGCTACCCTGGTGCTAACCGACTCGGGCGGTGTTCAAGAAGAAGCCACCAGTCTCAAGATTCCAGCCCTGGTGCTGCGCGAGAAGACCGAGCGCCCGGAAGGGGTCACCGCCGGAGTACTAAAACTGGTCGGGACGGATACCGGTCGTATCCTGGCCGAAGCGCGCAACCTGCTGGATAATCGAGAGGCATACCTGTCCATGGTGAACGTTGAAAATCCCTTTGGCGATGGGCACGCTGCAGAAAAAATTGTTAAGTCTCTGCTTGAATTCAGAGAACCGATATAGATGAGCGACCCTGCTTCCAGTTCTTCGAAAACAGGCTGTGTGTGCATCCTGCCACATCTATCTGGTTTGGGCGGCCCGGTCTCTTTTCAAGGCCGGTTGATGGCCGGGCTGCAGGCGCGTGGAATTGACGTTGGACACAATCCATCCGATCCAGCCTGTAAAGCCATTCTGGTAATCGGCGGGACTCGCCAGGTTATCTCGGTATGGCAGGCGCGCCGGCGCGGGGTGCACATTGTGCAGCGTCTAAATGGGATGAATTGGATTCATCGTAAACGCCGGACAGGTCTGCGCCATTACCTGCGTTCGGAAATCAACAACCGCCTGTTGGCGGTCATCCGCCGCTATATAGCCGATGAAGTGGTCTATCAAAGCAATTTTGCTCGTAACTGGTGGCAGACCGTGTATGGCTCCAGCCCGGCTCCCGCCAGGGTGGTCTATAACGGGATCGATTTGCGGGTTTACCATCCTGACGGAGAAGGCGAGCCGCCTTCCGATCACGTGCGCTTATTGCTGGTTGAGGGCCACCTGCGTGGCGGTTACGAGCAGGGCCTGGACAGCGCCATCCGTTTGACCGTCTTACTGGACCAACCTGGCGAACTGCCAGTGAAATTGCGCGTCGTGGGAGATGTGCCGTTATCCATGCAGCAGCGCTTTAGCGCCCTGGCCGGGAACCGGGTTGAGTGGGCTGGAATTGTTCCCCAGCCGTCTATTCCCCAGATCGATCGCTCGGCGCACCTTCTTTTTTCAGCAGACCTGAATGCAGCCTGTCCGAATTCGGTTGTCGAAGCCATGGCGTGTGGGTTGCCGGTAGTTGGCTTTGCCACCGGTTCACTGCCCGAGTTGGTAGAGGGGGATTCTGGGCGGGTAGTGCCTTATGGCAGCAATTATTGGAATTTGGAGCCGCCGGATATCAACGGATTAGCCGGGGCAGTGAAAGAGGTTTTGGCCGGGAGGCCAGTTTTCCAACTGGCCGCTCGCCGGCGCGCCGAAGAGGCATTTGGCATCGACCAGATGGTTGAGCAATATATTCAAGTGCTGCTTGGATAATAGGAAATCACTTTTATACATAGGCAAAGCGTAGCTTTACCTATGTATAAAAGTGAAACCTCTTAAAATTCGCGCAGCAGCACAGCGTCGGGGCCGCGGGCAATCTCCCACGGATAGACGATATGGGCGTCGGTAATGGCAGCGTAGTAATCAGGACGCAGTGTTCCGAACAGGCTGCGGTAAGGGTTGAAGTGCAAAACGCAGGTATAGCCTACCCCGGCGGCTCCGGTGACGCGGTTTTTGACCGCTGTGATCGTGCGGCCTGAGCCCCATACATCATCTACGATCAGCACGCGCCGGCCGCGCAGCAGCTCGTTGTCAGGGAACTGCATAAACTGAGGCCAGGCCAGCAAGCGCGCTTTTTGTTTACGTTCCTCATCCATTTGTGATTCCGCCGGGAAATCGACCGCGGCGGTCAGGATGACGTCGGTTTTGAGCGCCTCTGCCAGTAATCCTCCCGGGATCAATCCGCCGCGGGTGATAAGGAGCATGGCTTCAAACCCGCTTTCGAATTGCGGGATTAAATGGTCAATTAATTTGTCGATATCATTCCAGGTCAAGACTTCACGCCGCGTTACCATTTAAGGCCCCTTAGGGAAGGAATAACGTAGATTATAGCAAAAAAAAGCGATTCATGCCAAAAACCTGATTCAAATAAGGGTCCTCTGGGATTTGGCGTAGTAATATTAGTCCAATCGTTTCCGTACACCTTCAAGGAGGCCCAAACGCCTAACCTGGTGCCCGTTTTGTTGCCACTTTTAGAGGAACACCGCCTGCCTGGCCTGGATGCGGGTCCACGGGTCATTTACCCTCATTACCAGGGTTATTCGCTGGCAAACCTGCCCTCAAGTATCTGCGGTTGGTTGGACGTCCCAGCTTTCGGAGCACCTCCCCTGGCAGAAACCATCCTGAATAGCTTCCCACACAGGGGCTCATTTCAGAACGTGATCCTTCTGCTGGTTGACGGCCTGGGCCTGAAACAGTTCCAGCGCCTTTTGCAGCCCGAGCATGAAAAAACGATCGGCTCTTCGGTTTGGACGCGCCTGCTGCCCGATGCGCTGTTATCACCGCTCACCAGTGTGGTCCCCAGTACAACTTCGGCCGCGCTAACCACCTTATGGACGGGCGTGCTTCCGGCCGAACACGGCATCGTGGGCTACGAAGTCTGGCTAAAAGAATACAGCATGATTGCTAACATGATATTTCATTCCCCCGCCAGTTTTTCGGGCGACACGGGCGGGCTCAAACGGGCTGGTTTTCAACCGGAAGCATTTCTGCCCGTCCCAACCCTGGGCCCTCACCTGGTTGAGCATGGTGTGCAGCCGTATTCATTCCAGCCTGGCAGCATTGCCCGCTCCGGGCTATCGGTGATGCACATGCCCCAGGTGAACATCGTGCCTTACCGCACCTTGAGCGACCTGTGGGTCAGCCTGGCGAACCTGCTCGAGTCCCGGCCGGATGAGCGCAAGTACATCTACAGCTATTGGGGTGACCTGGACGAGTTGATGCACCGTTACGGGCCGGATGATGAGCGCGTGATGCTGGAACTGGCCAGTTTCAGCCTGCTGTTGGAGCGTTTTCTGGTCGGCCTGCGCAACCGCGGCAGGCGCAACACGCTATTTCTGATGCTGGCCGACCACGGGCAGATTTTTACACCGCGTAATTCCAGTTTTGAGTTAAAGAATCACCCAGACCTGGCCGGTTGCTTATCCATGCTGCCCAGTGGCGAAGGCCGTTTTTCATATCTGTTCGTGCGCCCAGGCAGAGAAGCCCAGGTTCAGGCGTACGTGGAGCAAGCCTGGCATGGGCAGTTCCGGCTGCTGCCGGTCGATCAGGTAGTGCGCTCCGGATTAATGGGCGATGCCAATCGTTTCCCCCGTGTATTAGATCGCCTGGGCGATTGGATTCTGATCGCCCAGGACGATGCGTATTTATGGTGGGCCGACCGGGAGAACCCGATGCTTGGCCGGCACGGCGGCCTGAGCGCGGCTGAAATGTTGGTGCCTTTTGTCGGCATGGTGCTGTAAAAAAACACCCTGACATTTAAAGGTATCACTTTTTTATATGCAAAAAACCTTCGGCTTTTTGCATATAAAAAATGGCCTCTTCCGATTTTTTGGATGGGGCCACTTTTTTGAATTGATGCTTAAGTTAGCCAGACGTAGTTTAAACGGGCGTTGGAGCAGCCGGGGCAGTGGGAACAGCCGGGGCGACAGGGGTCTTCCTGGCGCGATAGACCAGCCACATGGCGCCTACCCCTACCAGGGTCGCCGCCACGCCGATCAACCAGCCGACTAGAGGGATGGAGCGCACCAGGGTATAGATGACCACGCCGATGAGCATGGACCACACGGCCTGGTGGGAGGCCAGCGGAGCAACCTTTTTCATCAGCAGAGTACCGATCAGGTATGACACCACGATCTTGCTGCCGTAGCTTACCAGCAGGCTGAAGATGGTAACGATCACGGCCAGGCTGGAAAAACCGATGCCGAAGAAGGTGCGGCTCAACCCGCCCAGGCTTAACAAGGCAATCAAAATGCCGAACAGCAGGATGGCCAGCCCCACTGCAAAGGCAGCCGCGTAACCGGCGATGACAGTCACAAAGCCGTATCCGGCGGAGGGCAGCGGTTTATTTTCAACCTGGCCGGCAGCACGGTTCAACAGAGCAGGCAGTAACCAGACCGCCATGCCCCACAGTATAAGCAAAGTGACCAATGTGCGCAGGAAATTTAACAACCAGCCCAGAACCGGAAAACGGGTTTCCACAGGTTGGGGCTTTTGCGGCTGTTCCTGGGGCACGGGAGTCTGAAAAACAGTCCCACCCGCCGGCGCAGCCTGGATGGCTGAAGCCTGGTTTACCGTGCTGGTATAGGTCAGCTTACCGCCGATTTGAGCAGTTTTACCAATGCGCAGCCCCTGGGCGATCATCGCTGGCATGGGAGGCATCCCGGTCTGTTGGAACATGCTTGGGTTGAAGTAATTCGGCTCGGAAGGATTGGGTGAGGCGACATTCAGGTTGGCGTTGCGATCGACTTTGCCGTTTAATTCGAGCGCCCCACCGCTAAAGTTCAGGTCACGGATAATCTCTCCGCCCAGAATCGCCTGGTAGCCGCCGATATAGGCATCTTTTCCCACTATATTGCCAGGCTGGGTTTCAATGTTGTAACCGCCGTAATACAGGTTGCTGGCGATATTGGCGTTTTGGGAAATGGTCAGGTTGTTAGAACCGCCAAACATGCTGCCGGTTACTTTGCCTTTGACTTGCAAGGCATATCCACCCAGGAACAGGTTGCCGTTGATGGTGGCATTTTCCGTCACGATCAGGCTTTGGCCGGCCAGGAAGGCATCTCCATTGACCGTTCCGTTGATGGTGACCGTACTGCCGGTAGCCAGCAGGTTGCCGTTGATGGTCCCATCGACGGTAACATTCTGTCCAGACAGAAAAACGTCATCGTCAATGACCTGTCCAGCCGGCACTGTGCCCCCGCCAGGGAATTCGGCGGCATGCACAATGCCGGTGGAACCAAAGACCAGCATAATTACCAGGGCAAGTGTAGCTGCCCAGCGGACCAAAATGAAAGACTGCTTATTCATAGTTACCTCTCGGATTTCTCTTCATCCTATGTGTTTAAATGATTATCTGATTACACATCTATTAATTAAATACGAAAAATAACCGCTTTAGTTGCGTTAAAACAGGCGGAGCTTAGCTGTCACGGGTGTTATACCCGTGACAGCTAAGCTCCGCCTGTTTTAAGCAGGGTCTTTATTTTTCTGTGCGGTGTTCCCACTCTACCGCAGCAGAGCGGATGATTGCACGTACGGTTGGGTCGGTAACCGATTCAATCCCGACATATTTTGTTGTGTTGACCCATACAATCACACCTTCGTAGGGATCTTCTGCCAGCTTGATAGCGGGGATTGGTCCTGGGTGGGCCGCCAATTTTTCTTGTAGAATATCATCCACTTGCTCTACTATACTGCGAGGTACCGCAGGTACCAGGAGAGACGCAGCGGCCGGCTTGTCCTGAACCGAAGCGGTTATGGGCGCATTTGCCTTAACGCTGGCAGAAGCAGTTTTCTCCTCCTGGGCAGCAGGAACAGCCGGGCTGGTGGGGTCGGGCGAGCTGACCGGCGCAGCCGGGCTTGCTTCACTTTTCGTCGCAGATTGGGACCCCGAAATATCCAGCCAGGCTGACCAATCTTTGGCCAATCTGACCAGGTAATCACGTTCGTTCGTAGTGAGGGCGCGTGGGTCCCGGATTGGCCGGTTCCGGAATTCGGTAATCACCCGGCCGGTGTCTGGATCGCGCCAAAGGCGTAAAACTTCTTGCAAGCGCGTTCGGGCTGGTGTGGCTCCCTTAGCAGGTTTGGCAGCCTGGGCGGGACGCGGGCGTCTGACTGCCGCCGCTATGATCACCCCGATGAGGATAACGATGAGGACGATAATAACAACCAACCCGATTAGGATCGTATTAGGGTCACCAATTGTAAACATGTCGACCTCCTGAGAATTCTACCTGGTAGGGTTACACACTCTCGATTTCACTTAACCCCAAATTTGGCTGGCAGGTTGGGCAAAAATGCGTACCCCGCTGGCCTACCACGATGCGTGCAATAAGTGTGCCACATACCGGGCAAGGCTGCCCGGTGCGTTGATAAACTCGGAAAGAATTCTGAAAATCTCCCCCTCGGTAAACCCAATCGATGCTGGCGCCGTTGCGGCGGATGCCTTCTTCGAGCACCTGGCGAATGGCTGAAAGCAATTGCCTGGCCTGATCCAGGGTCAGGCTGTCAGAAGATTGCAGCGGATGAATTTTAGCAACGTGCAGCGCTTCATCCGTGTAAATATTACCCAGCCCGGCCAGAAAACCCTGGTCGAGCAGCAGCGGTTTCACCTGGCGGTGGACTACGTTGAGTCTCGAGTGAAAATCCTCAGCGGTCAGGCCGGCGTCCAGGGGTTCTGGCCCCAGGTTATGCAGAACGGTATCCGGTTGGCCGACCAGCCAGATCCGGCCGAATTTACGCGGGTCATTGAAAGCCAGGTGGAGGCCGTCTTCAAAAGCCAGCACCGCCCGGTCGTGCGGGCGTGGTTCAACTGGCTGGCCCTGCCCATCCATACCCGGCTCGACACGCAGGTCTCCACTCATGCGCAGGTGGAAAAGCAGTGCATCCTTATCCAACTGCAGGATGATAAATTTGCCGCGGCGCCGGACGTCTTTGATGGTCTGGCCCGGCAGCCTCCGGTAAAAATCCGCCGGGGCAGGTTCCGCCAGGCTGCGTTCCCAAAGCAAACGAGCCGAGTAGATTTTGCGCCCCGGCAGAGGCGGGCCTTCGCGCCCCCCCAGGCGCAGTGCACGCACAATCGTTTCGACTTCAGGCAGTTCGGGCATATTTACTCGTTGAACATTTCACCTACACTGCGACCTTCGTGAGCGCGGCGGATGACCTCGCCTAACAGAGGCGATACGGAAAGAGTCTTCAACCGGTCGCCGAAGAAGGCGCGTTTTTCGGGCGGTACGGGGACTGAATCGGTGGTAACAAATTCAGTAACCGGCAGGGCGCCCATACGCTCTGCCGCGTTCAGAGAAAACAGGGGATGGACGAACACGCAGTAGACCTTGCGCGCCCCATAATTTTTCACCAGGTTAACCGCCTGCGAAATTGATCCGCCGGTGTCGACTTCATCGTCGACAATCACCGCATCGCGCTCGTTCACATCGCCGATCAGGGTCAGTGCCTGCGATTTGGAATCGTTGGCGGAGCGGCGTTTTTCGATGAAGGCCATCGGAACGTCCAGGCCGGCAGCGTAATTGCGGGCTTTTTTGGCAAAGCCCAGGTCGGCTGTGACCACCACCGGGTTGACCATGTTGGGGCGGTTGTCTTTCAGGTATTCCATCAAGATGGAGAAAGCGGTGAGCACATCTCCCGGGATGGAGAAAAAGCCCTGGATTTGCCCGGCGTGCAGGTCGAGGGTGATATAGCGGTCCGCACCGGCAATTTCGATCATATCCGCCACCAGACGGGCGGTGAGCGGGACGCGCGGCTGGTCTTTCTTGTCCGAGCGGGCGTAGCACAAATAAGGGATCACGGCGGTGATACGGGCGGCCGAGTCCAGGCGGAGGGTTTGCAGCATGATCAGCAGTTCCATCAGGTTGCGGTGGACTGGGGCGGACGTAGTCTGGATCACATAGCAGTCCTGGCCGCGTACGCTGCTGTGCAGCTTGACAAATATATTTTCGTTGGGAAAAACGACCACATCCCGCCCGCAGCATGGCACGCCGAGGTAATCGGCGATCTTTTTCGCCAGCTCGGGGCTGCCTGTCCCGGCGTAGAGCTTTATTTCTCCATACATATACTCTTTGTTTTGATGCATGATACAGATAAGTCCTTGTCTATGTAGTTTTCCTGCTCTGCCATTCAGAGCGCAGTACGCTCATCTGCAGGAGATCGATATATTGGCCATCCTCGAATTTAGCCTGGCGCTGCCGGCCCTCGTGGACAAAGCCGGCATGTTCGTAGCAGTGGATGCCGCCCAGGTTGGTTTCATCCACACGCAAGAAAATTCGGTTCAGGTTCAAGCCATCAAAGCCAAAGTGGAGCATTAGCTCGATGGCTTCCCGTCCGTAACCCTGGTTCCAGAAAGCTTTTTCACCGATAAAAATGCCCAACTCGGTACTGCGGTTGACCCAGTCGATGGACATCAGGCTGATATTACCAATTGGCATCCAGCCTTCCGGGGCATCGCGCTCGATTACTAGGGGTTGTTCGGCGGAGTTATTCTGCAAAACCCCTTCGTGCCATTTTTCTTCTTGCAGCAGAGACATTGGCGCGTGAAAAACCAGGTGCCGGGTTACCTCGGGGTCGTTCAACCAGGCCACAAAGCGCGGCAGGTCTTCTTTTTCAATGGCGCGCAGGCGTAAACGTTTGCCGAAGAACATTTTTTCTCCTTACGGGCTCAACCGGTTGGGGCCGCGGAAGAGGTACACTGCCTCGCGGATATTGGGCAGGCCGAGCATCACCATCATCAAGCGCGCCAGGCCCAGGCCAAACCCGCCGTGCGGCGGGCAGCCGTAGCGGAAGAAATCCAGGTAGAACTGGATCGGTTCAGCGTTCAACCCTTTTTCCTTAGCCTGCTTCAACAGCACGTCGTAGCGGTGCTCGCGCTGGGCGCCGGTAGTGATTTCCAGCCCGGTGGCGATCAGGTCGAAGCTGCGGGTCAGGTTGGGGTTCTCGGGTGTGCGCATGTGATAGAAGGGGCGCACGCTGATCGGCCATTCGGTGAGAAACACAAACTCGTGACCATATTTCTCTTTGATATACTGGCCGAGCAGGCGCTCGCCGGCCGGGTCGATATCGCCTTTCTTCTCGGGTGGAGGCGTATAGCCCTGTTCTTTTAGGATCACCAGCGCCTCCGCCATGCTGATGCGCGGGAAAGGCACGCTGGGTACGGGCAGGTCACGCTTGAAATACTGCTGCATGTCCGCGTCGTGCTTATCTTTGACCTGCTGGTAGATGTACTGCAGCCAGCCTTCCATGAAGGCCATCACGTCTTCGTGCGAATCGACCCACGCCATTTCCATGTCTACACCGGTAAACTCGGTCATGTGACGTGAGGTGAAGGATGGGTCGGCGCGGAAGACCGGGCCGATTTCAAATACGTTTTCCCAGCCGGCTGCCATGGCCATTTGTTTGAAGAACTGCGGCGACTGCGACAGGTAGGCTTTGCGGTCGAAATAAATCATTTCGAACAGCTCCGCCCCGCTTTCCGAGGGGGTGCCCATGATCTTGGGCGACTGCATTTCGATGAAACCGTGCTCCACCCAGTACTGGCGCATGGCCATTTCTACCGTGGTCTCGATTTCAAAGATGACCAGATTTTCCTTGCGGCGCAGGTCGAGATAGCGCCAGTCCATGCGCAGGTCCTGGGAAGCCAGGTCGGCGGCGAAGGGATCGATCGGCAGCGGGGCGTCGGCGGCATTTTCGACCTTCAGCGTTTCGAGCTGGATTTCAAGCCCACCCAGCTTGACCACCGGGTTATCGACTACCTTGCCGGTGAGGGTCAGGGCGCTTTCTACGTTCAATTTCGAAATCTGCTCGGCCAGATCCGGATTATTAGCCCGCCACAGGGCTACCTGCACCGTGCCGGTGCGGTCGCGCAGGATCAAAAACTGCATTTTCTTCTGGTCGCGCAGAGTCTCCAACCAGCCCTGGATCTTAACCGTCTCGCCGATCTTCTGTCGCAAACTGCCGATAGGGGTGCGTTCCATCTTCTTGTTCTTCTCTCCTCATTAGTATTACGTATGCCGGGGGCAATTAAGTGATCATTCATAGGGCAGGGAAATGCCCAGGGTTTTAAAATAACCTGTATTATAAACCACACATGGGCGGGAAAGAATCCAGTTCTCTTGGTTCTCTGGGATGTGACGTGGTAGGTTCCCGGGTTTTGTTGGGGGGGGGGGGGGGGGGGGGGGGCCCGCACCCCCCCCCCCACACAACCAAATCCGGGAGGTCACCACGGCAACTCCCAAAAAGCCGTCCTCTTTCAGGCCATGCGAATCTCAGTTGTGCTCCAGGTGGCGATTATCTTTTACATAGTTTACATCAAAATGCATCAGTTCGGACACTGCTTTTAGAGGAGAAATCTGGCGCTCGAATACCTGCTCAACCAGGGCCCGATAGGTGGCCTGAGTGACGCGGCTGCGCCAGCGCGAGACCAGGGCTTCTTGGATTAAAGCGTCCAGCTCAACCTGCAGGCGCATGTGGTCGCGCTTCTGCCACTCGCCGCTTTGCTTGAGATAATCGCCATGCCTTAAAATGGCCTGGAATACTTCTTCCACCCCGCTGCCGGTGGTGGCGATGGTGCTCAAGACCGGCGGGATCCAGCCCGGATCTTCAGTCGGATTATTGCCTTGCGGGTGGATTTTGGGGTGGCCAAGTTCGAGCATGGCGCGCAGAGAGCGTTGGGTGTTTTCCAGGCCGGCGTGGTCGGCTTTGTTGATCACCAGGATGTCGGCAATTTCGAGAATGCCGGCCTTGATGGCCTGGATATCATCGCCCATGCCGGGCGTGTCCACAACCAGGGTGGTGTGCGCCAGGCCGGCGATGTCGACTTCGTTCTGGCCGGCGCCGACCGTTTCGATCAGGATGATCTCATACCCGGCGGCGTCGAACACCTGCACTACCGCGGCGGTGGCGCGTGCCAACCCGCCCAGGGCGCCACGCGCTGCCATGGAGCGGATAAAGATGCCGGGGTCGCCGGCCAGGTCGCGCATACGCACCCGGTCACCCAGCAGCGCTCCGCCGGTAAACGGGCTGGAAGGATCGATGGCTACGATGGCTACTTTACGCGGCTGGGCGCCGCTCGCAGCGGGTGGGCGGCGGAACAGTCGCGCCACCTGGTTGACCAGCGAAGATTTGCCGGTGCCCGGGGCGCCGGTAATCCCGACCAGGTGAGCTTTGCCGGTATGCGAGAAGAGCGCGTCCAGGGCGCTGCGTCCAGGCGGCGTATCATTTTCGACCTGGGTCAGCAAGCGGGCCAGGGCTAAGCGCTCACCCGCCAGGACTGCATCAACCAGTTCCATAAAGCGACCGTCAGGCGGGCAAATCGGGGACGTCTTTGCGGATATCCTCGACGACTTGAGTGGTGGGTGTGCCGGGGCCGTATACTCGCCGCACGCCGGCATTCAGCAGTTCGGGGATGTCTTCGTCCGGGATGATTCCGCCGACAAAGACGACCACGTTGGCCTGCCCGTTGGCTCTCAGCAGGTCGAGGACGCGCGGCACCAGGCCCATGTGCGCTCCCGACAGGATGGATAGGCCGACCACGTCGACATCTTCCTGCAGGGCCGCCTCGGCGACCATTTCGGGGGTCTGGCGCAGGCCGGTGTAGATCACTTCAATACCGGCGTCGCGCAAAGCCCGGGCGATAACCTTGGCGCCCCGGTCGTGCCCATCCAGGCCGGGCTTGGCGATCAGTACGCGAATTTTTCGCTCTGTCATAGATACTCCAGAGGGGTAGGATGCGCTTTCATTATACCGCGCCCAAAGTAAGTTAATTATTTTAGGTAAATCTCGAAAAATTGTGACCTAGTTAATTTGCTTATTTAGTACTTCTAGGGCATTCTGAGCAGTTTCAAGAAGGTTGGGTCCTAGTATTTCTTCAAATTCTATTCTACCTTCGACACATTTAGGGATAATAAGACATGCACAAAAAAGGAATGGTCCTACGATTTTCTTCGCATATTCTATTGCGAATTTTATTTCCTGTATGGCGGTATCCAATTTACCATTCTTGGCTAAATTAATACCTAAATTGTAAGAAGCTAACGCAAGAATTGAGATTTCGCATTCTTTAGATTCTTTGACGATATTAAAAAGCATTGAAGCTTTTTCTACTTCATTGAAAACCATGAATAAATAACCGAGGTTGTTAGCATCCATAGGCTCAGGATTCTGCAAGTATTGAAAAGCACGCATGCCATGAAAGAATGATTCCTGACTATCTTGTTCTTCTGTATACATTTCATACATCTTATCTATATGGTATCGGTATAAATCATTTCTTATTTTTAAGTTTTTCGATTTCGCTATTTTCCCATCTAGTAAATCTATGGGCAATATTGGGCAGTTATAAATATTAAATTCGATATTCCCATTAAGACTTAGTGCCCTTTCCTTAGGTTCATTCAATGCTTTTTCAAAATCATTTTCGCAATGATTCATAGCACAATCAAGATCTTCAATTAAGTATGATCTTGTTATCTTATTCCAAGGTGTTGAAAGTGTTACATTCCCCACTTTAACATATTTGCAATTCTGATTTTCTATACTCCATTTGTATATCTCGATAGCAATATTTGGAAAAATATCAAAAGGATTATCATCAGTTTGTTCATTTTGAAATCCAGCGATTACATTTTGGAAATCATTTGTGGAATAATCTTCTCCCTCTAATTGTATCGTTTCTAAACAATTTAATTCGGAATTCAATAATGTGTCAATTGACGCAATAAGGAGGAATTCATATGGAAATCCATTTAGATTACCAAAGACTTCATTCTTTCTTGCGTAGTATTTAAAATAAATTCGATCGAAATCATCCCCAGTAA
>VFSW01010128.1_pt1 | contig 13390 bp, 8 predicted proteins | sample 5358111 | NCBI WGS metagenome assembly VFSW01 (sample SAMN11554181, study PRJNA540505) | mine drainage metagenome | isolation source: sediment from site ElyBrook_90M | place: USA: Ely Copper Mine, Vershire, VT | collected 2017 | reverse complement strand
TCCCAGAACAATTGCCGCCGCCACCGCAGCAAACCAGAGAACTCGGCTTGCGGCGGGCGCGGGGGAAGATTCTGGATCCGCCGGCGCCGGAAAGAGCGAAGGAACCCAGCGCAGATCCATCGCCACGTCGTGCGCGGACTGAATTCTGTCTGCGGGATCCTTGGCGAGGCACGCGTTAACTACATGAGCAAGCATCGGCGGCGCAAGCGGCTGGGTGGCCGTGATGGGTTCTGGATCTTTTTCCAGAATGGCGGTGAATACACTAAGTTGCGACTTGCCTTCGAACGCGCGCCGTCCCGTGATCATTTCATACAGAACACATCCGAAACTAAACAGGTCACTGCGTGCGTCGGCTTCCGCTCCCTGCAAAACCTCCGGTGCCATGTATTGAAAAGTCCCGACGATCGAACCCTTCTGCGTAAGCGGCGACGACGCCGAGGTAAGCGATGCCAGATTCATGGTCGGCGTGGAAGGAGTGAACGGGCCGACGGCTTGCGAGGCGATCGATACGCTTGGTTTGGCAAGTCCGAAGTCCATCAGCTTGGCGCCGGCCTTGGTCAGCATGATGTTCGCCGGCTTCAGATCGCGATGGACAATCCCGTGTTGATGCGCCTTCTCCAGGGCCTGCGCGACTTCCGTGCCAATCTTCAGAACCTGATCCAGCGGCAGCGCGCCCTTCGTCAGCCGATCGGCGAGAGTCTGGCCTTCCAGATACTCCATGACCAGGAAGTTCGTCCCGTCCTGCGTGCCGATGTCGTGAAGCGTGCAGATATTCGCGTGCTGGAGCGCGGAAATCGCTTTGGCTTCGCGCTCCATGCGTTTTTACAATACCGTTTCCGAGGACAGAGGCGCAGGCAGCACCTGGACGGCAGGGGGGCGGTCGAGCCGTGTGTCCTTGGCCCGATACACCTCGCCCATGCCGCCCGCACCCAGCGGAGACTGGATTTCGTAGGGACCAAGTTTCGTGCCAGGGGTGAGCGCCATCCGTGGGCGTAATTATAGCCTGTGCCGTTGTACACCGCTGCGAGGACTCTGGGTGTGTAATCGGCAAACCGGAAGTTAGACGCGCGCGCCGTTCACTGTAGCGTTTGGCTGGATGACACGGCGGCAGCGCCGACGCTGATGTTGTAGCGCTTGAGCTTGCGGTAGAGCGTGGCGCGGGAGATGCCGAGCATGCGTCCGGCAAGAGCCTTGTCTCCGTTGACCTGTTCGAACACACGCTGGATAGTCGCGCGTTCCATTTCTTCCAAGTCGGTGGTGGGGCCGGAGGAATGTTCCGGCGTTGCCATAGGCGATGCCGCGAGATCGGGATCGAGAATGCCGGCGCGGCTGCGCGACGACGCCGCTTCTGCGCTGGCGTGATGGCTGCTCACCGCGGGCGCAGCTCCGCCTGCGATGGCCGGCGGCAGATCGCTGAGGTCCATGAGGCGTCCATTGCCCAGGGCGACCGCACGCTCGACGCAGTTTTCCAACTCGCGCACGTTGCCCGGCCACTCGTATTGCATCAAGGCCTTCATCGCCGCGCTGGACACGTGCAGGTCTGTGCCCGGTGCATAGCGTTCAAGGAACCAGTGCACCAGTTGCGGCGTGTCGGTGCGGCGTTCGCGCAGCGCGGGCACATGCACCGTGACAACGTTAAGTCGAAAATAAAGATCTTTACGGAAAGTGCCGGCCTTGTAAGCGGCTTCGAGATCGCGATTGGTAGCGGCGATGACCCGTACATCGACCTTAATGCGCTGGTTCGACCCGACCGGACGGACTTCTTTTTCCTGCAGCACGCGCAATAACTTCGCCTGCAGTTCGAGCGGCAGTTCGCCCACTTCATCGAGGAAGATAGTGCCACCGTCGGCAGCCTGAAACAGTCCTTGTTTGGATCGCAGCGCGCCGGTGAACGCTCCTTTTTCGTAGCCAAATAGTTCGCTTTCGATAAGCGTAGGGACAAGCGATCCGCAGTCCACGGCGACAAACGCGCGCGAGGCGAAGACTCCACGGTAGTGAATAGCGCGCGCCACCAACTCTTTGCCGGTGCCGCTTTCGCCATAGATGAGCACGGGGGTCCGCGTGTCTTTCAGGCGCGCGACCATGCGCAGCACTTCCTGAATCTTAGCCGACGAACCGATGATGCCATGAACGGCGGTTTCTGAATCCGTGCGCTGGCGCAGGAATTCATTTTCCTCGACCAGCCGGACCTTGTCGGCCATACGGCGCAGGAACAGGCGCAGTTCTTCGAGCGGCGAAAACGGCTTGGTGATGTAGTCGTAGGCGCCAAGTTTCATCGCCTGCACGGCGGTTTCGATGGAGCCATGCCCGGTCATGAGCGCGACTTCGGTGCGCGGTAAAAAGTTTTTCACCTTCTCCAGAAACTCGAGCCCCGACATGTGTGGCATGACCATGTCGCTCAACACCATGTGCACGGGCTGCTCTTCGAGCACTGCCAATTCGGACTCGCCACTGTCAGCTTCGAGACAGATGAAGCCGAGGGCTTCGCCGACGGTGACGCAGAGCTTGCGAATGCTCTGCTCGTCATCAACGACCAAAAGACGAATTCGTAAATCTTCTTTGTTGACTGCGTTGTTCACTGCGCCTTCCCCATGGTCTTAAATATGACGTCGATGAACTGCTGAACGCGGAACGGCTTCTCCACGCAGGGAGCGCCGGTTTCGCGCAGAGTGGCCACGGTTTCTTCGTTGGCGATATCGCCGGTAATGAACACCAAGCGATCGCTAAGGTCGGGGCGATGGCGCTTGATCCAGGCATACACCTGACCGCCGTCGACGCCGCCGGGCGTACGCATGTCGCTGACCACGCCCAGAAAGGATCCATTGGCGAGCAGGCGTAGCGCATCGGCGCCGGATTCGCAGCAGACCACGGGATACCCGCTGCGCTCGAGCGCGGCTTGCACATAGGCCATGACGGCGGGCTCATCTTCGATGAGCAGCACCGGCAGAGGAGAGGATTGCATTGCAGGCAGACTCATAGTTCGTCGACTCCTGCGGCCACGCCCTTCGAAGAAGCGTGGGACGCGGCGGGCAAGCGCACGATGAAGGTCGCGCCCTCGCCGCCCAGGTTGTTATGGCAGAGAATTTCTCCGCCGTGTTCCTTCACGATGCCATAGCAGATGCTGAGGCCAAGGCCGGTGCCTTTGCCGATTTCTTTTGTAGTGAAAAATGGATCAAAGATCTTGTCGGCATGGATGATGCCGTTGCCGTTGTCGCGGAACGAAACCTCCACGGCATCGGCGCCCGACTTGGTCGACATGATCTCGATGCGAGCGGGGCGTCCGACTTCGTGCACCGCGTCGTAGGCGTTGTTCAAGATGTTGAGAAAGACCTGCTGCAACTGGTGAGCGTCGCCGAGAACTTCAGGTAGCTCGGCGTCGAAATGTTCGATGACCTCGATGCCGTGACTCGTAAAGTCGTACGAGCGCAACTGGATGGTTCGGTGGAGGATGGTGTTCAACTGTACAGAGTTGCGCTGCGGCGGCATCTGGCGCGCGAAGCTGAGCAGATTCTGCACGATCTGCTTGGTGCGCTGCGCTTCCTGCAGGATGACCCGCAGGTCTTTGCGAGCGGAGTCGGAAAGGTCGGGATTTTCCATCATCAGGTCGGCAAATCCCAGGATGGCGGTTAAGGGATTGTTAACTTCATGGGCCACGCCGGAGACGAGTTGTCCGACGGCAGCCATTTTTTCGGCGTGCACGAGTTTGTCGCGCAGCACTGCCGAGTCGGTGATGTCGGTAAGCACGGCAACGATGGAAGTAACCGTTCCCAGTTCGTCGCGCATGGGGCTGAGATTGGCGGAATACTGTCCGGCGCCGCCCGAGCGATGGATGAGTTGCAATTCGAGATTGTCCACCTGCTGCCCGGCGAGCGTGGCTTGCAGAGCATCGGCGAAGGGACGAACAAAGCCGGGCGCCGCGAGTTCGAGGATGGGGCGACCCAGCAACTCGCGCTGATCGAAGCCGGAGTCGTACCAGCGGCGATTGGCATAGCTGACCAGTCCCGCCGTGTCGGCGACCAGAACGAAGCTCTGGGTATTGGAAAGAATCTTCGCCGAGAAATCGCGCTCGCGATGCAACTCCGACTGGTAGGTCCGCAGGCCGGTGACGTCGAGCATGAGGCCGCGAATCTGTATCAAATGGCCGTCGTGGTCGTAAAGACCGAAAGCATTGATGAGGACGTGAATCGGCGATCCGTCCTTGCGGCGCAGGCTGGCCTCGTAGTTGCGCAGGCTGCCGTGCTCCTCCATTAACTGGGCATAACGTTCTCGCTGGTCGGGAGAGAAATAAAGCTGCGTCGGAATATCGAGCTGCAAAAGTTCTTCGCGGCTGGCATATCCAAGCATGCGCACCATGGCGTCGTTGACTTCCACGAAACGTCCGCCCGGCGTGGAAAAGAACAGGCCTTCCTGAATGTTGTCGAACAGTTCGCGGTAGCGGCGCTCGGCTTCGCGGCGGTCGGAAATGTCTTTCAAGACGTGGATGGTCTGCATACCCTCGTCCGCAGCGCCATGCACGCGCGAAGTCGAAATCAGATAGGTGCGGTCGAATACGGGATGAACGAATTCATCTTCGTCGCCGGCCAGCGAGCGGCAGAAGGGGCAGGAATAAGGCGCAGATTCGCTGGTCAACGCCATCAGGGAGCGCATATTGACGCCAATCAATTCGGCGGGAGCGACGCCGATCATGCCCGCCAGCGAACGGTTGACGCGCAGAACCTTGTCCGCATGGTCGTGCACGACAATGAAGTCGGTGATGGCATCGAAAATTTCCATCCAATGGCGATTTGCCCGATCGATGCGCGTGAACAGGCGGGCATTCTCCAGCGCCATAGCGGCGTGGCCGGCGAGCGTCTCAAGAAAAAGATGATCCTCCCGCTCCAACACTTGAGAATCGGCGCCGAGGCAAAGCACGCCGCACACTTCTCCATTGGCTCCGGCCAGGCGGACGACCGTGCAATCGGTCCAGCGGACAGCGGCAGCGGCCTCTAATCCCAAGAGTTTTCCGGCGGAACCGGAGGAAACGATTGGATCTTGGCGCACGGCGAATTCCGTGATGGCCGTGGTGAGAATGCGGTCGAAATCGCGGCGATCCGGCGAATTGGTTCCGGCTTCTTCCCCGGTCTTCGCGCTGCGCCCTTCGCTTGGAGTCACGCGTGGCGGATGCATGGCTACGATCTGCCAGCGTCCTTCCTGCAGGACGGCGAGCAGCGCCGAAGAAGAGCCCATTAGATCGGCGGCGCGGCCAAGGAAGCGGCGGCCGAACTCAGGCAGCAATAGAGCGCCGTCAATTTCGCGCGCGAATTCGACCAGCGCTTCGGCGCGGCGGCGGTTCTGCTCGGAGGAGTGCAGATTGCGGGCAACTTCAAGTACCACTGCCACCTGATTGGACAAGGCGCGAGCACGGCGCACGTCTTCGGGAGAAATCCCAGCGCCATCGCGGCGGTCGAGAACTCCGAACATGCCTAGCAGTTGTCCCCGCGTGCCCAGCAACGGCACAACCAACAACTGTTTGACTTTGTACTGCTTGATCGCTTCGAGGTTTATGCCTGGAATACGCGAAGCGTCGTCGGTCCAGAAGACTTCCTTGGAGCGAAGGGCTTTGGTCGCGAGACCGTCAGGAATGCTGATGTCGAGCCGCCTCGAATCGCCATTTTCCACGCCGAAGCGAACTTGAAAGTGGTCGCCTTCCATCAGTCCGATAAAGCAGCGCTGGTAGCCGAGGAAATCGGCGGCCTGCACCGTAAAGGACTGCAGAAAATGGTCGAGAGCGCTGCTGGAACTGAGGGCCGTAGAAATTTCGAGCAACTGATGCAGTTCGTGAGCCTGCCCGTGAGCGGTGGCATAGAGTTCGGCGTGGGCGACGGCGACCGCGCCGAAACCGGCGATGGCGGAAACCAGCGATTTCTCTTCCGAGGTGAAAACACCTTCCTGGCGCGGATAAATGAGAATGGCGCCCTGCGTCCGCGAAGTGCGAAGAGGAGCGGCGATCAGCATGCCGGGACAGGCAAGATTCCCCAACGAGTGCACTTCCGCTCCAATGGAAACCGTAATCGGCTCTCCGGCGGAGACGGCACGTTGGGCTAGGTCGGCGGCGAAACGCAAAGTTTGGCGGTCGTGACGGGAGCGCGCAGAGTTCGCCTGTTGCGGCGTTTCGGCGGCCACCGCACGCAATTCGAAGGGGCCATCGCGCTTGAGCAGCACGCAAACCAGCTTGGTGCGCAGAAGCAGGCGCAGGCGATCAGCCAGCGCCTCGATCACGCTGGAGACGTCGGGCGTGCCATGCAGCGCGTGCACCACATCGGCCAGGATTTCGGCGCGTCGGTGCTCTTCGCGGGAGGTCTCATTCAGTTGCACAGCCTCCAGCAGGCTGCCCAATTGCCCCGCCAGCACAGTGGCTTTCGAGGCCAGATCTTCGTGAAAGAAATCAGGATCGGAATCGTGCAGGAAAGTTACGGATCCGATGACATCTTTGAACGTGATCACCGGAGCGGACATGAGGGAGGCTACTTCCAGTTCCTTGAAGATGGGATCGGAGTTGCCCAGGCTGCTCGAAAAAATGGTACGGCGCGCACGGATGGAGTCCAGAGCCACGGCGTTCTGGCCGGAAAGAATGCGCATTCCGGTAAGGCGTTCTGCCGCAGGACCCGCACCGATCTCACCGACCAGTTCCGTTCCGGGGCTGTATCGCCAGAACTGAACGGTCGAGGCCTTAAAGAATTCACGAGTGAGCTGACAGAAGGAACGGATCAACGAATTGGCATCGGCGCCCGCGCTGGCTGCGGCCATGCGTAGCAGCAGTTTTTGAAACGCGTCTTCGCCCACAGAAAGTGGATCTTTCTGCACCGAGAGAAGCGAAACAGGCCCGGCGGCGCCTAAGACTGATCCGATGTTAGACGAAACGGTATCTCGATTCACAAGTGCTTGAATCTATTGGGAAACTACCTGTCATCTCAAATTGAGTCAAGAGAAATGGGCTGACAGGTGCCTTTATGAGAAATCCCGCCGCAGAAGCTGAGACGGGCGTCTCAGAATGAGAGAGTATAGGCCGGATGCGGATGTGAGACTACTTTCATTTTGTGAGACGCCCTTTGCGACCCACTTATCACCCAATCAAGTCTTTTAATGTCATACAGATGCAGCTCATTACTTCGGTTTTCCCAGAAGGTTCCGGGTGGCAGAAGTGTTGCACGGCAAATGGCATCGGATCATTTGTCCCGAGGGAGGGATTGTGTCTCGACGAATTGTGGTGGCCGTACTCATCGCCGTACTGGGAGCGATAGCGGTCCGCCCAATCGTAAGCCGGGCGCAGCAGTCGGAGGGGGAAGAAGTCGCGCGGCGGGCGAAGAGCAAGGTGCAGCCGGCGTATCCAGACCTGGCGCGGCGCATGAATCTGACCGGGACGGCGCGCATTGAGGTGGTGGTAGCGCCCAACGGAATGGTGAAAGACGCGCGCATCGTAGGGGGACATCCGGTGCTGGCGAACGCGGCGCTGGATGCGGCTAAGAAATGGCGGTTTGAACCAGCGTCAAGCGAGAGCAGCGGGGTCATTGAGTTCAAGTTCGATCCGCAACACTAAGTTCCGCAATACAAGTGAAGGCTTGCCGAGCCGCTTGAGGAGAGAAGGCATGACGATCGGAAAAAAGCTGTACATGAATTTTGGATTCATCCTGGCAATGGTCGTGGTCCTGTTTCTGGTGAACTGGTCCGCGGTGCAGCGGGAGCATGCAGCCAAGGCGGCAGCGTCCTCCTCCTTGCAGCTGACGGACGCGACCAACGGGGTCCGCTTCCAGATGATGCAAAACTTCCTCTACCTCAGCAACTACCTTCTGAGTGGCGATACGCGCGAAGTGGATCGGATGAACGACGGCCTGCGCTCCCTAAACGATAAGGTCGAGCAGGGCAAGAACCTGGCGAATTCCGATCAGGTGAAGAACGCGCTGGCAAGAGCGCAGCAACTGGAACAGTCCTGGGGCAAGGAATTCGCGCAGCCGCTGATTGAGAAGCGCAAGGACGTGGACTCGGGCAACGCGACCGTGGCCGAATTGCAGATTTATTACCTGCAGAAAGACGCTTCGTCGTGGGTAAAGAACTGGACCGACGCACTGGACGTGGCCGATGTGGAGAACCGCAAACTGGTCGAGGACCGTCGCAAGTCGGATGAAACCGCGGCGACGGCAACGATTATCGTGTCGCTGTTCAGCACGCTGCTGGCTTTGACGCTGGGAGCGTTCATCGCCTATCGCACGGCCAAGCAAATCACAGATCCGCTGAGCAACCTGATGAGCGTGGCCCGCGGTATCGGCAACACGGGCGATTTGGAACACAACATTGACATCACCCGCACCGACGAGATCGGCGAACTGGCGCGCACCTTCGCCAAGATGGTGACGTACTTGAAGGAAATGGCGGGTGTGTCGGAAGCGATTGCGCAGGGCGACATGCGGGTGGACGTCAAGCCGCGGTCTTCGCATGACACGCTGGGCAACGCCTTTGCCAGCATGGTTGACGGACTGGCAGGTCTGGTGCGCAGCGTGCGCGATGCCTCGTCGCAGGTAGCCAGCGCGGCCAATCAGGTGGCAGGAGCTTCGGAAGATTCGGCCAAGATCGGGTTGCAGGCTTCTTCGGCGATCGATGAAGTCACTTCGACCATGCACGAGATGAGCGTGAACGTGCAGAACATGGTGAAGTCGACGCAGGTGCAGGCGTCGAGCGTAAGCGAGACCTCGGCCTCGATCGACCAGATGGTGGCCTCGATTCAGCGCGTGGCCGATACCGCCAAAGTGCTGCTCGACATTTCCAACCGTTCCCGCGAGGAAGTGCACTCCGGCATCGCCACCATGGACAAGGCGACCGACGGACTGAACCGCATCAACACGACGATCACGTCCTCGGGCGAGAGCATCGGCGCCCTAGGGCAACGCGCAGACGATATCGGCAAGATCATCGAAGTCATCGACGACCTGGCTGAGCAAACCAACCTGCTGGCCCTGAACGCGGCCATCGAAGCGGCCCGCGCGGGTGAACATGGCCTGGGATTTGCCGTGGTGGCCGACGAAGTCCGCAAGCTGGCGGAAAAGTCAGCGCAGTCGACCAAAGAAATTTCCGAACTGATCCAGAGCATTCAGAAGGAAGCGCGCAAGGCGGTCGAGAACATGGACCGCTCCACCGGCATCGTGAACGAAGGTCTGGAGCTGGGCGGAGAACTGAACTCGGCGTTGAAGAAGATTTCCAATGTGGTGACCGAAGTCTACAAGTTCGCGCAGGAGATTGGCGCGGCCACCAACGAGCAGTCGCATGGTTCGTCGCAGATCGCGCGGGCCACAACGCGGCTGAACGAAATCACCCACGAAATCAATTCGGCGGTGGAAGAGCAGGCGTCAGGTGCGCAGGCCGTGGTCAAAGCCATGGAACGGATGCGCGAACTGGTACAGCAATCGACTTCGGGTTCGACCGAACTGGCGGCATCGTCGGAGCAGATGTCGAAGATGTCGCGCGGCTTGCTGGAATCGCTCGACCGCTTCTCGCTGGAAGAGCAGTCGCGGCAGTCTTCTCCGGATTCGGGGCGGGCGCGGCGCGCGGCAGCGGGATCGAATTACTAAGGACAGCCTGCGGAGGCGACTGATCGCATGAGCCGAGAACTCCATATCGTGGGCTTTCAAGTGGGACGCGAGACCTACGGCGTGCCCATCACTTCCCTGCACGAAATCGTGCGCGTCCCCGACATTACCGCCGTGCCGGACGCACCCGATTACCTGGAAGGCGTGATTAACCTGCGTGGGAAAATCGTTTCCGTCATGGACTTGCGCAAGCGCTTCGGCCTGGCGCAGGCGGCGGTAAAAAAACAAAACCGGATTCTGGTGGTCGAGCATGCCGGGCGATTGGCCGGGCTGATTGTGGACTCGGCGTCGGAAGTATTGAAGATTCCTGCGGATGCGGTGGAACCTCCGCCCGCGGCATTTCAGGATGGCGGGCTGAACTGCGTCAGCGGCCTGGGAAAAATGGGCGGGCGGCTGATCGTCCTGCTTGAAATGAGCAAACTGCTGGCGCCGGGCAGCCTGCAGATGAAAAGTGAGAGCGCGGAAAAGAAAGCTGTGGCGAAGGGCGCCGCGGCGAAGTGAGTGAACCAGGGTCTAGGGGCGAGTAAACCCTCTAGACCGTAATCAGATTGAAAACACGTATTAACTCAGGACTCGGGACCAAGGACTAGGGACTAAGGATGAGCGCATCGGGAGCGGCACCTGCTCCATTACTGACGGACGCGGAACTGAAGCTGCTGCAGGCCCTGGTCTACCAGGAGTGCGGCATGCACTTTGACGAGCGGCGAACGCACTTTCTGCAGGACCGGCTGTTGCGCCGGCTCAAAGAGTGCCGCGTCGATTCTTTCTATGCCTACTACCGGCTGCTGATCAGCCAGCAAGGCAAGGAAGAACTGGCCAAACTGCTCGAGAACCTTACCGTCAACGAAACCAGCTTCTTCCGCCATAAGGCGCAACTCGATCTGTTCCAGAAAACAGTGATCGAAGAGCTGTTCAAGCAGAAGGCGCAGCGGCGGGAGTATTCGATCCGCATATGGAGCGCGGGCTGCTCGACCGGGCAGGAAGCCTACACGCTGGCCATGCTGGTGACCGACGCGCTGGCCTACTACTACCTGCGCAATCCGCTGCCCATGGAGTTGCCGCTGCCTAAGCCACTGATTCCGCCACCGGGGCGGGTGGAGATTCTGGCTTCGGACATCAGCTACTCGGTGCTGCGCCACGGGCAGGAAGCCGCATACAGCGAAAACCAGATGTCGATGGTCGACTACAGCTACCGCCTGCGCTACTTCGACAAAGTGGGCGAGCGCTATGCCATCAAGAAGCCGCTGAAGGAAATGGTGCACTTCGACTTTCACAACCTGAAGACCGAGTACCTGCCGCAGCGCAATGACGTGATCTTCTGCCGCAACGTAATGATGTATTTCGACGAGGCGGAGCAGAAGCGGCTGATCGAAAAATTTTACCGCTGCCTGAATGCGCACGGCTACCTGTTCGTAGGCCATGCCGAGAGCCTGCTGGGTCTGACCAAGAAATTCCAGATGGTGCACAAAGACAGCGGCACGGCGTATCAGCGGCTTGAGGTGAGAGAGTAACGCGATGACGAATTCCCCCGATGATCGCGGCTTGGAACTGCGGGAGCTGTTTTTTGAAACCTCGCAGGAACTGCTGCAGGCGCTGAACGACGAGGCATTGCGCCTCGAAAAGCAGCCGGGCGACGAGGAGATCGTGCGCTCGATCCGGCGCATCGTGCATACGCTGAAAGGCGACTCGGCGGCCTGCGGCCTGCGGGAACTAAGCGAACTGGCGCATCAATTCGAAGATGCGCTGGTGGTGGAAACCGCGGCTTCGCACGCCGCGGTGGCGGAAATTGCCTTCACCACCGCCGATCTGTTTACGGAGATGATTGCCGCTTACCGGACGGGCGGCAAACTGCCTTCGACCAGCGCGGTCAGCAAAAAGATTGCCGACTTGACGGCGGCTCCCGATGCGCCCAAGAAGCGGCGCACGCGCAAGGCAGCTGCTAAATCGGCCAGCAAGGCAGTGGCGGCCTCCATCTGGACCGAGTACGAAAAGCTGGCCATGGTCAAGGCTCAGGCCGAGGGGCAGGACGTGGTGCACGTGGTGGTGAAGATCGATCCGCACTGCGCCATGCCCATCGCAGGACGGCAACTGGTGCAGAACGCGATCAGCACCATGGGGCCGGTGATTGCGATGCGGCCGGATGGATCTTCTCCGGCAGCGGCGAAGCAGATCGAATTTGTGCTAGCCACGGTGCAGAGCGCGGACCAGATTATTGCCAAAGGAAAGATTCCCACCATCGTAGAAGAAGTTACGGTGGAGATGTTGTTGGCGGCGAAAGCGACTGCACCAGCGCCGGAAGCGCCGGCGGAATCGATTGCGGTTGAAGCGGCTGCGCCCGTGGCTGCCGCCCCGGAAGCTGCGTTGCCAATTCCCTCCGCTGTTCCATCGCCTGATCCGGCAGCGGCTACGTCGATGGTGGAAAACATTCTGCGGGTGGAAGCGGGCCGCATTGATAACGTGCTGAACCTTGTCGGCGAACTGATTATCGGCAAGTCGATGCTGCAGCAGGCGCTCAGTGAATTCTCGAAGCAGCACCCGAAAGACTTGCTGCGCAGCCGCTTTGCCGATGCCATGGCCTTTCAGGCGCGGGTTCTCAACGACCTGCAACGTTCAGTCATGAAGATCCGCATGGTGCCGGTGGACCAACTGTTCCGTCGCTTTCCGCGCATGGTGCGCGACGTGGCACGGCAGTGCGGGCGCGAAGTGGAGCTGGTGGTTAGCGGTCACGACACCGATCTTGACAAGGGCATTCTCGACGCCATCGGCGAACCGCTGACGCATCTGGTGCGCAACGCGATCAGCCATGGCATTGAACCGCCTGAAGAACGCAAGAGGCTGGGTAAGCCGGCGCAGGGGTCGATCCGGCTGAACGCCTACCATCAAGGCAATCAAGTTGTGGTGGAAGTCACCGACGACGGGCGCGGCATTGACGCGGCGAAGATTCGCACCAAGGCCATCGAGCTTGGCTTAACCACGCCGGAAGAAGCGGCGCGGCTGACGGAGAAAGAGACGCTGGATTACATCTTCCGACCCGGCTTTTCGACGGCCGAACAAGTCACCGAGGTTTCCGGACGAGGCGTGGGCATGGACGTGGTGCAGAGTGTGCTGCGACGAATGAAGGCCACGATCGCCGTCGAAACCCGATCCGGCGAGGGCACGACGTTCCGGCTGAAGCTGCCGCTGACGCTGGCCATTATTAAGGCGCTGCTGTTCTGGGTGGAGCAGCGACTGTATGCGATTCCGCTCAACGCCGTGGTCGAGATCGCGCGCACGGTTGAGTCGGAAGTCCATCGGGTGGACAACTACGAAGTGCTGCAGTTGCGCAATCAGGTTTTACCGCTGCTGCGGCTGGGACGCGCGAAGGAAAGCGACGATGGCAAGGCCAAATTGTTTGTGCTGGTCATTCTCGTCGGCGAAAGAAAGTATGGGCTGATCGTGGACGCGTTGGATGGCGAAGAAGAACTGGTGATCAAAGCATTGGACGATCAGACATTCTTGACCGACCTGGTCTCGGGCGCTTCAATCCTGGGCGACGGGCGCGTGGTGCTGATTCTCAACTTGCCGGCAGTGGTGGAGCAGGTGGCCAAGCGGCGTCCGGAAGAAACCGGGCAGGTGAACTCCGGGCTGCTGCTGACGCAAACCGACCGCATGCGGCTGGCGTTAACACCGGCGAGCGCGGGAGGGCGGGCATGAAGAAAAACCTGGTGCGCGTGCTGGTGGTCGACGACTCGGCGCTGATGCGCAAAATGATTCCGCAGATGCTGGCCGCCGAC
>VFSW01010127.1_pt1 | contig 13390 bp, 12 predicted proteins | sample 5358111 | NCBI WGS metagenome assembly VFSW01 (sample SAMN11554181, study PRJNA540505) | mine drainage metagenome | isolation source: sediment from site ElyBrook_90M | place: USA: Ely Copper Mine, Vershire, VT | collected 2017 | reverse complement strand
GCTCAAAAGAAGCGTGAGGCAAAGAAAGAAGCCAAGCTCGATAGCAAGCAAACCAAACAGCAGAAAAAACTCGCAAAGAAGGAAGCCCAGCGCAAGGTTGCTGATGCCAAGCGCAAGGCCCAGGAAGCCAAGGACATTAAGAACGGAAAGAAGCCCGCGGAGGCCGCCGCCGCCGCTGACACCGGCGAGCAAGCCGACGCCAACAGCGCTCCTCCCAAGAAGAAGAAATCAATCTCCTGGTTTTAACAGGACAGTTCCTTCTGCCAGCGCGGGCCCGCAGCCCGCGCTTTTCTTTTGCGTAAACACTGCTTCCATTTTGCGTAAACGTTGCTTCGCGCCCACGCAAAAAGGCGGCCCCGAACGGAGCCGCCCTCGCACATCAATCGCTTCTTACTTTCCGAAACCCTTACGCCTCTGCTTGCTGTAATTCGCCAGCGCGGACTCAATCACCGAATAGGCATCTTTGGGCGACTGCACTTCTTCCACTTCGACCGCCTTGCCCTCCAACAGCTTGTAATCCTGAAAAAAGCGGCGCAGCATCATCATCCGGTGCGGCGGCATCTCCTGCGCATCGGTGTAGCTGTTGAACTCCGGGTCCTTGCTGGCAATGGCGATGATTTTGTGATCTTTCTTTCCGCCGTCGATCATGGTCATCAAGCCTATCGTTCGCGCCTGAATGATGGTCAGCGGAACCACCGGCTCCTGGCAGAACACTAGAACGTCCAGCGGGTCGTCATCTTCGGCCAGAGTCTGCGGAATGAATCCGTAGTTCGCGGGATAGTACACAGCCGAATACAAAATCCGGTCCAGCTTGATCAGCCCGCTGCTTTTGTCCAGCTCGTATTTCACGCTGGAGCCAAATGGAATCTCGATTACCGCATTAAACTCATTCGGGATGTTTTCTCCCGGTGTGATGTCGTGCCAAGCATGAATCATTTACAGATGCCCCTGGAGAATTGATCTCCCCTGATTGTACTGAATCCACAACGTTTCGCCCATTCGCCAGGATATTCCCGCAGGGCCGACACATCAAAACCAGCTATGCCGCTGGATTGAACAAGTGTGTGAGATAGAAGATAGCGCCCGCGACGGCGGCCGAAGCAGGAATGGTCAACACCCAGGCCCAAACAATGCGGGTGGCCACTCCCCAGCGAACCGCCGATAGACGCTGCGTGGTGCCAACACCGATGATTGCTCCGGTAATCGTGTGAGTGGTGGAGACGGGAATACCGGCGAGTGCCGTCCCGAACAAGGTGATGGCCCCGGCAGTCTCGGCGCAGAAGCCGCCGACCGGCTTGAGCTTTGTGATCTTGCTGCCCATGGTGTGAACAATCTTCCATCCGCCGAAGTAGGTTCCGGCGGCAATCGCAGCGTGAGCGCACAGGATAATCGGCCAGTGATAGTGGCCCCAGTCATGTTTGATGTCGTACTCGGAGATGATGTGCCCGGTGAAGAGTGCCCCGGCCACGATGCCCATGGTCTTTTGCGCGTCATTGCCCCCGTGACCGAGCGAATAGCCGGCAGCGGAGAGCAACTGAAGCTTACGGAACCAGGTATCGACTTGCCGAGGCGCTTTATTCTGAAAGATCCAATAAGTTGCGACCATGAAAGTGAAACCGAGCACCAAGCCCATGATGGGAGCTACGAAGATAAAAATGATGGTCTTGGTCCAACCTCCCGGAATGATCACGCTGAGGCTTGTGCGCCATCCGTGGAGAATGCCGGCGCGAGCAATCCCGGCTCCCGCATAGCCCCCAATCAGTGCGTGGGAAGAGGAGGTCGGCAGGCCCAGCCACCAGGTCAGCAGGTCCCAGACGATGGCGCCCAGCAGCCCGGCCAGCACTACATACTGGGTGACGATGCTGAGTTCGATCATCCCACTGCCGATGGTTTTTGCAACTGCGGTGCCGAGCAGGAAGGCGGCGACGAAGTTAAAAAACGCCGCCCAGACCACAGCCAGCTTGGGCGAGAGTACGCGGGTAGAAACTACAGTGGCGATGCTGTTTGCGGCATCATGGAAGCCATTGATGAAGTCGAAGGCCAGAGCCACCACACAGGTGACAATCACCAAAATCAGTCCAGTGTTCAAGACGTACCTCTAGCGGAAATGCAGCGCGTTCGCGATGTGGGCCGTTGCTCAGGCGCTCTTTAGTACCACGGTTTCCAGCACGTTGGCCACGTCCTCAGCCTTGTCGGTGGCAATCTCCAGAACCTCGAGCAGTTCCTTGTGCTTGATGAGCTGAATGGGATTGGATTCCGTTTCAAAGAGACGGCCGATCGCGGCGCGGGTGATGCCATCGGCCTCATTCTCCAACCGATTCACCTCGACACAATATTTGAGCAAGGCATCGCCTTTCTCAAGAAGAGCGACAGCCTTAGCAAGTTCTTCGACCTGACGAAAAATAATGGTCGCCAGTTCGACGGCCTCGGCCGGCGGGTTCGTGATTTTGTAGGTGGTGAGGCGATCGGCCGCCGCATTGATGTAATCGAGTACATCGTCCATCGAACTTGCCAGGGTGTGTATGTCTTCGCGGTCGAAGGGGGTGATGAAAGACGAGTTTAACTTAATGAAAACGGCATGGGCGATTTCATCACCCTTGTGCTCGGTACCTTTGATCTTCTGGACTACGTTGGAGACGTCGGTATAATTCTGGAGCAGATCGCGCAACTGTCGCGCTCCGATGGTAAGATTTTGCGCCATCTCTGCAAAGAGGTCGAAGAACTTGGTTTCGCGTGGGATAAAGCGGACCATAACGGCGCAGCAATCTCCTAAGGGGCTAGCATGGCAACGGATGCCCCTTTTGTAATCTTCCGTGATCGGACTGTAACAATTGAATATCGCATCTTGAGTCCAGCGCCGTCAATCGAGGGTAGGAAGGAAAGTGCAGTACACCACTCAGCGGCGACACTCTTCCCTCGGGGCTGATCCAAGCGACGGACCTTCTCACTGAGATCGGGTAAGTCGACAGGTTTTCATTCCTGCGCCGAAGATTTTCCTTTCAATCCGGGAGCCGACATAGTGCGGCTTCCGGACTACTTTTATCTGTGGGCCGCGGCCGCACGCAGCGCGCGCCGTGACTCGGATTCCGTGGCAAAGGTTGGCTGAGTTTCCAGCTTGAACCGGTCCATCGCGTCCATCATGCTGCTTGCCATCTTCGACATCTGCTCCGCCGAAGCCGCCAATTCGGTCGAACTCGACGAGGACTGCTGCACCAGTTCTCGCATCCTCTCCATGGCACGGACGACAGCTTGCGCGCCGCCCGCCTGCTCCTCCACCGAGGAGTTGATCTCGTGAGTGATTTCGTTGAGCCGTGTGGTGGCCTTGGCGATTTGCGACGAACCGTGCGACTGCTCGTTGGTAGCGGCACCGATCTCCTGGGCAAACTTGAAGACTTCGGTGACTACATCGGAAATCTTGCGCAGTGCGAGGCTGAGATCGTTGCCCAGGTCCAGCCCCTCGTTGACGATCGCCGTGCTCTTCTCCATGTTGTCAACGGCCTTGCGGGCCTCGATCTGAATGCTTCTGATCAGGTCGCTGATCTCCTTGGTGGAGGTTGCCGACTTTTCCGCCAGCTTGCGGACTTCGTCGGCGACCACGGCGAAGCCGAGGCCGTGTTCACCGGCGCGGGCCGCTTCAATCGCGGCATTGAGCGCCAGCAGATTCGTCTGCTCGGAGATGTCGTCGATGACCTCAATGATCTTGCCGATATTGTCCACGCGCTCGCCGAGGCTGCTGATAATGACCGCTGAGGAGCCGATGGAACCGTTGATGCGGTTCAATCCGTCGGCGGTCTTCTGCATGGTGCCAATGCCGCTCTGGGCCTCGTCGCGGGAGCGGCTGGAGATATCAAGCAACACCTTGGCGGTATTGGCCACGCGCTGAATGCTGGCAACCATTTGATCGATGGAGCCCGAGGTCTCACTGACGCTGGATGCCTGCATCTGCGTGTTCTTCACCATATTCTGCACGTTGACGCTCATCTCGTGCATGGTGCTGGTGACCTCATCGATGGCCTACGAAGCCTGTAGGCTGACCTTAGCGGAATCCTCCGAGGCATCGGCGACCTGGCTGGAGCCGCTGGCCACCTGGTTTGCACTTTGCCGCACGCTGCGCACCAGCCCCCCCAGGCCGGCCCTCATGCGGGCAAACGCGGGGCCCAGGGTATCGCGCTCGGAGCGGGGCGCTACATCGCAGGAAAGATCGCCGCCGGCAATGCCTTCCGAGACCGCAGCCATCTCTTTCAGATACCCAATCATGCTATTAAAGGAACGCGCCAAGTCGCCGAGTTCATCCTTGCGGTCGATGTCAATCTGATGGTCAAGGTCGCCGGAATCACTGATGGCTCGCGCCACCGTGATCAGCTCGTTCAGCGGGTCGGTGATCGTCCGGCGCATCCGGGTTACGACCAGCAAAGACGCGAGCCAGGAGAAGATCATGACCGCAGACACGATGGCGGCGTAACTGCGGTAACGTTGTTTCACCTCAGCCGTATCGGACTCGACGTAAACCGTACCGATCTCTTCGCCCGCCAGTGTCATCGGCATATATTGCAGCAGGTGATCGGACTCGAAGTAGGTTCCCGGACTTCTGAGCGGCGGCGCAGACGAGCTGCTTTCGCCTTTGGGATGGTAGAACGCGAAGGGGTTTCCCTGCTTGTCGTAGATGCAAGCGGCCGTGATGTGGGGCTCCGCCTGCAGCGTGGCGAGCACCTCGCCAGCAGCCGCCGGATCGCCAAAGCTCAGCGCCGCCTTGCTGTTATCGGCGATGATCTGAACCAGGGTCGAGAGGTGCTCGGCGGTGGCCCGCTTGGAGCTGACGACATCGTAACTCAGCAGGACCGCGCAGACCAGCAGCAGTGCCGCCGTGCTCGCCGCCATCATCAGAATCATCAGCTTGCGGCCGACAGACCAATTGCGCAGCGTCATAGTCACCCTCCTTAGCTGCCGTCTGCCACAATTGTCGCCAGTGAGAGCAGCCGGGAACTTATTTGCAAGTGCGCCCGCTCCGCCGCATGTGGATTCACTTCGAAGCGGATCCGGCCTTCGCTCAGCATCAAGTTGACGATTCCACCATGCTGACCAAAGCCGTCATACTCTCCCACCGTGAGCACGCTGGTGCCGCGAACGCGCTCCAGCACCGACGGGGTGTTCTTGCGTTCAGAGTCACCCACAAAGATCACTTGACACGCCTTGAGATCGCCATCGAGCCCCAGGCGGCGAACAACGACTTTCCTGCCATTGATTGACTTGCCAGACGCCAGGCGTTGCAGCGCATCGCTGGTTGCATCGGCGCCGATAAAGCCGATTACCAGGTCATTGGTGCTGCTGCTCGGCCACTGGACAAAGTTCACAAGCTTGAGCACGAAAGCAGCTTTGACGTCATGCTCTTCCAGGGACTGCGCCTGCGCGCCGGTACTGATCCCACCCGCCAAGACAAGTGCTAAAGCACCGATCCCCGCAATCAACAATCGGCGGGCACCCACGAGTATACGTGATCTCGAAACCCTGCGAGGGTTGAGTGGAGTGGCCTGATTCACCTGCCTGCACAATAGAATACCGACTCGCATAAGCATCACCGGTTCCCTGCTTGGTGCGGTTCATCTTTTTTATCCTTGTCGCCGCGTTCGCCGGAGGTCCAGGTCAGCTTCAAGCGAAAGCTTCGCCGATCGTCGGGCAATAGCGAAGCCGAGGGTATGGCGTGGGTCTGCTCGAAGTACCCAAATGTCCGTTCGCTCATACTTCGATTGACCAGGTTGTAAGCACTTCCCGAGGCAGAGAACCCTCGCCAGAACTGACGGCTGGACAAGCTGACATTTACAAGCACGGGAGGCGCCGAGTCGCCGATGGCAGGCCATACGGTCGAACTTCTGCTCATATATTCGGCCTCTATTGCAGGCGTCAGTGTCCGGCGAAACACAGGAGCAGAGATGTTCACCTTCACCAGATGCCTTGGGGCGTCCGGCAAAGTGGTGCCAGTTAGCTCGTTGCGTGCATCCTGGTACGTGTAGCTCAGGCGACCCTCGATCCCCGATGAGAGCTTGTCCCTCACTTCCAACTCCCCACCCTTGGCGCTCGCTTTGGAGTTGGAAAACGTGGTTTGATCGATGCCACCGACCGCACTCGTTATCGTATCTATTCCTGTGACAATTACCGTTTGCTCTTGGATGTAGCTTCCAATGTTGTTGTAGAAACCTGCGGCACTGAGCGTAACCCGCTTGCTGACTTGCTGCTCCCAGTCCACCTCGAAAGTGCGAGTGGTCTCTGGCCGCAGGTTGGGAGCCGGCACGCCTGACATCCCCACATAGTACAGTTCAGAAAAGCTGGGCACGCGGAAGGCGGTTCCGTACAGAAACTTCAAAGTAGTGGTTGTCCGCGGACTGTAGATCAGTGCGGCGCGCGGGCTGGTTTTGCTTCCAAACAAGTAGTTGTAGCGGTCATTCCGCACGCCGAGGTTCAAGATCACTTTGGGATGGAGATGAAATTCGCCTGCGGCGTACAATCCCCAGATCGCCGAAGTGCGGTCGTAATTCACAAATGTTTGTGATGTTACAGGAATGTTGTCCAGGATGTAGTTCTGCTGTGCCTGATGAAAGTTATCGCGGTACTCGGCGCCCACCGTTACGCGGTGCTTATCCAGGAAGACCCTGCTCAGCTTCATTTCCGCGCCAACCCGGTCGCCATGGGCGCTGTCATAGTCGTAGAGCGTGCCGTGGCACCTCGCCTCGCTGCAACCCCGAAGGTCGTTGACTGTGCCATGGGACTCATAGTTGTCGTAGTAGGTGCGCGCGGTGAACTGCGTGCTCTTCCAGACGCGGTGCTCGTACTGCAAATCGGCGTATCCGTGGAAGTTGGTACTGTGAGTATCGGTCTGATGGCAACTTCCGCACCATTGCGACGAGGACGGCACCTTCTGCTCTGCGCTCGATGCGACGGCTTGCAAGGTGAAGCCGTGGCTGGCGATCAGTGCCATGGCGCGACGAGTCTGGTCATGTGCGTTGGGGGACCCGATTGGATTTTCTATGCTGTCCAAGTGGCCGGGAGCGGCGCTATCCCAGTAGCTTGCCGAAAACATGGCTTGCGTGCCGTTCCGGTCGAGCCCGTAAATAGCTGTTTCCTTGTTCCAGCCCAGACTACCCGTCTCTCCGGATATCACCTCGCCCTGGCTCTTTCCCGTCCGGGTGATGACATTCACAACACCCATAAAGGCGTCCGCCCCATACAACGACGAACTTGGCCCACGCACCACTTCGATGCGCTCAACAAGATCCATATCGATCGGAAAGTCATCTCCAATCGGCGCCGAATCATCGATGTTGTTATTGATCGCGTGGCCGTTCACCAGGAACAGGACGCGGCCATTGGCGTCCCCTGTCGGAGCGAACCCGCGCACTCCTAGAGTGCTGTAGCTGAGGTGATTCTTTACGTAAAGTCCCGTTACGCTCTGCAAAGCCTCTTGCAAGGTTCGGTAACCATAGTGCCGAATATCTTCCGCAGTAATCACACTGATGGAGGAAGGCGCTTCCGCTTCCTTCTGCTGGTACTTGGAGGCGCTGTATACCTTCGCATTCAGCAGATCTTCCAGACTTAGAGCGTCCGCATCAGGAGATATCTGAGCATAGACGGAGCCTGTAACTGCCAGAATGAGCGATACAACGAGTGATACGAACCAAATACGCCGAAAAACAATACAAAAACTAAAAGAACTGGAGCAGCGCATAGCTTCCGCCTGTTCCGAATTGGCACTAAGCCAGAAATTAAGTATTTGAAGAACGGTTGCAGGGTACGATCAGATAGAGCCTACTGGCAAGTTACTTTTGTAATAGCCCAGACTTGAAACGGTAGCAAACAGTAACCGATAAAACGTAAGTAGGGTTCACGTCCATCAATTTATGCTCACGCAGGGTACACCTTCCCAGAGCGCTCGCCGAGCAGGGACAAAGTAGCAATCGTGTCACCTCCCCAAGGATTCGTCGATAGAGAGACGATTGCCAGTTCGCCACTGGTCACCATAAATTGGGAGGAGAGGATGGAGCGCAGGCAGGGATCCCAAGCTTCCGGACCAAAGCCTTCAACGCCTGCCGGAAGATCGCGGCATGCAGCAGCAGTCCGTGAAAAGCTGTACTCCTGCGCAACTGCAACAACAAACGCTTCCAGTGGATAAAGGTTCATGATTAGCCATCTTGAATCGAGAATAAGGGTTGCTTATTGAATCACCTGTACTTATTTAAGCTAAAAGAAAAGTAGTTTGACTAATGTCGCCGAGAGGTCGAAGGTAGGTGGATGGACATCGACGCAAGAACCCAATCTGAACAAGTTCTCATTTTCGATACCACCCTGCCCGAAGGCGAACAGTCTCCCGGTTGCAGTATGAAGACCGATGAAAAAGTGGCGCTCGCGCATCAGCTCTCGCGCCTTGGCGAGGACATCATCGCCGTGGGCGCCATCCTTTATTTAGTAGACGTCTCCGCGGCATCCGGCGCGCCCACTATTTCAGCGCAGTAGCGTACACTTAAGAACCCGCTTTCGCAGTCGCACCAAGGAGGAATCCGTAATGAGCGAAAAACCTACATCCGCCGCCAGCCCCACCACGCGCCTCACCGGCGCTGAGATCGTCTGGGCCACCCTCGAAGGCGAGGGTGTTTGCCATGTGTTCGGCTATCCCGGCGGAGCCATCCTGCCCGTCTACGACGCTCTGCGCAAATATCCGATCCACCACATCCTGGTCCGCCACGAGCAGGGAGCTGCCCACGCCGCTGACGGTTACGCGCGCGCCTCCGGCAAAGTTGGCGTCGCCGTCGCCACCTCCGGCCCCGGTGCCACCAACCTCGTCACCGGCATCGCCACCGCCATGATGGACTCCGTCCCCTTGGTCTGCATCACCGGCCAGATCTCCTCCAAGCTCCTCGGCACGGATGCCTTCCAGGAGGTCGATATCACCGGCGTCACCCTGCCCATCACCAAGCACAACTATGTTGTCACCCGCACGCAGGATATCGCTCCGGTGCTTCGTGAAGCCTTCCTTATCGCCAGGTCCGGACGCCCCGGCCCGGTGCTCGTGGACATCACCAAGGACGCGCAGCAGGGTTCAGCCGATTTTGATTTCGCCGCCGCCGAACCTTTGCCGCACCGCCCGCACCCCATGCTCTCCGCCGAGCAGGACGCCATGAGCGAGGCCCTCCAGCTCATCCTCTCTGCCAAACGGCCCGTCATCCTCGCCGGCCACGGCGTTCTGGAATCCAATGCCATGGATCAGCTCCGCACCCTGGCCGAGCGCCTGCATATCCCCGTTGCCTCCACGCTTCTCGGCCTTGGCGCCTTCCCGGCCTCGCACGAGCTCTCTCTCGGCATGATGGGAATGCACGGCGAAGCCTTGGTCAACCAGGCCATTCAGCAGTCCGACCTGCTCATCGCCTGCGGCATGCGCTTCGACGACAGCGTCACTGGCGTTCTCGCCAGCTATGCGCCCAACGCGAAAAAGATCCACATCGAAATCGATCCTGCTGAGATCAACAAGAACGTCAAAGCCGACATCGCGCTCATCGGCGACCTTCGCGAGATCCTTGAAATCCTGCTGCCGCAGATCGCCCCGCATGCAGATTCCACATGGATTCGCGCCGTCAACGTCCTCCGCGGCGATGCCGCCGTCCGCGACATCAAGAACCTTCCCGATCTCGGTCACCTCTACGCCGCCCACGTCATCCACGACCTCTGGCGCGCCACCGAAGGCAAAGCCATCGTCGTCACCGACGTCGGCCAGCACCAGATGTGGGAGGCCCAGTACTACAAGCACGAGTCGCCGCGCACCCTCATCGCCTCCGGCGGACTCTGCACTATGGGATTCGCCCTCCCCGCCGCCATCGGCGCCAAGATGGCCTGCCCGGATAAGGAAGTCTGGGTCATCGCCGGCGACGGCGGCTTCCAGATGACCGCCGCCGAGCTCTCCACCATGGTCCAGGAGAAGCTGAACATCAACATCGCCATCATCAACAACGGCTTTCTCGGCATGGTCCGTCAGTGGCAGGAGTTCATGTACGAGCGCAACTATGCGTGTACGCCGATCCTTTCGCCCGACTTCGTCAAGCTCGCCGAGGCCCACGGAATTCCTGGCGCAACCGTCCGCAGCCGCGCTGAGGTTCTGCCCATCGTTGATACCGCACGCCGCTCCAACGGCCCATACCTCATCAACTTCATGGTCGAAAAAGAAGACGCCGTCTATCCCATGATCACCACCGGCTCCGCCCTCGATGAAATGGTCCGCCGCCCATCCAAGGCGCACAACCCGCTCATCGAAACCGCGGAAGAGCCATAGCCCGCAGCGGTCGCCCACTTGCTGAGTTGCTGACTTGCTAACCGCTGACTTGCTGAAAGGACCCGCTATGCTGCACACATTCGTCGCTCTGGTGGAAGACAAGCCCGGCGTGCTCACCCGCGTCGCCTCGCTCTTCCGTCGCCTGAACATCAACATCATCTCGCTCACCGTCGGTCACTCGGAGCGCGCCGATGTTTCGCGCATGACCATCGTTACCGAGGCCGCGCCCGGCTCCGGCCATCGCATCAAGGCCTCGCTCTTCAAGCTTGAGAATGTCCTCGACGTGGACGACATCGGCCAGTTTTCCTGCGTCACCCGCGAGCTCGCCCTCATCAAGGTCGCCGCGACGCCGCAAAACCGCGCCTCCATCTTTCAACTCGCCGAGGTATTCCGCGCCCGTGTCGTCGATCTCGCGCCCGAGTCCCTCATGCTCGAACTCACCGGCGTCGCCTCCAAGATCGAAGGCCTCATCCAGGTCCTCAACGAAGGCGACAACCGCATCCTTGAGATCTCACGCACGGGACGTTTGGTGATGCGCCGCGGCCAGCATACCTCTCGCGTTCTCGACGCCATGCGCGCACCCAACCCTGAAGAGGAGCCCATCATCCCCATCACCGCCAGCGGCGACCTGGGGCTCGACCTGCTCTCCGGAGACCCCAACCACCCGCTCTGATCACCTCAAGGGTGGCCCCCCATCCGCCATCTTTTGGCGAATGGGGGTAGAGAGGCAGCGGGTGCAAAGCAGATGCTCTGCTGGGCAAGCAATTTCTCCCGCTTGCCCAACCTTCGGGCTGGTAACATCGGAGGCTGTACCGCACTGTCGGAAAGTCGGACAGGAAATGCATCGCGGAAGGGAGATCACGCTGAATGGCGAAAGCAAGGGAATTTCGGGTGACGGTGGAAGACAAGCCGGGTGCTCTGGCATCTTGCTGCCTCGCTCTGGCCGAGAGCGGAGTCAACATCCTCGCCTTTCAGTCCTTCGTGGAGCAGGGCGAGAGTTTGGCCCGTTTCGTGGTAGATGATCCAGATAGTGCCCTGGTGGTGCTGCGCGGGCTGCGTGCAAACTTCGAGGAAGACGACGTGGCCACCGTCCGGCTGGAGCATCGTCCGGGTGAACTGGGACGTGCGGCATTAGCCTTGGGCGATAATAGAATCAACATCAATTACTCCTACTGCGGAATGGAACCAGGTTCCACCCAACCTCTGGTGGTCTTCGGAGTGGATCAGGTGACCAGGGCCGCGGTTCTGCTAGACCAGCTTGCGGCCACCGCTCCGTAAGAGAGATGAACCGCCGAGAGCGATAGTTGCTGTTGCTCTTGTTTTCCACACAGGGATGCTTTTTCAAAACCGCTCTTGCGCCCCAAGAGCTTCGAGTCGCATCAAACTCGTGTCGGCTTAGAATGAATACTTTCCAGATGAAGACTTCCGCATGAGAACGCTCACCGTAGCGTTTCTCTTGTTCGCCGCGCTCCTCGCTGTTCCCGCGGCGGCGAGCGCCTGCGATGTCGATTCTGGTTATCGTCGAATGTACAACCTCGATTTTCCCGCGGCTCACCGCACCTTTCTTAATTGCGAATCTGAGAGGCCGCGCGATCCGCTTCCTCATGTCTCCAACGCCGCAGCCTATCTTTTTTCCGAGTTTGACCGCCTTCACATTCTCGAGGTCGCGCTGTTCACCGACGACTCACGCTTTGATGCGCGCGACAAAGCCAAGCCCGACGCCTCTGTGCGCGACGCTTTTGTGGCCGAGCTTTCCCAGGTGGAGACCTTGACCCAGCCGCTCCTTGCCGCCAATCCCAACGACCACGACGCGCTGCTTGCACTGGTCTTGGCCAACGGCTTGCGCAGCGACTATGCGGCCATGATCGAAAAGCGCAACATCGCCAGCCTCGGCTACATGAAGGCCTCGCGCAAACTGGCCCAGCATCTGCTTGAGCTCGACCCCACCTGTTACGACGCTTATCTGGCGGTTGGAATTGAGAATTATCTGCTCGGAGCCACGCCCGCGCCGGTGCGCTGGTTTCTCCACCTCGGAGGAGCCGAAACCGACAAGAACGCCGGAGTCGAGCGGCTCAAGCTTACCGCCGCCCACGGACGTTACCTCGCGCCCTTCGCCCGCCTTCTGCTCGCCGTTGCTGCCCTCCGCGATCACGATCCCACGACTGCTCGAACTCTGCTCGCGGGGCTCAGCCGCGAGTTCCCCGATAACCAACTCTACGGCCGCGAACTGGCGCGAATCCCGCAGTAGTTCCAAGGGACGCAACTCCAGAAACTCTCACGCGCGCAGCACACTCCATCCGAATGCAAGGCAATCCCGCGCCCCAAGCTGCGACGGAGAAATCTTCCGCATATGTACCGCAAGCAGTTTCTCGAACATCCCCGGCGACTGCGCAAGTCCCTCGAAAATTCTTCTCCGCAGCCACGGATAATCGTCCATCACCAGCAACAGCTTGCCCATATTGCGCGGCCATGTGCTGATCCTCTCGTGCCGCCGCTCGTACTCGCTCAAGTCGCCGGAGCGCATCGCATCCGCCAGCGCCGTGGCCTGCTGGAAAGCCAGACTCAGGCCATCTCCGGTGATTGCGTCGGCGGAGCCCGACGAGTCTCCCAGCAGCGCGACCCAGCCGCTGCTTACAGCCTTCAGCTTGCGCGTCACCGTCACCCCGCCCACTGTTCTGTCGCTCGGCCTCAGCCCCGCCAGCCGCTCCCGTAGCTCCCGGAAGCAGGGCAGCGCATCTTCCAGCCGCGCCTGTGGCTCCGAAGTGATCAACGTGACGCAGACGTCCTCGGCACCCACCGGAGTCACATATGCCTGCCCGCAATCCGCCCAATGTACTTCCACCAACCGCGACCATGGCCGCATCTTGTAGTGACTGCGGAATCCATAGCGCTGCCGGATGACCTTGCCCGCGCCCAAGCCGACCATCTGCCGCAATGAGGAGTTCTGGCCGTCGGCGCACACCACGTACCTGCTCCGCAGCGTCTTTCCCCCGGCCACCACCTCGCCTTGCCGGACCGCCTCCACCCGCGTGCCCCAGGCCAGGCGCACGCCCGACTCTTCAGCCTTTGCCGTCAGCACCC
>VFSW01010126.1_pt1 | contig 13390 bp, 12 predicted proteins | sample 5358111 | NCBI WGS metagenome assembly VFSW01 (sample SAMN11554181, study PRJNA540505) | mine drainage metagenome | isolation source: sediment from site ElyBrook_90M | place: USA: Ely Copper Mine, Vershire, VT | collected 2017 | reverse complement strand
CTCGACGTGCCGGGCGCCGTCACGGTCTCGGGCGGCGTGGCGTTGCTCGTCTACGGACTGGTGCACGCGCCGACGGCGGGCTGGGGTGCATCGAGCACCCTGTCGGCGTTCGCCGCCGCGGTGGTGCTCCTGGTCGTGTTCGCTCTCGTCGAACGACGAAGTCAGCAGCCGCTCATCCCGCCACATTTCCTTCGTCATCGCAACCGCGCGGGCGGATACGTCACGATGATGTTGATCGGTGCCTCGATGTTGTCGCTCCTGTTCTTCCTGACCCAATTCCTTCAGGAGCAGATGCACTACAGCTCGCTGCGCGCGGGGGTGTCGTACCTGCCCGTGCCGATCATGGTGGCCTCGACCAGTGTGTTCCTCTCCAAGAAGATCAAGCGCTTCGGTGTGCGGATCTTCTTGACCGCGGGACCATTGCTCGTCGCGGTGGGCATCCTCTGGGCGTCGTTCCTCACCCCCACGTCGAGCTACTGGCACGTCCTGGGTCCGCTCGTGGTCTTCGGTCTCGGGATGGGTTTCTCATTCGTTCCCCTGACGCTCAACGCGGTCTCTTCGGTGAAGAACCACGAACAGGGTCTCGCCTCGTCGTTACTCAACACCTCCCAGCAGATCGGTGGTTCGTTGGGACTCGCGGTACTGGTGACGGTGTCGGCCACGGTGCGTACCCACCAATTGGCACATCCGGGCGTTCTGAACTCTGCGCAAGCGCAGGTCAATGCCACCGTCCAGGGCTTTCACGTGGCGCTGCGGGTGGGATCACTGAGCGCGTTCCTCGCGTTCCTGACGGCCCTGCTGGTCGTTCGCGCGCCGCGTACCTCGCACCTCGTGACGAGCGACTCGGGGACCGAGGCGCCGGCGAACACCGCACTGAAGAGTCCTTAGACGCCGCACATTCTCGTCGGCACCCGCGCACCCTGACTCACGGGGCGCTGACGAGACCGCTCTGATAGGCCAGGACGACCAGTTGGGTGCGGTCCCGGGTGTAGGTCTTGGTGAGGATACGACTCACGTGGGTCTTCACCGTCGCGACGCTCATGTGCAGCGACTCGGCGACCTCGGCGTTCGAGAGGCCCTGGGCGACCGCGATCATGACCTCGCGCTCGCGCTCCGTCAGTTCGTCGAGCGCGCGTGAGGGGGTCGTCGCCGTGCTGGGGCGACTCGTGAACTCCGCGATGAGGCGTCGCGTCACGCTCGGTGCCAGTAGTGCTTCGCCGCTGGCGATCACGCGAATGGCGTTCAAGAGATCCTCGGGGGGCGTGTCCTTCAAGAGAAATCCACTCGCCCCGGCGCGCAAGGCCTCGAACACGTACTCGTCGAGGTCGAAGGTGGTGAGCATCAGGATCTTGGTGGTCGACTCCGAGGTCGAGGCACTGATGCGCCGGGCGGCCTCGAGTCCGTCCATCACCGGCATGCGCACGTCGAGCATCACCACGTCGGGTCGCGTGTCGAGCACGACCGCGAGTGCCTCCTCGCCGTTGCTCGCCTCGCCCACCACTTCGAGATCGTGCGCGGAGTTCACCAGCACGCCGAAACCCGCGCGCACCAGCGCTTGATCGTCGGCCACGACAACGCGGATCGTCATGAGAGGTCCTTGGTGCGCAGCCGCGCGCTCACGAGAAAACCGCCGCCCTCGAGGGCCGTGGTGCGCAGGGTCCCCCCGAAGGAGCGTGCTCTTTCGGTCATGCCGATGATGCCGTGGCCGGTGCCCGCACGAGCCGCCTCGACGCCCACCGAGGAGAACTCGCGTAGTTGGCTCGTGCCCTCATTGCGCACCTCGACGAGGACCTCGTCGCTCGAGTACTCCACCTCGACCGTCGTGGGTGCGCTGGCGGTGTGTTTGACCACGTTGGTGAGGGCCTCTTGGATGATGCGATACAGGGTGAGTTCGAGCCCCTGGGGCAGCGCGCGCACCTGGCCGGTGACGTTGACGTGAACGGGCACACCGGCACCTCGAATGCGCTCGACGAGTTCATCGAGGTCGCCGAGGTCTGGCGTGGGCGAGGTGGTGGCGGAATCGTCGTCGTCGCCACGGCGCAGTACGCCGAGCACGCCACGCAACTCCTCGAGGGCGGCGCGACTGGTCGACTCCACGGCGGCCAACGCCTTGCGGGCCTCGTCGGGCTGGGTATCGAGCACGTGGCGTCCGACCCCCGACTGGATGGCGATCACGCTGAGGCTGTGCGCCACCACGTCGTGCAGTTCGCGCGCGATGGCCATGCGCTCTTCGACGATGGCGCGGCGCGCCTCCTCGATCTCGAGACGCTGGCGCTCCTCACGTTGTTCGCTCAAGCCCCGCAGGTAGGTGCGCCGTGTGGCGATGGAGTCGGCGACGAACCAGGTCGCCGCGGCCAAGAAGAAGTTGAAGGTGACGTCGCCCTGCGCGCGCCCGATCGACCAGGCGATCGCGACGGCCATCGCCAGGACGCTCTCCACGGCGACGGCGGCGATGATGGACTGGCGCCGCGGGTACCTCAGCGTGACGGAATAGAGGGGCAGCGCGATGAGCGGGGCGGGTGCGAGGGAATGCCCGAGCACCGTGGTGACGCCGACCGCCGCGGTGATGAGGACCAGGGCCAGTACCGGCCAGCGACGACGGAACGCCACCGGTACGGTGGCTAGCAGGTAGAACGGCGCGAGCAGTACACGCGAGACGTCGAAGGGTACCCCACTAGGGAACCGCGGAAAGACGAAGAGGTGGGTCAGCACGCCCGCGGTGAAGATGGCGGCGATGACGTAGTCGATCACCACCCACTGGAGCGCCGAGAAGCGTTCGAGCCACGGGGGGCGAGGTGACGACGACGTCGTGCTGAGAGTCACACTTGGACGCTAGCCAAGTCCCGGGCGCGGCGTGTAGGTCGCGAGTCGTGAATCCTCCTCCATCGCAAGGATGACGTGCCCTGCGCGAAGTGCGACCGCGCTACATCGCACGACGTCCCAAGAAATGGCCGTGCGGCCGATGTTTTTGTCGCCGGGCGCGCACCAGACTTTCTACGACGACGTCACCGTGGTGGTGGCGTCACGCCAGTAGTCGCTCCGAGGAGGACGCATGATTCGAGTTCAGGGCATCACCAAGCGCTACAAGGACACCGCGGCGGTGGACGACTTGACCTTCGATGTTCACGAAGGTGTCGTCACCGGCTTCCTCGGACCCAACGGTTCGGGCAAGTCCACGACGATGCGCATGATCATGGGACTCGACGCGCCCGACGAAGGGACTGCGACGATCGACGGGACGTCCTACCACGGACTGGGTCTGCCGCTGCGTGAAGTGGGCGCTCTGCTCGAGGCCAAAGCCATCCATCCCGGGCGTAGCGCCTTCAACCATCTCTGGTACTTGGCCCAGACCAACGACATCCCTCGTCAGCGAGTGAACGACGTCCTCGAGATGGTCGGACTCTCCGCGGTGGCGCACCGGCGCGTGGGCAAGTTCTCACTCGGCATGGGCCAGCGACTGGGCATCGCCGCGGCGCTCTTGGGTGATCCTCCGACATTGCTCTTCGACGAGCCCATCAACGGACTCGACCCCGAAGGAATCCTGTGGGTGCGCAACCTGCTCAAGGGTCTCGCCGCCGATGGTCGCACGGTCTTCGTCTCGAGCCACCTGATGAGCGAGATGGCCCTCACCGCTGAGCAACTGGTCGTCATTGGCCGTGGCCGGCTCATCTCGTCGGGTTCGGTCAGCGATTTCATCGCTGAGAGCTCTGGTCAGTTCGTGCGCGTGCGCTCACCCGAGGCCCGCGCCCTCGAGGCACTCCTGATCGAACGCGGCGCGCACGTCGTGGCCGAGGATGACGGTAGCTACTCGGTGAGTGGTCTCGACGCGGCGGCCATCGGCACCCTGGCCGGTGACGCCGGACTGCACCTGCACGAGCTCTCGCCCCAGATGGCCTCGCTCGAGGAGGCGTTCATGGAACTCACGCGCGACAGCGTCGAGTATCGCGGCCACGACAATCCCCACGGCGAACCCGTCACTTCCTCGTTCCCTTCCACCAACTCAGGAAAGTAGAAACCATGTCCACCACCCTCACCTATACCTCGAGCGACCTGGCGCCGGCGACGCACGCTCGAGTGCGCACCACCAGCGTCCTGCGCGCGGAATGGACCAAGTTGCGCACCGTACGTTCGAGCGCGTGGACCGTCTTCGCGCTCGCCGTCATCACCCTCGGCATCGCAGCCATCGCCGGAACCACGGTCTCGAACAGCTGGCACACCATGTCGGCGTTCGAACGCCAAACATTCGACCCGACCGCTCTGTCACTGCGCGGCACGCTCTTTGGTCAACTGGTCATCGGCGTGCTCGGGATTCTGGTGATGAGCGCGGAGTACTCCACCGGTTCGATCCGCTCCACGCTCATGGCCGTGCCGAGCCGGTCCAAGGTCCTGCTCTCGAAGATCGCGGTCATGGCGGCGGTGGGCTTCGTCGTGAGCGAGGTCTTGTCCTTCGGGTCGTTCTTCCTCGGCCAGACCTTGCTCTCTAGTCCAGCGCCGCACGCCACGTTGTCCCAGCCGGGCGTACTACGCGCAGTCGTAGGCGGAGGGCTGGTCCTGACCGTTCTCGGCCTCTTCGCCCTCGGACTGGCCACCATCATCCGGCACTCGGCGGCGGCGATCACGTCCTACGTCGGCATGCTGCTGGTATTGCCATTGGTGGTGCAGGCCCTGCCGTCATCGATCTCCCAACCCATCACCAAGTACCTACCCTTTCACATCAGCAACGCGATGACCTCGGTCACCCACGTGCTCGGCAACGGACCCTCGCTCAGCCCCTGGACCGGCTTCGCAGTGTTGTGCGGGTACGCCTTCGTCGCGCTCGCGGTGGGAATGTGGATGCTGGTTCGTCGCGACGCCTAGTGCCGCGCGGGTGAGCCGAGAACTCACCAGAGAACGTAGGGGGGTCCGGGACGCCGCGAGGCGGCCGGCCCCCCTCGTCAATCGAATGTCCCCTAGAGGAGAGACTCCTCACTCCTCTAGGAGCCGGCGACTCGAACCGCCCACTTCGAGGCCGGTGCACAGACATTCTCTGGTCGCCGAGGAGGTGCGCAGCGTCGCCGAGGCGATGCCCGGTTGAGGTGCGCAGACGAGAGCAACTCGTCGACCGCCGATCCGGTGAAGTTCTCAAAGGATTCCGAATCAATTCTCATCCATTCGACACGACGCTCTCACGACTCCCACAGACAAGCTTCCTACGGTGGAGGACGTCACTATGAAAGGGGACCACATGAAGGAACTATCGACCCGATCCGTTGCAGTTGTCGCGTTAGTCGCCGCTATGGGCATCGGGGTTCCCTCGATGGCCTTCGCCAGTTCGACGACCACGACGCCCGCCAGCACGACCGCCACGAGCGCGAGTTTCGTAACCGCTCAGAAGGCGCTCGAGGTCCAATTGGCCAACCGGGCGACGGAACTGACGCGCCTCGGCGCCGACGTAAATGCGGCGACGGCGCTGAGCGCCACCACCAAGGCCACCTTGCTCGCACGCTTGTCGACCGAGCAGGCGAGCATCAACGGGTTGATCGCCAAGGTCCCCACCGATACCACTTGGGCCCAGTTGCGCGCGGACCAGGCAGCCATGTTGAGGGACAACCGCGTGTACGCCGTGATGGCACCTCAGGTCTTCGAGATGATCGAAGCGTCTTCGGTGGCCGCTCAAGTAGCGACGATGCAGGGCAATGAGCCCATGCTCCAAGCTGAGACCACGTCGCTCGGGGGCCAACCGGGCTACAAGACCGCCCTGAACCACTACAACGATTACGTGACCCGCCTGGCCAATTGGTCAACGCGCATCGCGACCGTCGAAAGTATCGTCCTCGCCCAGACACCTCAGGGCTACCCGGGCAACACGGTCGTCTTCGTCAATCAGAATCACAAGATCCTCGACGGGAACCTGGCCCTAGCGTACGCGTCCTATGACGCGAGCATCATCGGACTCGCCGCTGGCGGATATTCGGGTTCGTAAGCGAACCACTTCACCCATGGACTGGTCGTCAGTGGGGGCGGTGGGTGACCGTGGTCATCCGCCGCTCCCACCGTGCGTAGTGAAGGCGTGGTCGGTTCTTCACCCGCCGAGCTGGTCGGACCTCCATCGTACGCTCGGTCGGTCGTTGCTCGGTCGGTCGATGCTCGTGGTCAGGACGGAGGCCCAACATCTACCTGAAGCGCACCGAGGTGATCGTGAGATGAACGCTCTCGCGAGGGTCACGCCGTGGCGCCGTTCTCGACCAGCGGGCTCTTGAAGGCTGGTGGTGTCGTTGCTCCCACGGCCGGGGGGCGTTGCAGGGTGCCCCTGCGCGTGGCGAGCACCGTGCGCGCGAAGACGAGGAGCCAGGCCGCCAGCAGGGCGACGTAGCCCACGGCGCTCGCCCAGCGAAAGGCCGCCAGACCGGTTTGTCCGGCCAGGCGGATGGTCCCGGTGACGGTCACGCCGACCGGGAAGGTGAAGCTCCACCAGGTGAGTGAGAAGGGCAGCTTGCTGCGCCAGGTCCGGATGGTCAACGCGCTCGCGATCATCAGCCAGAGCATGGCGAAACCCCAGACCGGCACACCGTAGAGCACGGCGAAGACCACCATCCCGGTCGACATGGGGGCGGGGATGGCCAGGTGGGCTTGCTGTCCCAGCAGCCCCGCCGCGGTGATGGACTGACCCAGGGGGCCGAGGACGATCCACAACGTGGGCACACGCGCCGAGTTCGAGGAGCCGAAGTGCGCGAGACGCGACCAGATCAACGTGATAATGATGAGCGCAGCGATCAGGCTCATGCCGAACATTGCGAAGCAGGCGTAGAAGAAGGTGGCACGACCCGACGCTGAAGCGATGTGGGGGATCAGCAGCGCGCCCGTCGATGCCGAAACCATCGGTGGGACGATCGGCATCAACCACCCACCGAACGCGGCGTCCGGGCGCACGTGAATCTGGGTGAAGAGACGATAGGGCATCATCACGACGGTCACCAGACCGCCGAGCGTGCCAACGATCCAGAGCACCCAGTCCAGGTCCACCGCGAGGCGCAGACCCAGGAGCGAGTGCGCGGCCAAGATGGCGCCCGCACCCACGGTCAAGAACGCCATGGGGGGTGCGCCGTAGAAGTGCGACATCTGTACGTCACGGCCGTGGGCGCGCGCCACCTGGGGCGAACGCAGCCAGTGCGCTGCGGTGGCCACGATGAGCACCGCGAGCAGTCCCGCGCCAGCGACCCATACGACCTGGGCGAAGTATTTCAGTCCGGGCACGTCGAAGGGGAGGAGGGCGCCGGCGTTGGCCACGATGCCGGTACCCATCACCGAGGCGAACCAGTTGGGGCCGAGGAAGTCGGTCAGCGCAGGTCGCGTGGGTTCCGGTGCGGTCTCGATGGGATAGGGATCAATGGCGAGGGTGGAGTCAGTCACGCGTCCAGTCTGGACTTGGCGCGCCGTCCGCACTAGTGCGACCTTGGCTATGCAGGTATAAGATTTAGTTATGCCTCTGCCCGAGCCGGTGCCGGATATCCGATCGCTGGACCTGTTGCGCAGCGTGGCGGAACTCGGTTCCATACGTCAGGCCGCCCTGCACCACGCGATCAGCCAACCCGCGGCGAGCGTGCGCTTGCGCGCCCTCGAGGGAGTCCTCAACGTCGAGCTGCTCGATCGCTCGCGGGGTCGTGCCCAACTCACGCCGGCGGGTGTCGCCGTGGTGCAGTGGGCCGGCAACGTGCTCGAGCAGATGCGCGAACTCATCGTCGCCACCCAGGCGCTCGAAGTGGAGGGGCAAACGCACCTGCGCATCGTGGCCTCCTTGACGGTGGCGGAGTATCTAGTGCCGGGATGGCTCACGCACCTGCGTGTCAGCGACCCTGAGCTGATCGTGTCATTGGAGATGGGCAACTCCCAGCACGTCGCGCACGTCATCGAGAGCGGCGGAGCGGACCTGGGATTCGTCGAGGGCGTCCACGCGCCGCGCACGTTGACGTCCAGGGTCGTGCAGTCCGATGATCTGGCGGTCGTCGTGGCCCCGTCGCACCCGTGGGCGCGACGCCGGCTGGCGCTCTCGGCCTCTGAAGTGGCGGCCACGCCACTGGTGGTGCGCGAGCGCGGGTCGGGAACCCGCGAGGTGCTCGACGCCGCCCTGGCGCGCCACGGACTGAGCGTCAACATCCAGGTGGAACTCGCTTCCACCACCGCGATCAAGTCCGCGGTGGCGTCGGGTGCGGGTCCGGGGATCTTGAGCACGTTGGCGGTGGAGAGCGAGGTGCGTGAAGGGCGGCTCGTCGCGGTGGTGGTCAATGACCTCCCCCTCGAGCGCCGCTTGCGCGCCGTATGGTCCAAGTCGGTGGCGCTGCGTCCCAGTGCGCGACGTCTCCTTCGCCAGATCAATGCGACGGCGATCCCGGCGTAGGTGGAAATGAAATGGTTGGCGCGGGTGCGAGTGAGCGCGGTCGACGTGGTGTGAAGGTGTCGAAGTGCGACGGGAGTGATGACAATGAACGCGGAATCAGCAGCACTGGAGATTCGTGACCGTGAGAGCGAACATCGCTACGAATTGCTGGTGGACGACGAGCTGGCGGTCATCTTGGTGTATGAGGTGCGCGCCGACACGATGTCGTTGAACTACACCAAGGTCTCTGACGGCTTCGCTCGCCGAGGTCTCTCCACGCACTTGGTGGCCCACGTGTTGGACGAGGCCCGCGAGCGCGGCCTCGCGGTGGTGCCGTCGTGCTCCTTCGTCGCCGACTACATCGCGAGACATCCTGAGGAGTACCGGGACCTCGTACCCGAGACGCGACGTCGCGAATTCGGTCTGTAGATCAACTCCTGGCCAAGGCGGCGAGGGCGAGAACCGTGTTCCAATTGCGGGTCGTCGCATTCTTAATGAGCGCGAGCTTCGGGACCATGACGGACCTCCCCATACCGTTGGGCAGGTACAAGTAGACGTCGTTACCTTGGAGTGTGAACTCCTCCGGTCGCCAGTCCGCGAGCGCGGACCCGGCGAGCGTGGCGTCGTCGGGGGCGACAGCCAGGAACGATACGTGCAGTTTGGTGGGCTCCAGTGTCGAATACGGATTGGCAGCGACGACGCCGTGCAATTCGCGAGCAGTGCGCACCACGATCGGCACGTCGAGGCCGGAGTTCTCCTTGATGATGGCGCGGAACCGAGTGGCGACGTCAACTCGCGCCGCGTGCTCGACAACGACGTTGCCGCTCTGGATGTACGTCTGGACGCCCGTGAAGCCAGCCACACTGAGCCACGTCCTGAGATCGGCCATGAGTATCGTACGCTTCCCACCCACGTTGACACCTCGAAGCAGTACGACCGAGATCATGATTCTTTTGGTGAGCACGTGGCGGACCCCGTGCGATGGCGAGGTGTAGTTGCCGGCACAGACTCGTGGCGCACGGGGCGGTCCTCCGTTCGAATGGCATCCACTCTACGGCGGCGCAGGGGAATTGACCAGCCCCGTCGCCTTCTCGCCGTGGAGAGACCTCAGCCATTCACGCCCTGTCGCTGGATGTCAAGATGGGCACATGAGTGACTACGTCGCAGTGAATCGGGCCAACTGGGATAGCCGCGTACCCCACCACGTGACGGGTTACGACCTCTCGTCGTTTCGTGCCGACCCCGAGTTCATCTCGGACGTCGTGCGTTTTGACCAGGAGCGTCTGGGCAGCGTGGCCGGACTCGACGTGGTGCATCTGCAGTGTCACATCGGCACCGACACCCTCTCCCTGGCTCGACTCGGCGCCCGCAGCGTGACGGGATTGGATTTCTCGCCCCGTGCTCTGGAAGCGGCGAGACAGTTGGCCCACGACGTTGGCGCCACTGTCGACTACGTGGAGAGCGAGCTCTACGACGCCCTCGAGACCCTCGGGCGCGAACGTTTCGACCTGGTCTACACCGGGGTAGGCGCCCTGTGTTGGCTACCCGATATCTCACGGTGGGCTCACGTGGTCGCCGGATTGTTGCGTCCGGGCGGACGTCTCTTCATCCGCGAGGGACACCCCGTCCTTTGGGCGTTGAGCGATCCTCGCCCGGACGGTCTGTTGGTGCTGGAGTACCCCTACTTCGAGACCGAGGCGGTGACGTTCTTCGATGAGAAGTCCTATGTCCCACACGAGGGCGTCCTTACCTCGCCCGAAATTCGCCATTTCAACCACGGTCTCGCGGAGATCGTGACGGCGCTGCTCGATGCGGGCATGACGTTGAGCGCTCTGCAGGAGCACCGTAGCGTCCCCTGGCTCGCGCTCGAGGGCATGATGCGCGACGTCGGAGGGGGCGAGTACGAACTGCGGACGGGTGGCGAACTGATCCCGCTCACCTACACCCTCACAGCGATCAAGGGCGCCTGATCGACTAACTCGACGACGCCGCTTGGCGTACCCGGTCGCTGGAGGGTTCGGTTTGACCCGTCACGTCCCCCGTTCTCGACGAGGAGTACGCACGTTGTCTGTCTCTTCGACTTCGATGATGCCGGGGTGCAACGAAAACTGCCGCTAGGCAATCGGTACGACTTCCTCGTCTCGGGGTCTCCCTGACGGCCAGATCGCCAACGACGTCGGCCGGGCCCGATCGGGACCCACGGCCGTCTCGTGGTCGACGAAAATGGAGTCACCGCCGGTTTCGCCGTCCCCGTGGCCGCATTGGTGTCGGGACACTCACAAAAATCACCTAAATTGTTCGTTTAGCGCTAAAGGAACGACAAATGAAGCCATCGGGCCGACAGATCGAGATCGCCTTCGAGGACCAGACCGCTGTGGTCACTGAGGTCGGTGCGACCCTGCGCAACTACGTTCACGGTGGCGTAGCCGTGGTCGAAGGCTTCGACCTGCACGAGCTACCCGACGCTTGTCGCAATCAGGTCTGCTACCCCTGGGTGAACCGCGTGGGATCGGGAGAGTGGAGCCACTCGGGGCGAATTGCCAGGGTCGGTGCAGACAACGTTGTCAGCGCCACGCTGAATCACGGTCTGGCGCGATGGCGCCCCTTCACTATTGATGAGAGTGTCGCAAATCTTTGCACCTTGTCGCTCGTGTTACATCCCTTACCCGACTACCCGTTCCTCACGAAGTTCAGTGTCACCTACGAATTGGGTGAGATGGGTTTGTGCGTGACGTCGAGGGTGGAGAACCTCGACGAGGTCGACATCCCCTTCTCCCTGGGGTACCACCCCTACTTTGCGGTGACGACGCCGAGCATCGACGGATCCTGGTTGACGATCCCCGCCCAGTCCTACGTCGCGGTCGACGCGCGGATGTTGCCCACTGGTGACATCCTCAAGGTCGACGCCAGCGCCGTGGATTTTCGCGATCCGCGCCGCGTCGACGGGGTCGTGCTCGACGTCACCTACGGAGACCTCGAGCGAGATGAGGCGGGCATGTTCACCGCGACCCTGTGTGACGCCAACGGTCACGAAATCCAGGTCAGCCAGGACGAGGCCTACCCGTACTTTCAGGCCTTCAGCGCTGATACCCTCGCCCCCGACCGACGTCGCACGTCGCTGGCCCTCGAACCGATGACCGCTCCGGCCGACGCACTGCGCACCGGGCAGGGTCTCATCACTGTCGCCCCGGGCGCGACGTGGACTGGGGTCTGGAGCGTGCGGCGAACCAAGTGATCAGTTCGTTCTTCTCGCGACGCCCACTTTCCCAACACATACCTCGTCGCTTTCGATGGCGAGCAACGTCGCCAGGGCGCAGGCGCACGGGACGGCGCGCATCATTTGACACACCCCCTCGTCAGCTATCCCCAGTGAGGCGCCAAGGCGGTGACGGCGAGACAGTGGTGATCCTCCGCGCGCACGGGTGTGCGCGTCGTTGTGCTTGGATGGCAAGGGCGGCGTGACTGCGTCGATGGACGACGGGTCACGAATCTGTCATCGAATAAGGACTGGTGCGAGATGCGGGTATTGGTAATGGGAGCGGGCGGCGTGGGAACGGCGATTGCGCGCACGGCGGCCAAATGGAAACTGTTCGACCACATTGCGGTCGCCGACTTCGACGTGGCGCGAGCACAGCGCGCCGTCGAAGGGGCGGGGGACCGCTTCGCCGCCTTTCAACTCGATGGTCGTGACGAGCGGGCCATGGTCGCTCTGATGCGCAACGAGCGCATTGACGCCGTCGTCAACGCCCTGGATCCGCGCTTCGTGATGCCGGTTTTTCGCGCCGCCTTCGAGGCTGGGGTGACCTATCTCGACATGGCGATGTCGCTCTCGCACCCGCATCCGACGATGCCCTACGAGTTGCCGGGGGTCAAGTTGGGCGACGAGCAGTTCGCGATGTCCGAGCAGTGGAGGGAGCGCGGTCTACTGGCCCTGTGCGGCATCGGCGTCGAGCCCGGTCTCTCGGACATCTTCGCGCGCTACGCCGCCGACCACCTCTTCACGTCCATCGAGGAGGTGGGCGTGCGCGACGGGGCCAACCTGGTGGTCCAGGGCTACGACTTCGCACCCTCGTTCTCGATCTGGACGACGATCGAGGAGTGTCTGAATCCGCCGATCATCTGGGAGAAGGGCAAGGACTGGTTCACCACGGCGCCCTTTTCCGAGCCCGAGACGTTCAACTTCCCCGCCGGCATCGGTCCGGTGGAGTGCGTCAATGTCGAGCACGAGGAAGTGTTGCTCATTCCTCGATGGGTCGACGCGCAACGGGTCACCTTCAAGTACGGTCTCGGCGACGAGTTCATCGAGGTCCTCACGGTCCTGCACAAGCTGGGCCTGGATTCGACGAGGCCGATTCGCGTCGGCGGCGTCGAGGTGTCCCCGCGTGACGTGGTCGCGACGTGTCTCCCGGACCCCGCCCAGCTCGGGGAGCGGATGTCGGGTCTGACGTGCGCGGGTACGTGGGTGAAGGGGATTGGCATCGACGGTGCGCCGCGCGAGGTGTACCTTTACCACGTGGTCGATAACGCCTGGTCCATGGCGGAGTTCGGCTCGCAGTCAGTCGTGTGGCAGACCGCCATGAACCCGGTGATCGCTCTGGAGTTGATCGACGCCGGCGTCTGGTCGGGCGCCGGCGTCCTCGGCCCCGAGGCCCTGCCCGCGGACCCGTTCCTCGACCTGGTGAACTCCCACGGCTCACCCTGGGCGCTCGAGGAGCGCAACGCGACGAGCCACCTCTGAGCGACCCACGTGGTACGGAGCGCGACCTAGAGTCAGCGTTAGGAGAAGAGTGAGGTGGAGATGGCGGAGTGCGTGGTGAGTGATGATCAGTTAGTCGTGCGCCTGAGCACCAGCGAGAGGCTCGAGTCCGTGCATTCCGACGTCACGGTGCCCCTCTCGTCGATCCGGTCCGTCGAAGTGGTCGAGAACGCGCTCGAATTCGTCCACGGCCTGCGCGTGGGCACCGGTATCCCCGGTACCACGGCGGTGGGAACGTTCACGTCGAAGGACGCGCGGATCTTCGCCGTGATCCACCACGC
>VFSW01010125.1_pt1 | contig 13392 bp, 15 predicted proteins | sample 5358111 | NCBI WGS metagenome assembly VFSW01 (sample SAMN11554181, study PRJNA540505) | mine drainage metagenome | isolation source: sediment from site ElyBrook_90M | place: USA: Ely Copper Mine, Vershire, VT | collected 2017 | reverse complement strand
TCGACTTCTGGCAGGACGACTTCTGGACGTTCCTCGGCGGACCGATGGGCTTCGGTCCGATCTGACCGGGAGGCCGAGCTCCTGCCGCACCATCGGGTCGCCCTGGTCGCGAACCAGGACGCCGGCTGGGTGTTCGTCGCCGAACCGGACGAGCCTCTCGCGCGGTGGCTCGAAGTCGGCACGGAACGGCACTGGGGGGACGCCCGCACCCTCGGGATGGCGCCGGGCCAGCCGGTCCTCTTCCTCCGGGTCGGGGGATCCGGGGCATGGTGGGTCGGTTCGGGGACGGTCGTCGACGTCGGCGAGCGATGGAGGGCGTTCGGCGTCCGCACGCGGTGCGTCCGCCGCTCGTCGCCGCCGCTGCCGGCGGTGCCGCCCGACACCGTCTCGCCCACCGGGTCGGTCGCATGGGAGAACCGCGCGCTCGCCGCCCGACTGGGGATCGGACGGTTCCGGAGCCGCACCCCGTACCTCGACGCCTCGCGCGCGATGCGCCTGACGAGCCTCGACCTCGACCGCCTCGAAGCGATCCAACCTCGGCTCGCCGCCCTCTGGCCGGAGTGAGCCCCCCGACGGGCCGGCCCGGGGTCCCCGCCCGCGACCGCCGAACCGCGAGCCCCATCGCGGGCGCGTCCCCTCCCGTCCGAGGTGCCCGGAGGCCCCCGTTTCGGCGCAACCGTCTTCTAATCGCTCCCGGTCGAGCGGGCGTGGCGCGGATCCTCTCGGTCGCGGTCCTCGTTTCGGGCGAAGGCACGACGCTCGACGCGCTCGCCGAGCTCGCGCTGGGCCACCATCTGCCGGCGCGGATCGCGCTGGTCGTCTCCGACCGCCCGCACGCGCCCGCGATCGAGAAAGCCCGACAACGGGGGCTCCCGACGCTGGTGCTCCCGTCGCGCGGGGTCGACGCCCAAGGATGGGGAGACCGCCTGACCGAGGCGCTCGAGTCGCACGGGGTCGAGCTCGTCCTCCTCGCGGGGTTCCTCACGATCCTCCCCGACGGCTGGGTCCGGCGCTGGCGCGGCCGCGCCGTGAACCTCCACCCGTCGCTCCTCCCCAAGTACGGCGGGCCCGGCATGTTCGGGCCGCGCGTCCACCGCGCCGTCCTCGCCGCCGGGGAACGGGAGAGCGGGGCGACCGTCCACCTCGTCACCGGGGACGTCGACGCGGGGCCCCCGATCGCCCAGGCCCGGGTCCCCGTCCTCCCCGGCGACACGACCGAGAGCCTCCGCGCCCGGCTGCACCCGGTCGAGGTCGAGCTCGTCGCCGAGACGATCCGTCGGTTCGCCGACGGGAGCTACCCGCTCCCTCACCCGGGTCGGGAGGCGTCGGCCGCGCCCGGACCCTCCGGGTCCGACCGGCCCCGGTGAACCGATCCCGGGCTCTCGCGGGGAACCAGGTCGGCGAGCGGCGTCGGTCGGGACGGAAGCTCCGACCGGACGTGGTGTCGGGTCGTCTTCGGAGGGAAGAGCGCCCCCGAGCGGGCGCGCCGGACGACCTCCGCTTTCGTGATCGGGAGGCCCGGCCGCCACGGCTCGAGCGTGACGATGTCGGTCTCGTAGTCGAAGACCCACGCGGGCGCGCGGTCCGCGTGCAGCCGCTTGAGCGCCTCCACCCGGTGGTGGCCGTTCAGGATCACGAACGACCCGCGCGACACCCAGATCGGGTCGGCGAAGACCCCGGCCCGTCGGATCTCTTCGACGAGCTCCGCGACGTTCGCCTCTTCGACCTCTTCGTGGGCGCGCAAGCGCTCGATCGGCACGAACGCGAACTCGGGCTCGTGCGGCCCGGAGGGCGTCATCCCGCCGCCTCCTCCCGGGCCTCGGCGAACGCGCGTCGCACGTAAACGCCGACCATCCGACGCCGATAGTCCGGAGGCAGGAACGTATTGTGGACCGGCCGTACGCGACGCTGCACCTCGTCGGCGAGGCGGTTCACGGCCTCGCGGGTGAGCGGGGTCCCGACGAGCGGGTCGGTCAGGTCGTCGAAACGTCGCGGCCGGGTCTCGGCTCCACCGACCGCGAGCCGGAGCGACCGCACTCCGTCCGCGTCCCACGCCCCCGCGACCGCGACGCCCAGCTCGGGGAAGTCGTAGGACGGTCGCACTCGGAGCTTCTTGTAGCGCGCCCGGCGGCCCGGGGGCCCCGGGGGCAGGTGAACCGCGACCAGCAGGTCGCCCGGCGCGAGCCGCGTGCGCCGGATCCCGTCCCCGCCCGGGTCGTACAGCTCCTCGAGCGGAAGACGGCGGCGCCCCGAGGGACCGGCGACTTCCACCTCCGCGTCCAGCACGAGGAGCGCCGGGGCGAGGTCGCCCGAGAACGTCGCGTAGCAGCGTTCGGCCTGGGGCACGACGTGGCAGCGGTCCCCGTCGGCTTTCAGGCAGAATCCGAGGCTCGACCGCCAGAAGTAGCTCTGGTTGAAGAAGAAGCAGCGCGTGTCGACCAGGAGGTTCCCTCCGACGGTGCCGCTCGAGCGGACGAGCGGGGTCGCGACCTCGCCGATGGCGTCCGAGACGCCCGGGTGGGTCCGGCCGAACGAGCGGTCGGCCTCGAGGTCGGCGAGCCGCTCCATCGCCCCGAGGCGCGACTCGGAATGCCCCCGCAGCTCCCCGACGTCCTCGAGGGCGACCAGGTGCGGCTTGACGTTCAAATGCATCTTGTAGTTGGGCAGGAGGTCCGTGCCTCCGGCCAAGTAGTCGAAGCGTCCGGCGAGCTCCGTCGCGAGCCGCACGGCCTCGTCGACCGTGGTCGGCCGGTGGAGCTCGAACGGGTCGAGGTGCACCGGCGTCACACCCCCTTCCACGGACGGGGCTCCGTCGCGCGAAGGTCGATCCCGCGGAGCACTCGGTCCGGGGTGATCGGGAGCTCGTCGAATCGGACGCCGACCGCGTCGTAGAGCGCGTTTCCCACGGCCGGCAGGGTCGCGATCAGCGGGCCTTCGCCCGCCTCCTTCGCGCCGAACGGACCCTCGGGGTCGTCATCGCCCACGAGAAGGATCTCGACCTTCGGCATCTGCTGGGGCATCGGGATCTTGTACTCGAGCAGGGACGGGTTGAGGAGACGGCTCGACCGATAGTTCATCGACTCCCCCATCACCTGGCCGAGTCCCATGTGGATCGAGCCCTCGATCTGCCCTTCCACCGCGAGGCGATTGAGAGCGCGGCCGCAGTCGAACGCCGCCCAGAGGCGGGGGACCCGGTACGCTCCGGTCTCGACGTCGACGTCGACCTCGGCGACGTACGCCGCGAACGAGTACGCGGGGGCCGTTCCGGCCCGGGCCCCCTTGAACGTTCCTCCCATCGTCGGGGAACGGTACGACCCCGAGGCCATGAGGGCGCCCGACGTCTCCATCGCGGCGTGGAGCGCGTCGGGGAACGTCACGAAGCGGTCCGGCTGCCCCCGCACGACGAACCGTTCGTGCCCGACCTCGAGCGATCCGGCGGGTTCCCCGAGGGTCCGGGCCGCGGCCGCGACGAGCCGGTCGCGGAGCGACTCCGCGGCCTCCCGCGCCGCGTTCCCCATCATGAACGTCACCCGGCTCGAGTACGAGCCGAGGTCGACCGGGCTCACGTCCGAGTCGACGCGCTGGACGTGGACGCGCTCGAGGTCGACGCCCAGCACCTCGGCGACGATCGCGGCGAGGAGCGTGTTCGAGCCCTGCCCGATGTCGGCCTGCATCGAGTGGACGGCGATCCCGCCGTCCATGTCGACCTTCAGGTGGACGGTCGACTGCGGCATCTTCGGCGTGAAGTGGATCGGGCTGTTCGAGCCCGAGATGTAGAACCCGCAGCCGAGGCCGACGCCGCGGCCGTACGGCAGCCGACGGAAGAGGGCGTCCCAACCGCTGCGCTCGCGCACGGCTTGGAGGCACTTCACGAACGACGTCGACGTGATGCGGAACTGGTTGATGGTCGTGGAGTTCGGCGGGAGCGCGTTGCGCAGCCGCAGGTCGAAGGGGTCGATCCCCAGCTTTTCCGCGAGCGCGTCGAGGGCGAGCTCGACCGAGTAGCGGAGGTTCGTTCCCCCGTGCGCGCGCATCGCGCCGGACGGCGGCTTGGTCGTGTAGACCCGCTGGCCCTTGTAGCGGAAGTTCGGGACCCGGTAGGGGCCCATCGCAAGGACCCCGTTGTAGTACGTCGTGACCGTGCCGAACGAGCTCCACGCCCCGCCGTCGATCAGCGCCTCGATGTCGTAGCCGAGGAGGTTCCCGTCGGCGTCGGCCGCGATCCGCACGTCGTTCTGGGTCGGGTGCCGGCCGTGGTTCGTGTAGAAGACGTCCTCGCGGTCGAAGAGGATCTTGACCGGTCGCCCGGTCTCGAGCGCGAGGGCCGCGCAAACGATCTCGTGCGGGAGGGGGTCCGACTTGCCTCCGAACCCGCCGCCGACCTCGGGCTTGACCACCCGAATGCGGTGCATCGGGATCCCGAGCACTTCGGAGAGGGCGCGGTGGAGATAGTGCGGAACCTGGGTCGCGCTCCAGACCGTGAGACGCCCGTCGGGCGTCGCCTCGGCGACCGTCGCCATCGGTTCGGTAAACGCGTGGGTCACGCCGGCGAACCGCCCGCGGAAGCGGACCGTCACGGCCGCCGTCGCGAACGCGGCGTCGACGTCCCCGAAATGTTGGACGACCTCCTTTTGGATGTTCGAGCCGAGGAGGCCACGCGCGTGGATCGGTTCGGCGACCTTGGAGAGTCCGGACCGGGGGTCCGGGTACTCGGGCATCGGCTCGACCTCGAACCGAACGAGCGAGAGCGCCTTCTCCGCCGTGAGCTCGTCCGTCGCCGCGACCGCCGCCACGATGTCGCCGATGTATCGGGACTTTCCCACCGCGATCGCCGTCTCGTCGTGCGTGATCGGCAGGACCCCGAACGGTGTCGGGTACCGGTCGCCGGTGAGGACGGCGAAGACCCCGGGGAGCGCTCGGGCCTCCCGCACATCGACCGAGGTGAGGCGGGCGTGCGGCCACGGGCTCCGCAACAGTCGGCCGACCAGCATGCCGGGGCGTTGGATGTCGTCGGTGTACTCCGCGCGGCCGGTGACCTTGAGGGGACCCTCGACGTAGGGGATCCGCCCCCCGAGCAGGCGATACGGCCCCGGTTCGGACGACGACATCACCCCTCCGTTCGCGCGGCGCTTTCGATCGCCTCGATGATCTTGATGTAGCCCGTGCACCGGCACAGGTTCCCCGAGATCGCGCGCTCGATCTCCGCCCGACTGGGGCGGGGGCTCGAGCGCAGGAGCGCGGTCGCGGTCACGACGAATCCCGGCGTGCAGAAGCCGCACTGGGTCGCGCCGTGCGCCACGAACGCGGCCTGGACGGGGTTGAGGCCCCGGGGCGGCGAGATCCCCTCGATCGTCTCCACCGACCGGCCGTCGACGAGCCGGGCGAGCGTGAGGCAGCTCAGGGTCGGGCGGCCGTCGACGAGGACCGTACAACACCCGCACGTGCCGAGGTCGCAGCCCCGCTTGGTCCCCGTCAGCCGGAGGTCCTCCCGCAACAGGTCGAGGAGGACCCGGGCCGAGGGGCAGGGAACCTCGACCGGGTGGCCGTTCAAGCGGAAGCTAAGGAGATCTCGGGACGACATCGGCCTCCGGAACGGACGGGCGGGCCTCCCGCCCCTGCCGTGGTGACGTGCTCGGGTGGGCGTCTCGGACGAGCTCCGCGACGATGCTGACCGCGATCTCGGCCGGGCTCTCCGCGCCGATGTCAAGGCCCACCGGCGAGCGGATGCGCTCAAGCGCGGAGCGGGTGACGCCGCGATCGCGAAGGAGCGCGAAAAGGTGCTCGCGCTTCGAGGCGCTCGCGATGAGGCCGATCGCGTTGGGGAACCGGGCGATCGCCCCCGCCAGGACTTCGAGGTCCTTCATCGCGTCGTACCCGAGAACGTAGAGGTGGGTGAACGACGCGGGGTCGAGAGTCTCCCAGAGCGCCACGGGCCCGACGACCTCGCGTCGGTCGGCGGTGGGAAACCGGTCTTCGCCGACCCAGTCGGGGCGGTCGTCGGCCACACTGTAGTCGTACTCGAGCGTCGGGAGGAGGGCGGCGAGCGCCTGCGCGACGTGTCCGCCCCCCCACAGGAGCAGGTTGGGGCGGGCGGGAACGTACTCGAGGGCGACGTCGACCGAGCCGCCGCACAGGCTCGGCAGGCCGCCGTCGGTCCACGCCTTGAGCTCGAAGTGACGGAGGTCCCCTTCCCGACGCTCGAGCGCGGATCGGGCGAGCGACTTCACCTCCTCGTCCAGGGCGGCGCCCCCGACGGTCCCGACGCACGACCCGTCCGCCCGGACGAGCATCGACGCGCCGCGCTTCCCAGGAACCGACCCCGTCGCCCGCACCACGACCGCGCGGACGAACGGCTGGTGGGATTCGAGCAGCCGCAACGCCTCGCGCGTCTGGCGGCGGTCCATCAGAACCCCCCCCGGCTCGTCCACTCTTCCCGGGCCGCGCGGTAGCTCTCGGGGGTGTCGATGTTCGCCACGACCCCCGGGTCGTCGACCTCCACCCGGCGGATCTGGGGCCCGAACTCGGGCAGAAGGGCACGGATGGGAGCGTCCGGCCTCAGCTCGAGAAGGTCCGGCCGGATCGAGGAGCGCCAGAGAACCGGATGGCCTCCGCGGCCGCGGTACGTCGGGATGAACCAGACGCCGAGCAGGTCGCGGCTCGCGACCGACTCGAGGCGCTCGAGCGACGTGGCCGCGACGAACGGGTGATCGACCGGCCAAAAGAGGATGTCCCGCCCGGGCGGGAGGGCGCTCACGCCGGCCTGCACCGAAGCGGTCCGCCCCTCGTACCAGCGCTCCGCTTCGACGACGTCCACGGGGAGGCCGTGGAGCGCCCGGACCACGAGGGCTCGGTGGGCGCCGACGACGACGGTGATCGGGTCGTACCCCTCCGCGAGGCAGATCTCGGCGAGACGGCGGATCGCGCTCGTCTCCCCGACCTCTACGAGGGCCTTGGGGAGCTCCCCGAAGCGGCTCGACTCGCCGGCGGCGAGCAGAAGAGCGGCGATCGTCATCCGGACCGGGCCCCCGAGGTCGCGGGCGGCGTTCTCGGGCACAACCCCCGGTTAGTTAAGGGCCCGGTCCCGCCGCCGCGGGCACGGGCGAGCGGAGCCGGGCGCGGTTGCCCTCCCGCGCCCGTTCGCCGGTGAGGCACCTCCCCCGAGCTTCCGGGTCAGCGCTTAAATAGCGCGGCCGGGTGGGCGCGCCGCCTCATGACCCATCCGAACGACGTGCCTCCGTCGATGCTCCTCCCGCAGCTCGCCACCGAGCTTCGGAACCGGCAGGCCGTCGCCCCCCCGACCTGGGCGACGTTCGTGAAGACCGGCGTGCACAAGCAGCGGGCCCCCGTGGAGACCGACTGGTGGTACCTGCGCAGCGCCTCGGTGCTGCGGAAGATCTACGTGAAGGGGCACATCGGGGTCACCCGCCTGAGCGCCGAGTACGGCGGCAAGCGAGACCGCGGCAGCGCCCCCTACCACGCCCGGAGCGGTTCGCGCTCGATCTTGCGCGAGATTGTCCACCAGCTCGAGAAATCCGGGCTCGTCCAGCCTTACAAGACGCGGGGACGCCGCGTGACGCCCGAGGGCGAGAAGTTGCTCTCGGCGGTCGCGAAGGATATCCTCCAGAAGCTCGCGACGAGCCGACCCGAACTCGCCAAGTACCTCTAGCGGCCGTACGGTGGGGCGAGGAGGAGTGTTCGATGGCCTACGGAGAGGACCCCGAACTCAACGAGCTCCGTCGTCGACGCGTGCGCCAGATCCAGGAGATTCAGGGGGCCGAGTCCTCGAACGCGGGGATGTACGCGGCCCAGGAGGCCGAGATGCAGCGGCGCGACGCCGAGCGGGCGGAGATCCTTCGACGGATCCTATCGACCGAGGCCCGCGAGCGCCTCGGCCGGATCCGCCTCGCGAAGCCGGACGTGGCGGCGTCGGTCGAGCAGCAACTCATCCAGCTCGCCGCGAGCGGACGGATCCAGCGACAGGTCGACGACGCGACCTTGCGCGCGCTGCTCGAACGCATCGCGCCCGACCGCCGGGAGATCCGCATCACGCGCCGCTGACGGGGGGTATCGATGGCAAATCGTAGGAAGAGCCTCGCGCGGAAGACTCGACTGTTTCGGGTCGTCAAGAGCAACCGCCGGGTACCGGCCTGGGTCATGCAGCGAACGGACCGCCGGGTGACGCGCCACCCGAAGCGCCATACCTGGAAGCGGGGCCACCTGCACAAGTGAGCGAACCGAGGTAGAAGACGATGGCCCCGAAGACCCCCGCCCGTCGAGGAGAGGAACTCGAACGCGAGTACGTGATCCCGTTGCGCGCGAGCCAGCACGCTCCGTCTCGCCGACGCCGGGCCGGCCACGCCCTCGAAACCGTCCGCCGGTTCGTCGTGCAGCACATGAAAGGAAAGCCCGAGGACGTCTGGATAGACCCCCGACTCAACGAAAAGATCTGGACCCGCGGAATCCAGCACATCCCCAGTAAGGTCCGGGTCAAAGCGATTCGGTTCGAGGACGGCCTCATCGAGGTCGACCTCCTCGAGACGGAGTAAACCGCACCGCGGGAGAGGCCTGAGTGCCGGTCGGTCGCGCCCTTTTCGGTGGGAGCCCGTACCTCGGCGTCTACGTACGCGTCGGGGACCGGACCGCGATCGGGCCCGCGAACCTCGACCGTCCGTTCGAGCGGGACCTCGAGCGCCTGCTCGGCGTGACGGTCGTGCGAACCTCGGTGTTCGACGCCGAGGTCATCGGCGCGATGCTCGCCGCGAACTCGAACGGGATCGTGGTCGGCGACCGTCTCGACGCCGACGAGCGGCGACCGCTCGAGGCGATCGCTCCGGTTACGGTCGTTCCGAGCCGCCTGAACGCGCTGGGGAACAACATCCTCGCGAACGACCACGGAGCGCTCGTCCACCCCGAGTTCTCGAACGAGGCCGTCGACTCGATCGCGACGGCGCTCGGTGTCCGGGCGGTCCGCGGCACGCTGGCCGGGCTCGGGACCGTCGGGATGGCCGGTGTCGCCACCAATCGGGGGGTCGTCGTCCACCCGAAGGCGACGGAGCGCGAAGCGGAGCTCGTTGAGCACCACCTCGAGGTCCCCGTTCACCGCTCGACCGCCAACTTCGGGGTACCGGTCGTCGGCGCCTGCCTGGTCGCGAACTCCCGGGGCTTCCTCGTCGGGCGCCCTACGACCCCGGTGGAGATCGTCCACCTGCAGGAAGGCCTCGGGATCCTCGACTGACCTTCGGCTTCGCCGGTGCGCCGAACGCCTCCCTCCCCGGTGGGGACCCGGGCGGATCTACGTTCCGCGCTTCCGCTTGACGTACCGGGTCGCGTATCCCGCGATCCGATTCGCGAGCTTCTTATGGGTGGCTTGCAGCCTCCCGTCGACCGTCACACCGAGGTCGGTGAGCTCGAGGACCTTCCGTTTGTTGTTGGCGAACTCCCCCGTGAACACCTCGGGGTAGTTGCGGATCAGCTCGATCGCGACCCGCTTGATGTACGTCTGGCGGATATTGCCCATGCGGGCGGGGCCGACTCGGGTCGCGGTTATAACCTTGCCGGCGGCCGCGGGGGCCGGGGGTCCCCGGGCGCCGACCGGCGGAGCGGCGGTAGCGGCGGAAGCCACAAATACCCTGCCCGAGGTAAATACCTCGGGAGGAAGGCGGGGGGCCGTCGCGCGGGCTCCCATCTTCCGGTGCCGGGGAAACCCTGACCGAGGACATTCGCGGGAACGGATGACGGACGAATCGGCCGGACACCCCTCACCGCCGCGCCGCGAACGCCACGTGCTCCTCCTCGATCTGTCGAAGAGCATGCTCGCCCCGCTCCCCGACCCAAAAGAGGAGGGGCCCGAGCACCAGAAGATCGAGGTCGCGCGGACCGCCGTCTTCCGGATCCTCCAGGACGCCGTCGCGTCGGGGTCCCTGTTTGGGCTCGTCACGTTCACCGAAGCGGTCCGGGTACCCGTGCCGCTCGGCGAGATCCACAAGGAGAATCTCCCGTACATCGAGAACTTGATTTCGCTCCTCACCCCGAGCGGCCGCTCGGCGATCTGGGACGCGATCGCGGTCGGAGCCGACCTGCTCCGAGCCGGCACGGACGGCGTCCGCGGCAACCTCGTCCTCGTGACCGACGGTTGGGACAATGCCTCCGCGCGGTTCGACGTCCGGCCCGGTCCGGGCGACCCCCTTCCCGAGGGTCGCGTCGACCTCGTGCCGTACGTGCTGCCCGCCAACTCCCGCCTTACGCTCCGCATCATCGGCATCGGAAACGGGGACGAGCGCGACAAAGGCGTCGACGTCGGTCGGATGCGCATGCTCCTCGACCAGATGACCGAACGCGCGCAGACCCTCGGGCTCCCGCCGGCGTTCAGCTTCCAGGAGGTCACGACCGGCTCGGCGCTCTTCGCCCAGATGGTCCACGCCTTCGTCGACGTCGGGTACGAGGGGGACCCGACGATCACCGACCTCCACCCCGAGGAACTCGCCCAACACGCCGCGAGCGCCGCACGGGCGCTGAAGGAGCCGCAGCAGCACGCGACCGTCTCGCGCATCCGCACGGGATCGGCGCTCCCCCGTCCGGGGCCCGACGACGGCTATCACGAGACCTTCGACCTCGAGGTCGACGTGCTCGCGGCCTCCCCGGCGGGCCCCCCGGCGTACCTTAAAGAACGGTACGGGCCTCTCGGCGAGATCGTGGAAGCTTACCTGGCGGGCGAATACGACCGCGCGCTCGGACAGCTCGCGCGCTCCCAGGCGGTCCTTCCGGCCGTGACCCGACTCTACTGGGAGGCGCGCGTCCAGTACGCCCGCCACGCGGTCGTCGAGGCCGCTCGCGCCCTCCTGGGGGCGTGGACGGAGGCCGAGCGGCTGCCGCTCGCCTCCCAGTCGCTGGTCCTCCGCCGCCTCGCGATGCTCCAGGCCCGGATGCAGAACGACAAAGAGACCGAGACGCTCGTGAAGTTCATCGACCACACCGAGCACGGACTGGCGGCGGGGGAGCCCGAGACGCGCGAGCGGCTCATGGACCTGTTCGACCGCCTCCTCGAGTTGCGGGGGACCTATCAGCTGACGCGGATCGCGAACGAAGGGGACCTCCAGGATGCGGCGCTCAAGCACGAAGCCGCGGTCGAGGACGTCTTCGGGCGGCTCCAGGACGCCCGTCTCGATCTCGCCACGGGCGGCGCGGTCGTCGAAGGGGCGCTGGACTTCATTGAAATATGCCTCGCGGAGATGCGGTAGGCGGAGGTCGCATGCCCGAGGTCAAGGTCACCACGAGGAGCCGCCGGACCGCGGGGACGAAGCGCGAACCCAAGTCCTCGGCGGTCGACACCGCCCGGATCGCGGTCGTGGGGATCCCGGCGTCGGGGAAGACGACGTACTTCCGGTTCCTCTCCGGTCACTTCGGGCTCAACCTCCCCATCCTGTACGTCCCCGCGCGGGGCGACAACGGAACGCTGCCGCTGTACGGGGACCTCGAGAACGACGTCGCGCTCGAGGAGACGACGTACGAGACGACCGACCCGACCGACCCCGAAGGCAGCCTCGAGACCACGACCCGGTTCTACGTGAACCGACCGATGGAGGACCGGCGCAAGCTCTGGGTCGAGCTCTCGGCGGGCCGCGACGAGCAGGGCGTCCTGACCAAATACCCGCTCCCGACGAAGTTCAACCAGTTCGTCGAAATGAAGATGCGCTTCCGCTACGGCGCGCCCGACGGGGAGGTCGGCTCGCGCCCGATGGAGTTGCGGACGATCGACGAGGCCGGCGGGATCATCGCGGACTACTTCACCTACGACCGGCTCTGGGTCGACTCGCCGGAAGCCGAGGTCCCGGAGAAGTCCTGCCGCGTGATCCCTCACTTCGACTCCTGGCGGCCGGACCGCCGCGACCTCTGGCGCCGCGGTCTCACCCTCCTCGGGCGATTCGTCCACGGCGCCGACGCGATCATCCTCCTGCTCTCCCCCTCGCTCCCGTCGCTGCGCGACCAGGCCCAGCAGATCAACCTCGCCCGCGGCGTCTTCCGCTACGTGAAGAGCCGCAACCTGCCGCTCGTGATCGCGGTCTCGAAGGCCGACAAACTGAAGGAGTTCTACGGTGAGATCGAGCAGTCGGTCCGCGAGCGGACCTACCGGTCCGCGTTCGACCCGGTCGACTTCCTCCTGCGGCGGGACGGCGCAGGGCTGGGGACGATCCTCGTCGCCCAGGAGGGACGGGGAATCTCGACGAAGTCGGATGTCTTCCTCGTCTCGAGCGCCGTCTCGACGGGAGAAGGCCATCCGCTCTTCGTCGCCGAGACCGGCGAAGAGGCGCCGAACGTGGGGACGCCCACGCAGGGGATCCCGGTGATGGTGAACACGCTGCTTCCGCTCGCGCGAGCGTGCGAGCGCGTCCTCGAACGACGCCGGACGAAGGAGAACTGAAGCATGGAGAGTCCCGCGGCGAACCTTCCCGTCGGGATCGCACCGACCGCGGTCGTCTGGTGCCGTCAGGTCGACAACGAGGCGGAGAGCCCCGGGTACACCACCATCCCCGAGGAGTTTCCGGGGCGACGCGAGACCCTCGAGACGATCCGCTTGGTCGGCAACCTGACGATCAACGTCGCCGACACCCACGACTACTGGGACCCCGACCCGGCTCAGCCGCTCTCCTACTACCCGAACCTGTTCCTCTACCCGGCCGCGAACGGACGCTACACGTGCGTCGGACGGATGTTCCTATCGACCGAGGACCGGCCGCGGCTCGGCATGAAGACGCTCGTCTTCCCGACCGTCGAGCTCGTCGCCAGCGGCGAGTTCGGCGCGGCCGTTCTGCGCGCCCACGCGACCATGGGCGGCCGTTCCGGCCCGGGACGACCGGCGACGGAGCCGGACGGATCGGTCTACCAGGCCGTCGGGGAAGGTTTCCTCTTCCACCGGGGGTCGACCGAGCCGACGGTGGTCGTCGTTTCGGACCAATGGGAGGCGGCGTCCGCGGTCGTCCTCGACCTCGTACGCCTCCTTCCGAGCGCGCTCGTCGCGCTGAGCGCGTTCCTCGTCTTCCCGTACTTCCTGCCCGAAGCGAAGGTCAACCTGCACGAGTTCACGGAGCAGTTGCCGCTCGCCCTCGCGGTCATGCGGGTCCCGAAGGGAGAGGCCCAGGGCGACCGCCACACGAAGCGACTTCAGAGCTGGCAGGCGGCACCGGTCGGGCTGAGGGACCTCACGAGGCCGTCGGCCTCCCGGATGCGGGAGAACCTGCCGCTCGTGCTCCAGTACGCCCGGGACCACCTCGAGCAGAAGATCGTCGAGGTGGCCCGACGGGTCTACCTCGTGGAAGGGAGCCCGACCCCGGGCCCCCGCCACGACCCCGACCAACAGGGCGGACGCGCCCGGCGCAAGGAGATGTGGCGGCTCGG
>VFSW01010124.1_pt1 | contig 13397 bp, 14 predicted proteins | sample 5358111 | NCBI WGS metagenome assembly VFSW01 (sample SAMN11554181, study PRJNA540505) | mine drainage metagenome | isolation source: sediment from site ElyBrook_90M | place: USA: Ely Copper Mine, Vershire, VT | collected 2017 | reverse complement strand
GGGACCGAGTTCGCCGCGTCGGCCGTCTTGAAGGCGGGGGCGACCGCGTTCCGCGCGAACTTCAAGATGGGAGCGCGCGGCCGGTGCTATGAACGCGACAACCGCGATGCGAGGACACTCAGTTATCGCAGCCCCGCTCGCGAGCGAGCCCGAGCACTCGCCTCGACCCGGTCTAGCCAATCCTGTACGAGACCCCGCACGAGTTCCCTCCGGTCGGTCCACAGGGAGTGACTAGCGCGGTCCAGCAGCGCAAAGGTGGCTTGAGGAAAGTCTGGCAGGAGCTTCCAGCACGCCTGGTAACGAAAGGGTGCGTCCTGTCGCCCGAGCAGAAAGAGGGTCGGAGCTCGTATTGACTCGGATCCACGATAGAGGTTGAAGCTAACGTCCCGGAATGGCAGCCCTTGGAGCCAGGCCGTGTCCTCAGTATACTCGGGCAAGCCCGGGACTGGGTTGAGCAGCTCCTCCATCGGTCGAGACCCGAACACCTCGTCGCGACGGTCCTCGATCGGCCTGTGGTTAATCTCGGGCACGCTCAGAAGCACCCCCTCCACCTTAGACGCTCGCTTGCGGGCAATGCCCAATGCGAGGTATGCCCCGAACGAGCTGCCGCCTACGGAGAATCTTCCCCCGCGAGTCACTTTGTCGGCGAACTCGATCATCACGTCGAGGTAGTCGTCCATGTCACGAATGCGACCCGCTCCGGAGGTTCTCCCGTGGCCGGGAAGGTCGGGATAGATTCGTTGCCAACCGGAACGTCCCCGGAATGCGGGCTCAACTTGAGCCATCGCGCGGTAGTGGTCGCTCGGGCTCTCGTGGAGCATCACAAAGGGACGGCCCTTCCCCCGGCTCTCATAGTGAATGCTGATCTGGCGGAGATCGCAGTCCACGGAGGGCCGAGGTAGCTCGCGGGCTTGGTCCTTTCTCCCCTCCCGGCTCCAGGCGGCCGCGGTCGCGCGGGCTTTAGCTGCGGCCCGCGCAGTCGATGGAGGAACGCGATGAGCGCGAAGACGAACGCGCGGAACTCGTCTGCGACTCTCGCGAGATCCCGGCGGATTCATCCACTCGCAGCGGAGTCCCGCAAGGCTCTATTCAAGCAATCTCCTGACGTCGATGCTTGTCGAGACCGCGCAAACTCGGGTGGTCCAACCAAGTCTGTCAGGCTTGCGCCTGCCCCAGATACTTGCATCACGATTTGGCCGATTCGACAACTTGGTGCACGAACTGCCTTCAAGAGTGCCGAAAAGATTGGATGAGCCAAGCCGGACTCCACGAAAAGGACAGCTACTGGAGCTACCTACAGAATCGACTGCGGGCTGAACACCCGGGGTTAACCGAATCCTCCGCTCCAACACTGACGATTGAGGCACTGTCGCATGAACTCAGCTCGGCCTGTGCGAAAGTCAAGAGACTTCCAGATCCAGATCTGTTCAGGAAGAAGCAACGGCCAAGCGCAAGCGCATCACTGCTTGATATCGCGGGCTACGTCGAAACCCGCCTACGTGAGTCATACCGAGAATGGGGGCTGTTGTACAATCTCGAGTTTTGGAATCAAAGGCCTCCGGGATGGTACGTCGCCGACGAGTCGGTTTGCAAGCGTCTGCGACGCCTGGTGAGTCAAGTCGCGGACACCTTTGGCACTCCGGCCATGGAGGGTACCGCGACCCGGCCTTTCCACCCCATTCCGCGGTTCGCGCGACGTACCGCCCGCGAGGTTGATGGGGTTGAAGAGGCTGAGGGTGTGATTGAACGAGACCGGCCCAACACCTTCCGAGCGCTGCAGGAGCTGAAGCATAAGTGGAATCGCCTTGGTCAAGAGTTCTTCGCTGCAAGGACGACGGGCGAATTCGCGGATGCTGAGCTAGAGACGTACCTAACGGCGGGCCTGATTCTGGTAACTAGTGCGATGGATGACTTTCTCGTCTATAAACCGAGTTTGTGGGAAAACAGTGCGAGTCTTGAGAAGGCCTTGCATCACTCAATTGGCCGAAGGTGGGCCTTGGACTCACTCACCGTAAAGTCAACCCTTATAGGACATGATTCGCGGGCTTACTCCCCCGCCGGTCTTGAGGGTGCTCTACTATACTCTGCTCCTCAAGATTTCCATAGGCTCACAGGATGCAAGCTCAGATTGGAATGCTGTGTCCGATCACTGACTGTCTGTGCACCCTGTCACCTATGTGAGACCCGGCTCCTGTCCCGATCTCGACGATGGTCTACCTCTGATGCCTCGCCCTGTCCCTGCTTACAAAGTGGGAGGAAACGCGACTGCTACGCCTTTCCCGATGACCTGACCGACCTCTATACGGTAGGTAATTTGGCGCGGCCGGATGTCGCTGCAATCCGCCTGGGATCTGCGATGGAAGCACGGAGGATTGCACAGGGTCTAGCTCGATTGGGGGGCCAGAGGAGACCTCCCGGACGACGACGTGGCCAACTCTCACCGACGAATCGTGCAATTGTGGACATTCTTCTTCATGACCCACGATTAGAAAGCTCCATTCCAACGATTCAGGAGATTCGAAAGAGATTCAGTGTGGCGTATACCACGGCTCGCCGCATTCGGTCGACCCTCGGGTATCTAACCGGAATCCATCCGAGAAATCAGACACAGTGATGAAGCCCTCAGGGTCGTACGTCGTCGGGTTCGCGAGGTTGGCTCATGAACGTGAAAGTTGCGCTCGGAATCGTTGCCGCAGGTGTAATCGTAGTAGCTGCAGTTGTCGCTAGCTATTACGCTGTGCCCAAGACATACCCCGAGCACCTGAGTCTCTCGCTCAACTTCGAACAGAACCCCCCTTGGCGGGCGTCAGCCTGTATCCAGGGGACGGTCTCTGGCAACCCGGATTACACGAACGTTTCCTTCACTTGGACAACTGGATCAGCTCAATCAGTCACTCTGGTTGTATGGCCACAGGGTAACATCCCCGGTCAGTCGGTTTACAACACAACCGCTTCGTCGGGATTGGGTTGGTACAGCTCCTCCGGCACCGAGTACTTTGCCGCGTTCGGTGCTCCAAGCGCCTCAACCGTCGTGACGATTCAACTCGCTTACTATATGCCTGGACATCAATGGGGAGGTCCGATAGCAGGACCCGTTTGCTGAAGTGTCCCGGGACGAACTTGCTGCCTCAGAGTATCTCATAGACCGGCGGGTCCGAGTACGGGTCGCGACAAGCCCCGGTGTGAGCACGCCGGCCGAGCGATTCGAGCGAGGACCGAGGCCGGGCCCACTTCATGCTCGCCGAGCGAGGCGAACCCGAGCGAGGGAACGGTGAGCGAAGCTCACCGCGAGCTTGAAGATGGGGCCGCGCGTTCGATGACGGGACCGCGATGAGCCCAGGCAACGGAGGCGCCCCAAATCCCCGTCGGTCAAGAAGACTTCAATCATATGCTATGACAAGGGAACAATGAGGCGATCGAGAGAGAGGTCGACACGTTTGTTTGACGCCTGAACAGTCCGAACCGGAGGTGGCCCGGAAAAGACGGAAGATTCCCTGCGTCTGCGAGCCCAAGGCCGCTGGTCGGTACGCCCTCGGCCGCAGATTTAGGGAATACGAGCGCGTTCACCTCCTTCGACGAACAATAACTGGACTGACATCAAACCGGGCATGGCTTTACTCGGTTGACGAGTTAGAGGAGCTTGCCACAGGCGGAGTCGTAATCCAGGTTGTCCGTTGGCAGACGAGATACGACGAGAAGCGTCACGCGATTTGGTTGAATCGATCTCGCTACAACATCAGATCTCTCGAGCAGTGGGAGACCGCAACCACCGCAGTCGAGTCCTACCTTGATCGTTCATCTCTTCGGAAAGACCCCTCTTTCGTCGAGGATTTTACGCCGGTAGACAAAGGCGAAGGGCGAAGAACGTCCGGGAGGAGAGATCGAAAGGAGGCGTCCGACGGCCGAGACCAACAGATCCTGGACCTGAAGGAGTTGGTCAAGGAGGAGAAGGCCGCGCGAGCAGCTGAGAGTGCCGCGCGACGGAAGTCTAACTCGTGGCTGCGTCAGATGAAACGCCATACAAAGACGTACAGGAAGACGCTTGGCAAGTTCCGGGACTTGATTGCTGAACCCACGACAAGTGAGACCGAAGTTCACGACTCAATCGCGAAGGCCAACGCCTTCTGGCTTTTTGGTTTAGATTACCTCTCACTCGATTCCAAAGTGCCTTTTCCCCCAAAGAAGCCGGCCTTCTTCTTTGACCTCATGTTGCGCCGTCTCGATGGGTTTCACGATCTTGTCGAACTTAAGGGACCCAACGAAAGGTTGTTCGATGCAACGACTAAACGTCGCGGAAAGCTCAACAAGAATCTGTCCGAAGCCCTTGGGCAGGTTATGGTCTACCTGGATGCCTGCGATCGATACCGAGGGGCCGGATTGTTCAAGCCAAAGGCCGTCATCGTCATCGGTAAGAAGGGCACCGACGACCCTCGGCAGCGCCGGCTACTCGCAAGTCACCTCGCTCATGTGGAAGTCATCACTTACTCAGAACTGCTTGGCCGTGGTGGCCAACTCCTGAAGCACCTCGAGGCCTGGAAGGGCTGATTCCACTTCGCGGCCCGACTACGCCACAAGCATGCGTAGGCTAACTTGGCTGCGGACTCAGATAGAGACGAACCGTCCTCACTGTCGGAAAGTCGTCGAGTTGAATCCGAGTCGCTTCATGATCCTTCAATCGCTCGAGATGCCCCGCAAGCGCAGGAGTAAGGTCCGCCTCGACCTGCCCTGCCGAGGCCGCGTGCACGAGGATTTCGGGAAACCCTTCCACAATGCCGAGGAAAGATGTGGGGTCCGCGTCGCTCTCCCGCGCATCGAGGATGCGCAGCCGGAACTCGAACATGGGCCCCCCACGGACTACACGCTCGCCCCCGCGCTCAGAGGCTCTCCGACCGCGGTCGGGCTCGTGCCACGACCTCGCCGAACGACTCGCCCGCGTCCATGTTGCGGAGCTTCGCGTGGAGCGCCCGCAGCGCGAGCACCTTCTGCTCGAGGTCCTCGAGGATAGTGCGGTTTACCCGCGCCCGCAGCTCCTTCGCGCTCTCGCCGTCGCGGGCATAGTCCGCGAACCCGCTGCGCGCGGACTCGAACTGACCGGCGTTGAAGACGAGCTGGCCGGACGCCCAGGCGCGCCCCGCCTCGGGGCTCGCGGTGGTCTCCGCGTCCTCGTGGGCGATCTCGCGTTCTCGGGTCGCGGCGGACTCGCGGAGGACCTCGGAGGCGGGACGGAAGCCCGGGACGGGTGACGTGTCCTCCTTCCGCGCTCGCGATCCGTGGTAGGCGCCGTAGTCGGGCGAGTGCTCGCGGAGGTAGGCGGGGTAGGGCTTCGTGGTGCCGAAGTCCACGACGTAGCGGACTTCGGGGTCACGCGGGATTCGGAGACCACACCCGCACGCACACTTTCTCGGCCAGCGCGAGCCAGTGACGGTTCGCAGGCGCGAGGCGGAGGGTTCGGTCGACGGCGTGGCTCGAAAGGGTTCTGGGGACTGGACGGACTGCGCCATCGCTCGTCCCTCGCGAGGAGGGGAACGAGCGATGCAGGACGAGTGATGACGGCTGGCTGAAACGCCTTCGGGCGGCGGTGCGGGGGCCCCTGGAACGGGGCGCCGACCTATCGAGCCCACCTGTTTCGAGCCGGCATCAAGAACGTCCGGTCAAGCGGATATCTCGCGCCGACGCGGCGCGCGTTCATTGGTCCTGGCGAAGTGGAGCGGAATGACGACAAAGTGCCTGCGCAACTCGGGGTATTTGCGCTTCCCTTCGATGCGGAATCGAATGAGACCGTGCTTCTCTAGCACCCGAAGGTCCCGGGAAACCGAGGGCACCTTCCGGCGTACGGAACGTGCGAGATCCCCCACGGTCCCGGCCGATCGGGAAATCTCCCGCAGGAGCGCGAGGCGTCCCGCCGCAAACAGGGAGGCCGCGTTCACGCCCAGGGGTACGTAAACCTCCTCAGGGAATGCCTCCAGCAACTCGGGTCGGTCGAGGGCGGTGTGGAGGAACTGACGGGTCTCTTCGAGACGCCGTTCGACCGACGCCCTCTTGCTTTTGCTCATCGCTCAAATCTCCGTCGGTAGATCTGCCAGTTCGCCTTCAGATCGTCGATGGCGAGGTCGACGAGGGCGTGCCCGTCGAGATTCGGTAGTCGCTCCTTGTGGGATACACTACCATCCGATCGGACCACGTCCTTGTGAGGGAAGCCGTGGCGAGTGTCGTATCGGAGCACCGAATGGTCCTTCCCGGAGATCCTGGCCACATAGTTGACGACGAAACCTTTCACGGTACCACCCTCCTTCTCTATCGTGATCTCGAGCCGGTCTTCCTCCGAGAGAGGGACGGTCAACCGGGTCGTTCTCGCCATAGTTAACGTTAGAGGTTAGTATAAGCCTTGCGAGAGCCGATGAGGACGACACCCTTTCAGCTTTCCGCACCTCCTTGACCGTGGAGCCTCGCGTGGAGCGCCCGCAGCGCGAGCACCTTCGCCTCGAGGCCTTCGAGGATGAATAGACACTCACGCGTGTCGAAAGTCCTTGTCCGATTCTTATACATACGAGAGGTGACTGGGAAAGGAACAAGGCCATCTTCTCCTTCGAGATCTTGAGGAAACGCCCCGCTTGAAGCGATTCCAGATACCCACGGGGTTCTCGGACATCTCCTCCGGTACCCTTCTTCCCGATGGGAAGACATTGGTTACCGGGCACGACAACGGGTACGTGGTTCGATGGGGGAAGGGCGCGTCCGACCCCGATGTTCTCCTGCGCTCAAGCTCCAGAGTCAACGCCGTTGCGTGTTCTGAGGAAGGGAGTCTGTTCGTGGGTTCCGACGCCGGAGATTTCTATTACCTCAAAGTAGCTGAGGCTGATAGAGCATACCAGATTCGGCCGCCCTCTAACTCGAAGGCGGCGCGCATAGGTAGAATCTCTGCGATAGCACCCAATTCAGCCCTGGTCACATTCCATTACGGCACGATCCGCCTGTTCGAGCTGATAGGCGAGAACTGGAACTCGACTAAGCTTCGAGGGCATAGTCACACCGCCACCTCGGTTGCAAGTTCCGGTGGACACCTTCTAGCCACGGGTGACTATCGAGGGAACATCGTGTTGTGGGAGAGACCATCGAAGGAGTTTTGCATCTCCCAAAGGCTCCTGATCGACTCCGGCGTCCGAGGACTGACGTTTCTCAATCCCTGCTCACTGGCGGCCGTTGGACAATCAGGGCGAATCTACCTGTTTGGGAGACAGAACTCGGATGGAACATGGAGGACGGCTTCTGAAACCGATAGCGCGAGCGGAGAGGGTGTTGCCATATCAAGCTCGGCGGATCATAAGTCGATTCTCGTGGCCACAGCTGAAGAAATCATCAACCTCAACCCCACGTCTCAAGAAATCCAATTGGGTCGAGCTAAGGGGGCGATTTCGATTTTCTTCCGGCCCGACGCAGCCCTGGTCCTGACGGGACGGGGACTGCTCGAAGTTCCCCTAAGCGAACTGAAGCCTCGTTCGGACTTCGCGACGTATGGATACCTCAAAGTCGGTCTCCTAGGGGACACGGCTACAGGAAAGAGCACTCTATGTAGCGCCATCACGACTGGGAACTCGGGCGGAGTCGGCTCCACATTCGGACACCGAATCTGGACCTGGAACACGCGAGCCCGGCCTCCGATTCAGCGAGTTCTCTTCAACGATAATGGCGGGCAAGAGCAAGTTGTAAGGACGTTGCTCCCCCTCGCTACGGATTCGGACATTGTCCTATTCCTGTTCAAGCAAACCGACGCCGGGAGCCTCCGAAGAGCGATTGAAATTCGCAACCGACTGAAGCCCCAACTCCGGCCGAGCACGAGGTCCTACCTCGTGGAAACATTCACCGATGACAAGTTGAAGGCGGTCACGGACGCCCATCTAAATCACCAGGTCGCACGCGAGGGTTTCGACGGGGCTTTCAAGGTCAATCCGACGAATCCCGACGACGTGAAGCGTTTTAAACGAGAATTGACGAGTGTTCTCGACTGGAAACGGGCCCGTCCTGTCATTCAATCCCAGTCCGCCGAGGGGGTTGCTAGGACAATCGCCCAGTTGAAACGCGAGGGAACCACAATCGCAACTGTGGAAGAGATCAGCACTGCTTTTGAGCGTGTGACCGGGTCGAACATCTATCTTGATCACTTGAAGTTCCTTCTCGAGAATCTGAACGATGAGGGCGAGGTGGATTATTATCCCGACGTTGGAAACCTCGTTGTCTTGGATGATCCTTCTTTCAACGCCTTGAGAACTAACATCCCGGTTTTTATAGGTGAGAGGGGGGGGCTCGTTCGGAGAGACGAGCTGCACGGTGCGTTCCCGGACGCTCCGAAGTTCGTCCAGATGCTAGCGCACTTCTATCAGGTCAAGGGCATCGCCATCCTGTTCTCTGAGAACCAGGTTCTCGTGTTTCCGACCTTGCTCGCAGATAGGGAGATTGACCTATCCAGTTCAATCGCGGATTCGCTACGCGACTCGGTATCGGACTTGACTTTTGAGTCCCCCAATCAGGACTCCGACGTCGACCGACTACTGCTCGCGCTGTCAGACCTCGGGCTGGAATGCATAGATGTATCACAACGTGAGGGAATCTTCTCCAGAGGGTCGCGTGCGATACTCTACTACAACGCATCTCACAGTAGGAGCGCCCTAGAGGGGTCGAAACTGAGGATTTCGCTGAGGATAGGTGGTACGGACCCCGAAGCCAGGGCCGCGCTCGAGTCCCAGATTCGCCGTCTGCTCCAGGCAGTCTTTGGAGCCTCCTCCTCGGTTTCAGCGTTGTAAAACATGAAACATGAAATTGACGTTGCTCTGACTTATGCGAGCGAGCAACAAGCGTACGTCGGCTCGGTGGCACGCGAGCTGAAGGACAGGTGTCTGAACGTCTTCTTTGCACCGTTCGAAAAGCAGAGTCTTTGGGGTGAGGATCTGGCGTCGTATCTCGACAGAGTCTACCGCGAGTTGTCGACAATCTGCGTGATGTTCATCTCCAGGGAATATGTCGCGAAGTCCTGGCCCTCTCATGAGCGACAGATTGCCCTATCTCGTCAACTAAAGCAAGATGCCGCCTACATCCTGCCCGTTCGATTTGACGACACCCAGGTCCCTGGTCTCAATCCGAATATCGCATTCGTTTGGGCGTCGGAGTTCTCCCCCGCGGAGCTGGCCGAGGCGATCCGGGAGAAACTGAGAACCGCCCAGGATCGTGACACTCAGGGGTCAGGATGACCATCCGGCCGACTTCATCCTTGTTGAATTGAATCGCCCGAGGGAGTCCTAATGATGGTCTTTCCGGGCATCAAACAAGTATGCAGTCGAGAGTCTGCTCGGTGGCAGCGCCTTTTCTTTGCCCTGATGGCCTTCCAACTGAGCCTTCCGATTGCGATCACCGGTCTCGTCATTCTCCTGAGCGCCAGACTCCCCAGCATGTGGGAGAATCTTGGTCTAACCGCAATTGCCGGGGCATTCATTCTAGGTGTTGTCATTCAGTCGCTCTATGCATTCGCTCACTTGGACAGACGATGGTTCGCGTGCCGCTCTGCAGCAGAGTCGATCAACAGCCTGTCGTGGCTCTTCGCTATCGGAGCTGGGGCGTTCCAGGACAACGGCGAAACATCCGGGGCCGCATTTCAGTCCACTCTAGCCGAGGTAGAGGGCGAGTTGCGACGCTCGGGAGGCGTCGTTGTGCCTGAAATCCAAGCAGGGATGGAAATCCCGAACGTAATGCGCGAGATACGGGCGCTTGTTTGGACACGCAAGCGCGAAATATACCTCTCTGAACGAATCGATGATCAAATCGCTTGGTATCAAGCTAATTCCAAGAGGAATCTACACCGCAGCAGACTGGTCTTTGTGATGGTCATCATCGTCCAGTTGGCTGGCTCCACGTTCTCAATTTACTCTGTTAATGCCGGGCTCGATGGTGCGGCTGTACTTGGCCTTCTTGCAACCCTTGTCGCTAGCTTGATAGGTTGGTCGCAGGCGAAGCAGTACTCGGAACTGGTGGAGCCATACCACGTGGCGTCGATCGAACTCACTCAACTCAGGAATCTCCTGGTCAAGTCCTCGTCGGAGCAGGACTTCTTGATTCGGGTCTCTGAAGCTGAACTTGCGATCTCGCGCGAGCACACTTCCTGGCTTGCCCGGCGCGGCATATTTCGGTCCAGTCGCGCGTAGCTGTGCTCTGTCAAGGCATCTTCCTGATGACTTGTCAACACATGTTGCAGTTTGCTGGCTCGTCTAGGAATCGTCAATCTGTCAACGGGATGCGGACTGGGCTGCAGCAAATATCTCCTAGCAAGTCCGGTGGCAACATGTCCTGACACACTACGACTAGATGGCTAAACGAAGTGAATTGAAGTGAACCCCGATTCGGAAGGTTGACCAACCCTTGCAGTGCCCGTAATTTCAGGTCCGGCTGAGAGGTGATTGCAACTACATTCGCGATACTGAACGACTCTGGAAGACAGGCGGGATTCCTAGGAAGGTGGATTGGCGGCCCGGCGGCGTCAGTGGAATCTCTCGAGACGTTCTCGATCACTCGTGCGCTATGTCCGAATCAGGCGAATCCGAGTCTACGATGCTTTGAGAACTGGAACTCCCCCAGGCCAAGTCCAACGTGGGCTCAAAGCACTCGCCTTCGCAAGATTGAATGGCCGACTTCGGCGACGATGAGACCTCGGGGGAGCAGAGGGAGCCGCATCGAAACGGCGGCATCGCGAGGTTACTTATGCTCGAACTCCCCACCCCCGGCTCGAGTTCAGGGCGCCGAATGGCGAAGAACCCGCGAGGTCAGGGTCGCGGCTTGTGGCTTGAAGGCAATCGACTCTTCTCAGAAGCACGCTACCCGGACGCGATCTGGACCTACACCGAGGCTATCCAAAAGGACCCCCTGGAAGCGGATTATTACCACAATCGGGCGATCGCACGGGCCGCGCTTTCTGATGCCGATGGAGCGATGGAGGACGTTTGGCGAGCAATCGAGCTCGCCCCAGACTCTCGGGAGACCCGAAGACTAGCGTCCTTGCTTCACCTGACCCGCGGCGAGGAGGCCAAGGCGAGACGGTACGATCCCAACGCTACCGAGTTTCGAGTTCAGCATAGAGGCCATCGTTCCGACCGGGGTGTTCTCCGGGACACTACTTCGTCCTCGCGGTCTGTCGAGCCCGGTGCGGGAACGTTGGACGATTCCTCAACCCCGCTTATCGATCTGGTCAAATCGGCCCTGAAAACCGAGTAGAGACCGGGGTGGGCTCATCCAAACATCGAGGATTCTTTGGATTTCTTCTCGGGGGTCTTGCGTGCCTGGGCCAAGAATCCCTCCAAGTCCTTTTGAAGGTCGGGAGTAATCATCCCGGCGACAGACGGATCCTCCGCCAGTCGCTCGGCTAGGCGTTGGAACCAGCGTCTCACGCTAGGAGTGACGGACCGGAATGCACCCTCTATCTCGGGCTGGTCAATGAGTGTTCGGTCCCCCTTCAGAAAGCGTGTCTTCTGAGTGTAACGAAGATTGGAAAAAGTCTGTTCGATATCGGCGGGCGAGTACCACTGGAGGTTCACCGCGAGACGATCTGCATCGATCTCCGAATGAGGTATCCGGCCCAACTCGCGCTCGATCAGATGGGTTCTGGCTTCAACCCCCGGAGGTCCGACGTAGATCGGCGTCCCTAGGCGACCGGACCGCACAACCGCACTGTCGAGTTCGACCGGCATGTTGGTCGCCGCGAGGACGATCAGCTTGGGGAAGTAACGGATCTGGTCCAGTTCGTCCATGAAGTGATTGATGAGCCGGTGTTCCCCCGCTTGCATCATCCGGTCGCGGGACACAACGATGGAATCAACCTCATCGATGAACAGTATCACGGGGGCATCCGACGTGGCGGCCTTCGCAGCCATGAAGGTCGCGGTCAGGTTCGCTTCGCTGTTACCGGTGTAGAGGTTTAGGACCGAGGAGAGATGGAGAACCCGAAAGCTCGACTGGGCTTCCTTCGCGGCGACCTTGGCCATCAGGGTCTTCCCGCACCCGGGGGGACCCATCATCAGAAACTTGTTCGATGGTGAGCCGGAGAGGAACATCTCCGGGGCGAGCAAAGGTAGCACCACACGCTCTCGTAACTGGGTCTTGACCGACTCGAGACCTACAAGGTCATCCAGCGGGCGATGAGCGGAAAACCAGGTCCGGTCGGCAATGGCCTGAACCGCGAGGACCCTTGGGTCGGCGGTCGTAATCTCTCGCATTCGTGCACAGAGTCGGTCCGCCGCCTTCGAATCCCCCAGAGCGAGATAGACGCCCGTGAGGACCTGGAGGGTCGGCACGGTCGGTTCGGGAACGCTCACGAGTACCTCCACAGCGTCCTTTGCGCGTCCCGCGGACAGCAGGGCGTGCGCGTACATTCGCAGAAACTCTTGGTCAGAAGGTCGATTGTCTCGGGGCGTCAATCGAACGATTTCGTCCCATTCACCGTGCTCGTAGTAGACCCTGATGGCCGAGATGAGATCGCCCTCGATTCCCGACATTCCGAACAGTCGCTCCCAGGTAGGCCCAGCCTCCCTTCGATGGAGCGCCGAGAGGAGGACGGCCTTTTTGAGGAGATTATCCTCGCTCCCGTCATCGGGAATCGCGTGGAGAGCTCGCTCAATGGCCCCGACCAAGGTCTCGTCGGCCTGAACGCGAGTGAGCTCTGCGACCGACGGAAGATACCGGCGTGCGTGAAATCCTCGCGTGTCTGTGGACGTAAGATTGCCGCTTCCCGATCGGGCAGCGGGGGTCTGACTGGGCTTTGACTTCGAATCGTCCGAAGCAGGCTCCCCGCCGGCCTCGGCTTCGAGGCTTTCCAGGGCGAGCTTGGGGCCAACCAAGTCGGGGTTCAGGACGAGCGCCTCCCGATAGTTCTTGGCCGCCAGACCGCTCTCGCCCATGGCCGAGCGGATCTGCCCAAGGAGATACCGGACTTCGGAGTTTTTCGGTTCGAGTTCCAAGTTCCAATGAAGGTCAGCGAGCGCGAGGTGGTGGTGATGCAGCATGAAGTGAGCCAGCCCTCGGTTGAAACGAGCATTCGCGTAATCGGGGTTCACTTCGAGGGCGCGGTCGTAGCAGGCGATAGCCTCCTCGATTCTTCCGTGCTCGAGCAGCCGATTCCCCTTCCTCCAGTCTTGTTATCCCTCAGGGTGGGATTCTGGAGCAGGATCTGTCATACCTAAGTCATCGACTCTGGGCTGACGTGTACCCTTCCGGTTTGTACAGGTAGGTAGGGGGTGACGGGGGGAGGATTCGCTTCCCTCGCTGGGTCCCTTTGGTCGCTCATGCTTTCGCTTGCTCCTGTTTGTTGTTCTCGTACTCGATCGGGGTCAGGTAGTCGAGCGAGGAGTGGGGCCGCTCCTCGT
>VFSW01010123.1_pt1 | contig 13398 bp, 9 predicted proteins | sample 5358111 | NCBI WGS metagenome assembly VFSW01 (sample SAMN11554181, study PRJNA540505) | mine drainage metagenome | isolation source: sediment from site ElyBrook_90M | place: USA: Ely Copper Mine, Vershire, VT | collected 2017 | reverse complement strand
TTTTTTAAAAGGGATATGTCGATTCGCGCAGCATCAATTGGGGCGCGAACGCCATCACCCAGGACTTTGCGACCGAGGCGAAATTGAAGTTTGACGCCGCCGAGAAAATAAAAATCGCCGAAGGCTTTGTCAGTCTCGGCGGGGCTTACGAAGAGCCGGACAATCCGCACCAGGCGGCCATTTCCAAGATCGCGCGGCAGTTCATGACCAAGCTGCACATTCAGGTCAACCAGACGTTGCAGTTCTATCGCGGGCAGCAGGGCGGCGCGGCCCCGCAGCGGTTGTTTTTGTCCGGTGGCGCCTCGATCATGCCTTACACGGCGCAGTTTTTTGCGGAGAAATTGAATGTGCCGGTCGAGTATTTCAATCCCTTCCGCAACCTGCAAATCTCCCCGGCGGTGAATCTGGAAGATCTGTCGCGCGTGGCGCATTCCTTTGGTGAAGTGGTCGGTCTCGGACTGCGCAATCTGGCCACCTGTCCAGTGGAAATGAATTTGATGCCGGACAGCACCCTGCGCTGGCAGTCGCTCAACCAAAAGAAACCCTATTTCATCGCCACCGTCGTCAGCATGGTGCTGGTCACCTTTGCGGTCGGGCTGTTGTTCCACAAGCTGGCGCAGAACAAGGAGGCGGAAATCGCCCGGCTGGACCCGCAAGTGTCGGAATTAAGCAGCAAGTCCGACCGCTTCAAAGCCGCCTACGCCAAATTGCAAGCGACGCAGGCGCAAGCCACGCAAATCGCGACCTTGCTGCAGCAGCGGTATTATTGGGGAGACTTTCTGGCCGACATGCGCGAGGCCATGATCCGCTCCGAGACGGACGTCAGGAAAAAACTTTCCGCGCAAAAGCCGGACGTTGAAGTGGGGATTTGGATTGAGCAAATCACCACCTTGGACGCTTTGCTTGCGGCGAACGGCACGCCCGAGGCCGCCGCGCCCGCGGCTCCCCAGGTGGATACGACCCGGTATGGACGGATGGCGCGCTATCGCGGAGTGGCGGCGCTGCCCGAGCCGGCTCCGACACCAGATCAAACCGTTGTGCAAACCACCAACAACCTGCTCACCCTGGTCTGCCGCGCGGTCAGCCTGACCAGTGTGGATTCCTCGGCCAACCCGTCCATTGCCTACGCGGTGGAAAATGAAATCAAAAAATCGCCGATGGTGGATCCCAAAGCCACGCAGCTTTCGGCGAACATTTCGGATGCCGACGCCAAAGGCACCTTCACGTTCACCGTGAACGTCACGTTGCTCAACCCGCTTAAATTTTGATATGGGCTGGATCAAACGAAATTTATTTTTTGTGGTCGGCGGCCTCCTCGCCTTGGGGATGCTGGGCGGGGCGGGCTTTTACATCTACACGGGCTGGGCGCGCAACTCCGAGCAGTCGGCCAAACTGAATGAGATTTACGACAAGCTGCAGGAGATCGCCAAGCAGCAGCCGGCGCCGGGCAACGCGAAAATCAACAACACGCAGATTGCCAGGGATCAGGAGAAGCAGGAGCTTGATTGGATCGCCGCCGCGGGCAAATATTTTCAACGCATCCCGGCCATTCCGCCGGGTGCGCCGGTGGCCAGCGCGACCTATGCGGAAGGGCTGCGCCAGACCATTGCCCTTTTGCAGCATGAGGCGGACAACGCGAGCGTAACCCTGCCCCCGAAATATAATTTTTCATTCTCGGCCCAATGTTCACTGGTCCGGTTTGCCCCCGGCAGCCTGGAGCCGCTCGCCACGCAACTGGGCGAGGTAAAAGCCATAGCGGAAATTTTTTTCGCGGCCCGCGTCAACGACCTGGACAGCATCCAGCGGGTCCGCGTTTCGGATGATGACACCGCCGGCTTGCAGTCCGACTACATTGATGAACGTCCGATCACCAACGATTTGGCGGTCTTCACGCCTTATGTCATCACGTTCCGCAGCTTCACTCCGGAACTGGCCCGGGTGATCGGCGGCTTTGCGAACTCGCCGAATCCCTTCATTGTCAAGTCAATCATCGTCCAACCGGCGACCATTACCGTCAGCACAACTGGAGTTCCGGGCGAGGAGACGCCCAATCCGTATGGTCCGGGCGGTGCCATGTCTTACCGGGAGCGCCGCTATCGAGGTCACCTGGCTGCCCCGATGGTTGCCCCGGAGCAGCCGCCGCCGTCGGCAACCGGCAGGGGTGGCTTGCGAACGGTTTTGAAGGAGCAGTTGCTTCAGATCAAACTGGAGGTTGTGGTCGTGAAACTGCTGCCCAAGAGTTAACATGGACTTCCTCAAAAAACATTACGAAAAGGTCTTGCTCGGCCTGATGCTGGCCGGACTCATTGGCGTGCTGGTGTTCATGATCTTCTACATTTCGAACGACCGGACGGAGATGGAGAACAAAAGAACTTCGCTCATCAATCCGCCGGTCAAGGCGCTGACGAACCTGGACCTGACCGTGCAGGACAGCGCGATTTTGCGGCTGAAGTCGCCCTTCATTCTTGATTTGGACACGACCAACAAATTGCTGAACCCGCAGGAATGGCAGAAGAATTTGGACGGCAACCTGATTCTTGCCGCCCAAAAAACCGGATCGCAGGTGGCGGTGGTCACCAACATTACGCCGTTGTATCTGGTCGTTAAACTGGTTTCCAGCATCACGAATGAATTGGGTGCGCGCTACAACATCAGCGTGGAACGGCAGGCGGCGGCCACTTTTGTCAAACGGCGGCCCACTTCGCATTACGTCTCCGTCGGCGACAAGGCGAACGACGATTTTGAACTCCTCCAGGTCAAAGGCGCGCCGGAGAATCCCGATGCGCTGGTCTTGAAATTGACCGGCAGCGGAGAAACCGTCACCATTACGCCCGACAAGCCGTATCTCCACGTGGAGGGCTACACGGCGGATTTCCGTTACGATCCGGAGCGCAAGGCGTTTCACAACATGCGCATCGGCAGCAAGGCCTCCTTCGGCGGCGCGGATTACACCGTTGTGGAAGTCAACCAGAATGAATTAATTTTGGCCGATCAGTCCAACCAGAAAAAAACTTCATTGCCATTTGTTCCCTGACTGATATTTTTTTTAACATTGCAACGCCCCGACTTGAGACGAACCTGATTTTGCCATGACCAAAGCCGCCCTTATTTCCCTTGGACTTGCCGCGCTGGTGCTGTTTCCCGCCCCGACGCCTGCGCAGGACAATCCCGCCAACCTCGCCGTGAACGAAGCGGTGTTGCGCCAGGCCAACACCATCGTGCTCCGCCAAAAATTGTCGGACGCCAAGGCGGTCATGCAGCGCGGCGACATCGTCAATGCCGCCAAAAACTACCAGGAAGCGGTCACGCTGGCGCAGCAGATCGGTTCGGGCATTGACGCCGAGATGCAACAGGCCGTGGCCGGGCTGGCCACCACGCGTCTGGCGCTGGCGCGCGACGCGCATAGCCGGGGGGTTTTGGGCGACGCCGTTGCTCAGGTGTTTCTGGTCTTGATGGCGGACCCCAATATCGGGTAGGCCATTGCCTTCAAGAAGAAAAACGACCAGATGATTGCCGCCATGAAGGGCCGGATGCCGGACGCCGCCACGATGGAAAAAGTTCCGCAACTGGCGGCGCAAAAAGTTTCCGCCGGCACGCTGGTTCAAGATGGCAAAGTGCTTTACGAAGCCGGCCAATATAGCGACGCCGAAATCAAGCTGACCGAAGCCACCCAGTTGGATCCGGACAACACGGCGGCTTTTTACTATTTGAACCTGATCAAGCAGGCCAAATACGCCCGCGCCAGCATGGCGCATAACACAGACACGCAGGAACGCATGGAGCATGTCGAAAAACAATGGATCCTGCCCCGCCCCACCGTGAATCTGCCGGTGCCCAACGCTTATGCGACCAACACCCTCGTCTATACCGGACCCGGACGGCAACTGATCATGGACAAGCTGGACCGCATCCACCTGGATAATTTTTCCACCGGGGATAATGGCGTGCCTTTGAGCGAAGTGCTCCGGCTCTTGTCCGAGCAAACCCGGGCGCGCGATCCTGAACACAAGGGCATCAACTTTTTGATCAACAACAATCCCGACCTCTCCGGCCAACCAATCGCCGCGCCGGTCGGGCAGGGCATCGGCGGCTTTGGTGGCGCTGCTGGCGGCGGCGCTGGCGGCTTTGGCCTTGGCGGCGGTGGTGGTGGCTTTGGCGCTGGTGGTTTTGGTGGCAACGGTCCCGGTGGCGCTCCCGCGCTTGATCCCAATACCGGACTCCCGATTGCGAACAACACGGCAGCGGCAACGGCCGAGCCGGTGGATGTTGGCTCATGGCTGGTGAAAATCCCCAACTTGGCGGATGTCCGTCTGGCGGATGTGCTGGACGCCATTGTTTTAGTGACGCAAAACCCGAATCCCGCCGATGGTCACTCGCTTAAATTCTCCATCACGGATTTCGCCATCGTGTTTTCCGCCCAAGGCCAGCAAACTCCCCAGCTTTTCATGCGCACGTTCCGCATTGACCCCAACACTTTCTTCTCCGGTCTGGAAAGTGTCAGTTCTCAACCCTTTGCTTCCGTTCAAAGCGGCGGCGGCGGCGGTGTTGGTGGGGCTGGTGGCGGTGCTGCCGCTGCCGGGGGCCAACAGGGTAACCCTGGTGCAGCTTACGGTATTGTAAATGCATTCGCCGGCCAAGGTGGCTTTCGTAACACGGGCGCGTTGGGCGGTGCCGGTGGCGGTGGCGGCGGCGGCGCCGCCGGTGGCACCGGGGGAGGAGCGATCAATCCGCTCGATATTAGTAGCCAGGGTGGCGCTGGTGGCGGTGGTGGCGGCAATATCGGCGGTCAAGGCGGCCTTCAGTATGTCACTCAAGTGACCTTGGCCCAAACGGTGAGTCAGGCAGCCAGGGCATTTTTTACAACCTTGGGTGTGAATCTTTTAAATCCGCCAGGCAAGTCGGTGTTTTTCAACGACCGCCTAGGTTATCTGTTTGTCAAGGCCACCGAGGATGATTTGGACACCATTGAGCGCGCCATCCAAGTGCTCAACCAGGTGCCGCCGCAGGTTCACATCAAGGCCCGCTTCATTGAAGTTTCGCAGACCGACAACAAGCAACTGGGTTTTGACTGGTATCTCGGCCAGTTCAACCTGGGTAATAATAACAATATCGTGGGGCAAGGCGGCAATCCGGGGTCGCTTACGGTGCCAACTTCGGCGGCCAATCCCATCGGCGCTTTTCCCGGCGCCACGGCGGCCAACACCGTTGCGGATCAAGGCCAGTCACTTTTTAACAGCGGGCTGTCCTCTGGAACTGCCGGTGCCACCTCGGCCACCATTACAGGCATCCTGACCAATCCCAATTTCCAAGTGGTTCTGCACGCGCTGGAATCACGCTCGGGCGTGGAAAACTTGGGTGAGCCGGAAGCCACCACCATCAGCGGACGCCAGACCCAGATGCGGGCCACGTCCGTCATCACGGTGGTCACCGGTTTGGGCTTCCAACAAGGGGCCACGGGCATAGGCGGTGTCGGTGGCGGTGTCGGTGGCGGAGTTGGCGCGGTGCCATAATTTATTTGAGGCAATAAGAACAAAATGAAAAATTCATTCCATAATCTACCCATCAAATTATCACTGCCGGCCCTTCTACTCGCCGGCCTGCAGGAGGCGCCTATGGCAAACGCGCAGGTTACACAATTCAATCCTGGCACCTCGGCCATCACGCCCATCACGCAGCCGGTTGAGGAGGGGCCGGTTTTGGATGTGGTGCCTTATGTTTTGGCCGATGGTTACACCATCAATATGGCCCTTATCCCGGCGGACACGGAATTCACCGGCTATGCCCCGTCACCGGCCATCCCGCAAGTCACCGGCAACTTGAACGTCGTCCAGATTCCGACCGTGCTGCCGACCTTCACCGTCCGTCAGGTGGTCGCCACCGTGAATGTGTGGGACAACCAGACTGTGGCGCTGGGCGGTTTGGTCACTTCATCCGTGCAAAGCACCAAGAACAAGGTGCCGGTTCTCGGCGACATTCCGTTGGTTGGCCGCTTGTTCCAGAGCCAGAGCAAGGCCACGCAAAAGGACAATCTGATGATTTTTGTGACCGCGACCATTGTGGATCCGGCGGGCAACCGCGTGCATTCCGATGACGATCTGCCGTTTGCGCAGAATTCAGTTCCGTTGCAGACGGGGACCGGGGCGCCGACTGAAAAGGTAAAGACGGTCGTCGGCGTGTCGGGCCAGAATCCGTGAACCGGCTGCTGATCGTTGACGGCCATGCTTACGCGTATCGGGCATTTCATGCCATCCGTGATTTGCGCGGGCCGGAAGGGCGGCCGACCAACGCCATCTATGGTTTCGTCAAGATGCTGGAGAAAATGCGTTCGGCCCTTGAACCGACCGGTTTGATGGTGGTGTGGGACGGCGGCTTGAGCGCCGGGCGCATGGCGGCCCTGCCGGAATACAAGGCGCAACGTCCGGAAATGCCGGCGGATTTGCGGCCGCAACTGGACGAGATTGAAAGCTATCTGGCGGCGGCGGGCGTGGCGAGTTATTGCGGCGACGGCGTCGAGGCCGATGATTACATCGCCTGCCTGGCGCGGCGCGCGGCGGACGCGGGCTGGAACGTGGTGATTGCCAGTTCCGACAAGGATTTTATGCAGTTGGTGTCGGCGCGGATCGGGCTGCTGAACCCGAACGACAAGACCGGGATGATTTGGTCTCGCGAACAGGTTTGGGCCAAGGCCGGGGTGGAACCGGAGCAGGTGGCTGACTGGCTGGCGCTGATGGGTGACGCGGTGGACAACATTCCCGGCGTGCCGGGAGTCGGGCCGAAGACCGCCGCTGATTTGCTGAAGCAATTCGGTTCGGTGACCGCGCTGTTCGGGCGGCTGGCCGAGGTGAAGTCCGAAAAACTGCGGGCCGCCTTGCTGGTTTCGGCGGAGGCCGTGCGGCGGAATTTGAAACTGGTGCAGTTGCACGAAGTGCCGTGCGAATTCCAGCCGGCGCAACTGGCGATCCAGCCGGCGAACCGGGAAAAACTGGGTGAATTGTTCCGGCGCTGGGGATTTAAGGGCATGATCGAAGCCTTGGACCGGCAGATGTCCGGGCAACAGGCGGAGTTGATTTGAAAATGAATTTGCAAAGCTGTTTTAATCTTGTGGCCGACGCGGTCAAACGCGGCGCGGCAGCGGCGGGATTGTTTCCGCAAATCTTTCGTGGCGGCTCGTCTTTGGCGCGCCCCGCGACCTGCCCGCCGGTTCGCGCCCGGCGGATTGCGGTCGCCTTCACCGGTATGCTGGGTTTCGCGGCGGCATCAACCGTTTCCGCGCAAACCAATTATTACTCCGGCAACGGTTCCGAATATGCCATTGTCGGCTCGCTGCCCGGTGATCAAGTGTTTCCCGATGTCGCCATTTCTCCGACCGGCGGCTTTCTGGTCTGGCAGGACAATGCCACTGACGGCGACGGTTGGGGCATCAGCGCGCGGCGATTGGATTCGACGCTGTCCGGCACGCTGGGCACCTTCCGCGTAAATGTCCAGGGCACCAATGATCAGGAAAGGGCGCGGGTGGCGCTGTTGAAAAACGGCGGGGCGGTTTTCACCTGGCAGGGCGGCATGGAAGGCTACCAGCACATATTCGCCCGGTTCCTGACACCCACCAACACTTTTTTAACGACCACTGATGTGTTGGTCAGCACCTTTGGCAGCACCGGCAGTTTTCAGGTCAATCCCGCCGTGGCCGTGCTCAGTAACAGCAACGTCGTGTTCGTCTGGTCCAGTTTCAACCAGGCCGGTCCAAACAGTTTGCTGGATGTGTATGCCAAAATTCTGTCGCCCACTGGTGGAACGGTCAGCGGCGAGTTTCTGGTCAACCAGTTCACCAATTACAACCAGCGCACCCCGGCGGTCGCGGCTTTGGCGGGCGGCGGGTTTGTCGTAACGTGGGTTTCGGAACAGCAGCGATTGGTGGCCCCGGTGCTGGGATCGAATACAACTTATACCGCCGCCAGCGCGATAACCACCCCCAGCGTGGACATCTATGCCCGGCTGTATCAAAACAACGGCACGGCGGTCAACGATGAATTTCCCGTGAACTCCGGTTCTAATCCGTCCGCGATTCCATATGTCGCCGCCCCGTCGCCGGGCATTGTCAGGGGGGCTTGGAGCGACCCCGACACGGTAATCATCACCAACGGCGGGGACGTTTATGCCCGGCCCTTTTCCAGCGCCGGCAACGGCGGCACGACGGTGCGCCTGAACACTTTCGTCCAAGGCAGCCAGTATGCGCCGCACCTCAGCGCCGTCGGGCTGGATTACCTGGCGGGTTGGACCAGTCTGGGGCAGGACGGCTCGCGCGAGGGAGTTTATGGACAGTGCGTCCACAACGACGGTTCGCTGGTCGGCCATGAATTCCGCGTGAACACCACGACGGTCAGCCAGCAAATGCAGCCGGTCGTGGCCTCGGACGGCGGGAACCAGTTTCTTGTGGTCTGGACGAGTTACACCGGCGGCGCGAATAGTTTTGACCTGTTTGCCCAACGCTATCTCAACGCGTCGGCGATGCTGACCGCCATGCCCGCGCCGTTTGTCTATGCGCCCTTCACCATGAGCAACGGCGTGTATCAGCCGCAATTGCAGGTTTCCTGGGCGCCGCTGTTGGGCATTGCCGTTTCCAACTACGAGGTTTATGTGAACGGTTCGGCCACGCCGATGGGGGTGGTCACCAGCAACCAATGGGTGATGACGGCGGCCAACGGCCTGACCGCCAGCAGCACCAATACGTTCCAGGTGGATTATGTGCGGATGGATGGCCAGCGCCCGCCGCTTTCGCCCGCCACCGTCGGCTCGACGTGGAGCGGTCTCAACTGGGGCGGCATTCCGTTTGAATGGATGACGGCGTATTATGGCAGTGACATTTCGCAATGGCCGTCCGCCGGCGCCAGGCTGGCTCCCAACCTGACCCTCCATCAGGTGTTATTGAGCGGCGGCAATCCGATGGACTCGGCCACCTGGCTGCAGGAAACCCTCCAACAAACGGCGCAAGGCATGTTTCTGGAGTGGAACACGCAGCCGGGCGCAACCTATCAGGTGCAGCAGAAGACCGACCTGACGGCGCCGTGGAGCAATTTGGGTTCACCGCGGTTTGCGGCGGGGACGACGGATTCAATTTATGTCGGCGGCAGCCCGGCCGGTTATTACCGGGTGACGCTTTTGCGGCAGTGAAGATTTATATGCGACAAGTGATGAAGACAATTTTGCTGGCGGCGGCGGTGGTATTTAGTCTGATGCCATCAGCTTGGGCTTATTCGCTCGGCGGCCCCATCGGCAATGGCGGCGACTCATATCAGGTGGGCGAGATCGGTTATGTACTGCCTGGCGATCTCAACGCGCCGAAAAACCTCGGGGAGGAATACCGCCGCAATACTCCGGTGATGTATTATGCCTGCGATGCAACTTTCCTTGATTTCTTTGGAACGACGAATAACCCCACAATCACCGGAGAGTTCGCAGTGGACAGTGCCTTCGCCCTCCTGAACAGTGCCTTTACCAATAATCCGACGGGAATGGTGAATGGGTTGGATGGTTACAGCGTCAATCTAACGGAATTCCCGCTGGATTCGCGCCATGTCAATTATCAGGCGCAGGCTTTGGCATTAATGGACGTAAAAACACAAACCCTCGGACTGATGGTTGAACAGCTTGGCTTGGATGATCCGGTGCGCTACACTTGGACGTTGCATGACCGGAAACACACCGGCAATATCCCTTGTCCGGTGGGCATGTTATATTTGGTGGAGCAAAGGAATTTCGATTATTTCTCCACGCCCCTGAATCAGCTCCAATATTCTCCTTATGTCAACGACACGCTCTACACTTATTTAATTGAGGAATTCTGCGTCCCACCCAACCCGGTGGCGCTGGCGGTGCCGTATTCAGTGGATCCTCTGGCCGACCTTTATTCGCCGGTGGCTTCCGATGTCAGCGGCAACGTGATCATGGGCGATTATTTCACGGGCTTGACGCGCGACGATGTGGCGGGGTTGAGGTATATGCTGCAAAAGAACAACATCAACTGGGAAACCCCGTCGGCGGACAGTCTGTTGCTCACCATTAACACGAACCTCAACCTGCAGCAGTTGTTTCCCGCCGTCGTCGGCACAAATGCCGCGGGCACCAACACCGGGTTTTATTATTTTGACGGCACCTTTGGCTACGGCGATTTGCGGGCGCTCTTGGCGACTTCCACCACGAATAACCCGGCGACGTTGCAGGCGCTGTATCCCGGCCTGGTGGTTGCGAGCGCCACGAACTATTTCGTCCTCGCTTCCAATGCGACCGTAAATGCATATTTTGCCGCCCCGATCGGTTCCCCCTATGGTTCGGTCCAATTGGTGGTCGTGACCAATTACACTCCTTATCTTCAGGAGCGCTGGGGCTACACGTTTGCCAACCTGTTCACCAATGTTGTGCCCCTTCACTATTACAACAGGAGCGTTTCGTATCTCCAGAGCATCACCGTGGCCCCCGCAAATGGCTCACCTTATGGCTCTTCGGCCATTACCAATACAGTCACCCAGACGCTGATCAATACCAATCTTCCATCCGGGGACTTTTTTGTCCTGACGCCATTCGGAACCAATGTCTGTCCTATGGACATCCTTTACACCGGGCTGACCAACGTGACGGCGGTCACCAATTTCATCACCTCGGCCAGCACCAACGTGGTGATCAACACCAACGTGGTGACTAGCACCAACGGGTTGGCCAGCACCAACAACTACTCTTTCTCCCAGGTTCTGATCACCTATTTCACCAACTACACCTTTGTCATCAATCCGGTGACGTGCTCGACCGCCACCAACGGGCCTGGGTTGTATGAGGGCATTGAGAAGATCCAGTTTGTGAAAGGCCATTATGACTCGACGCTCGGCCAGTTATGGAATCCAATCACCAATTATTACACTCTGGTGCTGGTGACCAACAGCCAGGCAGTGGTGCAGCATTTACAGCGCATCGTGACGGCACCTGACATTTTACTTGCCGCTGCTGACTTGGCCAGCAAACCGTCGGACCCGGGGTTTGGCACTTCATTGGCCGCGCGGAGTCTCAACTTTGACACCGCCAACGTGCTGCCTCAGTTGGCCGGTCCGGGAACGATCATCACACCTACCTTGATTACCTACGACAAAGTCGGCCCAACTTTCTACAATGGCACTGTCAACGCTGGGGACGTCCTGAACGGCACGCCCTATTTCACCGAGACGCCCGGTGGTGATGTGAACGACACGTTTTACAGCTACTATTTTGTCTGGGGATCCTTCGATGGCACCACCAATGCCCCGGTGGTTTATCCCAACGGCACAAGCATTGACGCCTTGCAAAACGAAATTTTGATCCAGGTCACCCCGACGACGGTGCCCGCCGGCTACAGCGACGGCTCGCAGTATCCGGCGGTGACCTTTACCGCGACCGGCGGATCGTTTGAACCGCCTTACACTTGGTCGGCCACGGGCCTGCCGGCTGGGTTTAGTGTTTCACCCGGCGGAACGCTTTCCGGCGCCACCACGCAGCCTGGCAATTATGTTTTCACCCTTACCTTGACGGATTCCTTATCCCGATCCGTTCAATGGAAATACTCGCTTACGATCCAATGAACAGCACGGAACCCATCTCACGCCGGGCGAATAATATGAACCGCTTTCTGAAATGGCCGCTCGTCTGCGGGTGCTTGGCGCTCGCCTTGGTCAGCCCAGTGCTGGCGGCTGATTCGCTTTATCTAAACAACGCCATCGTCACTTATCCCGGCACGCAAAATTATCCGCCGGTGATTGACGCCACCAACTTTGTCAACAACGGTTCGTTCATCATCAATTTTACGACTATAGACGTGGCCTCTCTCGTCCAGCCTTTCTACGAGACGTCGGACACGCAGAACTACACCAACAACGGCAGCGGGGTGATGATGACGGATACCGGCTTCCGGTTTGACAATCAAGCCGGCAGCGCGGGAACGCGCGCCATGTCCGCCAACTTTTTCAATGCCGGCTACATCAGTTGCTCTTCGGTCAATAACCTAACCGATCCGTTTGCGGGCCTGCTTGGCAGCACCTTGGGCTACGCGCAATGCCTCATCAACGCGACCAATATCGTCAGTCCCGGCACGCTGGATGTGGGCGTGGATGGGCTGATTCAGGTCAGCGGCCAGAATGTGGACTTTAGCCATGGCACGCTGAATGTGGAAGGGGGTGGCGCGAATGCTTTTGGGATTGCCGGGCTGGCCGCCTTTTCAAACACGAATTTCTGGGATCCAAACGCGTATTTGCAACCTAATTATGCGATATCGGCATTCATTCCGATTATTTCCATTCGGCCGTATTTTTTCGCTGGGTTTAATAACTACGAGTATTTGACCAACTCCACCGCCTATATCAAAATTGACCGGGGAATCAGCAACAACATCATCCGGGCGGTATTCATTGAGGATAACAGTCCGGCCAATATAAACTACAATGTCTATTTTGACACTGCCAACATCGGGTTTGGCAATGGCAGTGTCACCGTTGAATGGATCGGCTCGTTTCTCGATGCGGCCAGCGGCAACACCTTTAAGAATTATCTCTATCTGAACGATAATTATATTGAAAGCGCCGACACTAATAATTTTCTGAACGGAAACGGCATACCGATCAATTTCACTTTCACCGCCAGCCCCACGCCTTTGCCGGTCGGGGTGGCGGCTCCCGCCGGCTTCCAAAACGTGTTCTTGCCCGGCTCCATCACCAATTACTATTCCTTCGCCGACGTCCAACTGGCCGCCACCACGTTCAGCACTAATAATCTGGTCAACGCCGCCCTGACCAATTTGCCGGGGCGCATAGTCATCGCCGCCACCAACGAATTGAACCTGGCCTTCTCGCAAATCACCGGCCCCAACTATATGTCGGTGCTCGCCACGAATCAATTTGACGGCACGGCCGGGGCGGCGATTCAAACGCCCTATTCCGACATCAACGTGGGCGTCACCAACGGGTTTCTGAGCCTCACGAATTTGATCACCCCGCAGGTTCCAATCTGGGCCGGCGAAGTTCAAGCCTGGAGCACCCGCTGGCTTGCGCCCGTAACCACTGCAGTAATCGTCGTGGACACCAACGGAGTGGCGACGACCAATTTTATCTCGGGGACCAATGACTATCGGGTGCTGATCGTCGGCAGCGTTTTGAGTCCAACCACCCGTGCGCAGGTGCAGGATTTGATTCTGCACGGCACCAACAGCATGGTGATCAGCGATACCTATAACGTCATGCGCACCTTTACCTCCGACACGGAAAACCTGACGCTGACGACCAACGGTCCCGGCGTGGGCGCAACCTCGCTGGACGGGGAAGTGAACTTTATTTCTCCGCAAATTTATTGGCATGATTCCCTGCCCAATTTGCGCAATCTGACCAACAA
>VFSW01010122.1_pt1 | contig 13399 bp, 9 predicted proteins | sample 5358111 | NCBI WGS metagenome assembly VFSW01 (sample SAMN11554181, study PRJNA540505) | mine drainage metagenome | isolation source: sediment from site ElyBrook_90M | place: USA: Ely Copper Mine, Vershire, VT | collected 2017 | reverse complement strand
CCGCCAGCCGCCTCATCTGGGCGGTTGTCGACATCCACGGCGCGCGGCAGCGGCTACTGGCGCTGCTAAATGACGCAGGGCTGGGGGATGAGCAGGGGAACTGGCGCGCAGGCGACGCGCTCGGCGTCACCATTGGCGACTACTTCAATCGTGGGCCGGAGGGCGCGGCGGTGGCGCAGTGGCTGCGTCGCTTGCAAGGGCAGGCGCGGACGGCGGGCGGCGATCTGGTCGCCGTGTTGGGCAACCATGAGGTGTTGATGTGTGGCGTGCTGACCGAACGCGCCAGCGCGGCGTATGGCGATGTGGCAGGCCGCTGGCTGCTGAACGGTGGCCGCTTCCGCGACTTGGAGGCGTTGGAAGCCGCGCCCGATCTGGTCGCCTGGCTACGCGATCTGCCCGCGTTGGCGCTGATCAACGGCGTGCTTTACACGCATAGCGACTCGCTGGTCTACTGCGAGCTGGGGGCGACGGTCGAGGAGGTAAACGCACAGGTACGCGCCATCCTCCACAGCGCCGCCCTGGGCCAGATCGCGGCGCTGTTTGATCGGCTCAGTCGGCGGCGCGAGTTGGGCGAGGCAGGCGCGGTGGCGACGCTGCTAGCCCACTTCGGCGCGTCCCGCGTCATCCATGGTCACACCCCCATCTACGGAGCCGCGCCGACCATCACGCATGGGGGCGTCTGCGTCAACATAGATGGCGCGCTTTGGGAGTCGGATGACGACGAACAGTATGGGTTTATCTACTGGGAACAGGGCGCGCCAACGCGGCTGGGGTACTGAGACTCCCCTGCTTGAGAGACGGGGGCTTTCTTGCCCGCTTTGTACGCTAGTGGATGTTGTGGGCAAGCTGCGCCAACACGCCAATTGCCACCAAGATCACCAGAATCACCACGATCATCGCCACCTGGCGCACCCACGGGCGACGGCCCAGCAGCCGCCGCTTGGGTGGTGGCGCGGGCGCGATGGAGCCGCCGACAGCGGCGTAGTCCAGCAGCGCCGCGCGAAACTCGTCTGCGGTCGCATAACGATGTTCCGGCTCGCGGCGCAGCGCCTTCTCGATCACGGCGTCGAGCGTGGCAGGAATCGCTGGGTTGAGTTCGGGCAGTGGGTGGATCGTGCCGTAGAGGTGCTGGTTCATCACCGCCAAGGGGTTATCACCAGTGAAGGGCGGTTGGCCGCTCAACATCTCGTAGCCCATTGCGCCCAGCGCGTAGATGTCGGTGCGGGCGTCGCCGCGCTTGCCCTCGATCTGCTCCGGCGCCATGTAGTCTGGTGTGCCGACAGTCGCGGTCAGCCCCGCCCAGGTGATGCGCCGCGCGCCCTGCAACAGCGCGATGCCAAAGTCAATGATGAAGACATCGCCCTGGGGATTGATAACGATATTCTCCGGCTTGAGATCGCGGTGAAAGATTTTGTGCTCGTGGCAATAGGCGAGACCCTGGCACAGCTCATCCAGAATATGGATCGTCTCGGAGATTGGCAGCGGGGCATGCTCATCCAGATAGGCGCGCAACGACTGGCCGACGATGTAATCCGTGACCATATACGGATGGCCCTCGAAATCGCCAGAGTCGAGCACACGTTGCAGGCGCGGATGATGGAGCGTGCGGCCAATCTCCAACTCACGCTGATACCGCTGGTAGAGCGCGGGATCACCGATCACCGAGATATGCGGGAACTTGACGATGACCTCTTTCCCCGCGCTATCGTGTGCGATGTAGACGGCGCCCATCCCTCCGGCGCCGATGCTGCGCTCCAGGGTGTATTGCCCGATGGTTGTCCCGATGGGCAACTCGGCCAGAGCCATGCCAACGCTCCTTTATGAGCGATCTCACCAACGATCTCAACACTCGCAGACCATGTCACATTGCACGGATTGCGCCAACGACGCGCTTCGTCGTACCCACGCAACTATAACACATCCTATCCGTTCGCCAGCGGTTGGTCAAGTGGGCGCTTGGGTAGCAGGGCTGCTGTATCGTCGGCAGTGAGATGGTGTGGCCATTTCACTGCTCGCCATCTGCCATAGCTGCGGATAGACGCTCAGGCGCCACCGTCTGGGGCGTCGCAATACACATGTCACAATAACTTCGTTCGTTTGATACACATCGCCCCTCCGTTTGATCACCACTTCCGAACCTTTCAGCCTTGTCTTTCCCAGCCCGCGTTACGTATGCTAACGAAGATCAGAGGATGGCTTCCCGACGGAATAGCGAACGCTGGCGCAACACTGCCCGGCTTACGCCTGAGCAAGCCGATCACGTTTAGCAATGTTGAGCAAGTGTGGGGAGAGAGAGCGATGAAGATTGCCTATATCAGCGCCGATCTGGGTGTGCCCGTGCTTGGGCATAAGGGCGCCTCAGTGCATGTTCGTGAGTTTGCCACCGCGCTGACTGATCTCGGACATACCGTCCAGATTATCAGCGCATCCAGCGCGGATGCGCAGGAACGTATGGTTGATCACTCGTCCCGCCCAGATGACGCCCTCTCACTCAGCGTGTGTGCGCCATCGAGCGAACTGCGCGGCGTGGCGCAGCAAGTGACCGATGCGTTTATACGGCTGGGATGGCAAAGAGAACCCCATCATCTCGTCTCAGAGACGCGCCACATTCTGGCGGACGGCGAGTTTACCGCATCCGCATTGCCGCTGCTTCGCGCGTTCGCGCCGGATGTGTTAATTGCGCGCCACGCGCTCTTCAGTCTGGCTGGCGTCGAACTGGCGCAGGCGTTGGGCTGCCCCTGCGCGCTGGAGGTAAACGCTCCCTTGATCGAGGAGCGACGACGCTATTGGGGCCTGACCTTTGATCAGCTTGCAGACACCGCCGAGCGCACGGCGTTTCAACGCGCCGACCTGCTGATCGCCATCTCAGAAGGGGTGCGCGCGTATCTGTTGCGCCACGATGCGCCTGCTGACCGTGTGCTGATTGCGCCCAATGGCGTGAACCTCAAGGAGTTTCACCCTGGCATCTCAGCCGCGCCAGTGCGAGAACGCTATCACCTCGACCAACGCCTCGTCATTGGTTTTGCGGGTAGCCTCAAGCCCTGGCATGGTGTGGATCTGCTGTTGCAGGCGTTCGCTGATGTCGTCGCAGCGCGCGAAGAAGCCCTCCCGGCGCTACACCTGTTGATCATTGGCGATGGCCCCCAACGCGAGGCGCTGCTTCAGCAAAGCCAGCGCCTCGGCCTGAGCGGACACATCACGTTTACTGGGGTCGTACCACATCACGAGATTCCTGCCCACCTCGCGGCGCTCGATATTGCGGTTGCGCCGTACCATAATAGTGATGGGTTCTACTTTTCTCCGCTCAAGGTCATAGAATATATGGCAATGGGTATTCCAACGATTGCGCCGCAGATTGGCCAGATTCCCTCCCTCTTGGGAACCGGTGACAACGCAAACGGCTTGCTCTATCCACCCGATGATCGCCAGGAGTTGGCGAGTGGACTCCTTCGCCTGGCGCAGGACGCCACCCTTCGGCAGGTATTGGGAGCGCGTGGCGCGGCGCGTGCGCGCCAGCGCCATTCGTGGGAAGCTATCGCCGAGCAGATTATCAATCGGCTGTGCGCCGCAGCCCCACAGGAGGCGACACCGCTCTAAGTATGTTCGCTTTGACCATCCCAGAGAGGCCCAGCGCATGAAGAGAACTGCCCAGCAGACGCCACAACGAGCGTCGAACGTGGCTTCGCATGCGCCTAACACCTCGTGGCTTCACGTAGCACACCTACGCCCACGCTCGATTGGGCTACGTTTGCTGCTGGCCTTCATGGCGTTGATTGTCCTCACTGCGGCGATTGGCGTGCTTTCCGTGCAGCGGCTCAGCCAACTTACCACTGCCATCTCTGAACTCAACACACACGATCTCCCGGAGATTATTGCCATCGGACGATTGCGCACGGCGCTCTATCAGCAACTTACGCTAGACCGCGCGCTACTCGCCAGCGATGAACAATCGCGCACTGGAGTGGTGAGCAGTGCGCAGGCGGGAATGAAGACGGTTCTAGACGATCGCGCGACACTCCTTCGCTACGAACCACCAGATACCGGATCGCCGCCCACTCCAGATACCAAATTGGTGAATATGCTTCTGGATGGGACGCTTCACATTGGCGTCCTCACGGATCAACTTATTGCCCTGACGCAGAATGGACAGGATACACAAGCCCGCACATTGGAGCAAACCACACTGGAGCCGCTTTTTACGCAGTCATTGGCCAACACCTCGCGTTTACGCACGCTGGAACAGGGTGAGGCCGCGAGCGCCGGCGCCCAGGCGCAACAAGAGGCCACCAATGCTACCCAACAGATTATTGGGCTGACGGCGTTGGCGATCGTCGTCGCGATTATCTTGGCGGTAGTGATGACGCGCTTGTTGACACGCCCGCTCCAATCCTTACTACTGGCCACTGAATCCCTTGCCACTGGCGATTTGAGCGCCCGCGCGCCCAACATCGGCGGCGAGGAATTTGTTCGACTAGCTGGCGCATTCAACACCATGGGCGACAACCTGCGCGCGACAATCTCGTCGTTGGCACACCAGCGGAGTGAAACCCAGGCGATCATTGATACCACAACCGACGGCGTCCTCGTGGCCGACGAACATCGGGCTATCCTCCTGATGAATCCCGCCGCTGAAGCGCTGACGGGCTGGTCTGAAGGTGAAGCGCAGGGCCATCATTGTTGGGAGGTTTTCGGTTGTCAGCCGCGACCGGACGCGACAGACGCGACGGACGCGACAGACGCACGAGACCTGACCACCGTTCTGTCGCTCGGCGCGCCGGATACCTGCGCCTGTGGGGAGTGTCCGCTCGCCTCGGCGTTACAAGGGGGGGCGTCGCTCACCCAAGCAGAGATGCGCGCCAATCGCTTCCTGCCCGAACAACGCTGGTTGGCGGTGAGTTGCGCCCCCATGCCACCGGAGGTGGGTGACGCAACTCAACGTCTGGTTGTCTGTCTGCATGACATCACGCAACTCAAACTCGTCGAGAAGATGAAGAGTGACTTTGTCGCAATGGTGTCGCATGAGTTGCGTTCACCGCTGACAACCGTGAGCGGCTCCGTCGAGTTGTTAGGCGAGCTTGATCCGGCCAAAGACCAGGAAGCGCACAGCGAAGTGTTGACCATTCTCCGCCAACAGACACTGCGCCTGCGCGGAGTCGTCGAGGAGGTATTGCAGTTGACCCGACTAGAAGCGGGCAACCTGCACATTCGCGTTGAAGAGATCGCGCTGGTTCCCTTTGTGGAGTCGTTGTTCGCAGAGGCGCGCGTGGACTGGATTGGCGCGGGCCATGCGCTGATCCTCTGTGCGCCGCAGAGCGTCCTTACTGTCCTGGCGGATCCCAATTTGTTGCGACTGGCGCTCACCAACCTGCTCGACAATGCCCGAAAATATGCGCCTGCTGACAGCCCAGTGACGATTGACTTATCGGTTGCGCGCGATCACGATCTGGTTGAGGTGCGCGTTATCGATCAAGGGAAAGGGATCCCACTGGGGCAGCGCGAGGCCATCTTCGAGCGATTTGTTCGTGGCGCGCCCCACCAGAGTGAAAACCGCGGCTATGGGTTGGGGTTGTATATCACGCAGCAGATTGTGCGTGCGCATGGCCAGACGATCTGGGTAGACGCGGCGCATGATGGGACATGCTTTGCGTTTACGCTCGCAGCTACACAGGCGCCGATGATGCTCACTCCCACCACTGGTATGTCCAGGCCCACGCCCGACCCTAGGCGCGAAGCTGTTTCTCTTCAGGGAGGCGCCGATGAACTCCACCATATTGATGATTGACGATGATCTCGCGCTGCTGCGCTTGACCGAACTCACACTGACGAAGGCGGGGTATCGTTTTGTTTCGGCGCCCCATGGGATCGCGGGATTGCAGGTCATGGAGCGCGAACGCCCCGACTTGATCGTCCTCGACGTGATGATGCCCAAGCTCAATGGCTGGGAGACCTGCCGCTTGATCCGCGAGGTCGCGACGACGCCGGTGATTATTCTGACGGCGCATGATGACGAGGCGGATATTGCGCGCGGGTTAGACCTGGGAGCCGATGATTATGTGACGAAGCCATTTAGTTTCGTCGAGCTTCAGGCGCGTATTCGGGCTTTGCTTCGCCGCGCCGATTTGCCCGTCGTCAATGCGCAATCACAAGCGGGGGAAAGCTACCAGGTTGGGTCGCTCTTCGTAGACGTTGGCGCTCATGTGGCAACACTGCATGACGCGCCGATCCCCTTGACGCCCACCGAGTTCCGGTTACTCGTGCATATGCTGCGCCACGCCGGACAGACGCTGTCGCATGGCCAGTTGCTCAGCGCCGTGTGGGGATCGGCCTATAACGAAGCGACTGAGTTGCTCAAACCGACCATCAGTCGCTTACGCCAGAAGGTGGAGGATGATCCAGCGCATCCCACCCGCATTGTTACCGTCTATGGCGTCGGCTACCGATTTCTTCTGCGCCCCGCCACGAATACCACTCCCAGTGATTGACCTACACCCCGCCCGGTGTTTCGCCGAACATCTGGCCTGAGACTATGAGGAACCACCATGCGACTCCTCCTGATTCGGCATGGCGCGACTGCCTATAACGCCGACCATCGTTTCACTGGCCAAAGCGATATTCCGTTGAGCGACCTGGGCAAGCAGCAGGCGGTGGCGCTTGGCGCCGCCCTGCGCGAGAAAACGCTTACTGGCATTGTCACGTCGGATCTGGAACGGGCGCGTGAGACCGCGCTGCCTATGGCGCAGAGCCATCAGTTGACCCCACGACAAGATCGCGATCTGCGTGAGTTGGCGATGGGCGCCTGGGAGGGTCTGATGGCCAGCGAGCTTGACGCTGACCATCAGGCGCATTTGGCGCGTTGGCGTCACGACGCTGTGACGACCCCGCCCCCAGGCGGCGAAACACTAGAGCAACTGCGCGTCCGCATCGAACGGGCGCTGGCGTCTTGTCGCGCTCATGCGCAGCAGGATGACACCTTTATCTGGGTGACGCATGGCGTCGTTATTGGGGTGACGTTGTGCCTGTTGCTGGGGATGAACCTGCAACGCTGGCAGCAGTTTCGCTGCATGAATGCGTCTATCACCGACGTTGACCTGCGCAGGACGCTTCCCGTCCTCCGGCGCTTTAACGATACCGCTCACCTGAGAGAGCTATCGTAGCGGTTGAAGTTGGTACATGCGCCTCGGCAAGCGCTTGTGAGAAACGATTCACAAGCCACTGGGTATTGGCCATCAGGTCGAAATGGCGCGCAATGGTTGCTTGCGCCGCTTGGCCCAGCCGCTGCCGTAGGGGAGCGTCACCGAGCACGGTCGCCAGCGCCTCGGCCAGCGCCTCTGCGTAACGCGAACGAACCAACATCCCATTGTGTTGATGCTCGACCAATTCGCCGATTCCAGAGATTGTGGTCGAGACCACCGGTAGCCCCATCGCCATTGCCTCCACCAGCACATTGGGGATTCCATCGCGATCCCCATTGTCTAACTGTATGGAGGGCAGCGTGACCACGGTCGCCTGGCGATACAACTCCACCAGCGCCTCTTGCGTGCAGGCCGGGTGAAGTTCCACCGCGTCCCCTAGCCCCGCTTGAGCAATCAGGGTACGAACGATGTTGCGCATTGGGCCTGTGCCAACGATGATACAGTGAAAGGCGACTCCCCGACTCTTGAGGAGCGCACAGGCCTGGATCAGATAGGGAAACCCTTTCTTTTCGACCAAGCGCCCAACTGCCAGGATGATCGGCGTCGCCCCCTCGGCGGGCGGCGGTGTCGTCGGCGGCAACGTGGGGTACGGGTGAAACCGCGTCTGATCGACACCGTGGTACAAACATTGGATGCGGTCAGCCGTGGCGGGGTCTACCAGCGACGCCAGATAACGCTGATTGAAGCGTGTGCAGGTGACGGCAAAGCTCGCCTCACGTAGTCGCTCGGCGATGTGTTCTTGTGGCGTGGTAAAGATGTCTTTGGCATGCCCAGTAAAGCTAAACGGGATGCCATAGAGCTGGTGAACATACTGCGCGGTCGCCGCCGGCCCATGCGCGAAGTGGGCATGCAGATGGGTAACGCCAGCCACCTCCAGCTCGCGCCCAAGCCATCCACCACGTATGAAATGCTTGAGCGATGCAAAGGCGTCTTTGCGCGCCACTACGCGCGAGAAGGTTCGCAGGTAGCGTCGTGGCGAACGTCGGAACAGGCGTAGATGTGCGCCGAGCATCTGCGCGAGACCACCTGGCGTGATCTGCGGCAGATAGGTCACTGGCGCCTTCAATCGTTGGATGTCTGGGTGGATGACGTCTTCCGCTGGATCAAGCTGCGAATACACACGCAGTCGTAACCCCAATGCTTCGAGCGCGAGCATCTCATGGAGGATGAACGTCTCAGAGAGACGCGGGTAGCGTTTGAGCATATAGGCAATCTCGCCGATTGCCTCGGTTGGTTGTGCGGCGCTCTCCTCCGCAGGGCTTTGGCGTTCGGTCGCCGCAGTGGGCGCCGCCACGTTAGGCGTCGTCACTTGTGGATGTAGCGTATCACTGAGCATATTGGGCGCTTTCTCTGATTGGAGCGGCATGGGTTGGCGCCGCTTGATGGAGCAACAAACCAATCTGACGCATCGCTTCATCCAGGCCATCCAAGGCGCCGGATGCCACGAAGCGGTCAATTGCCAGCGTCGTTTGCGCTTGCCCGACGGCTCCCTGCGCCAGCGCCTGGCTCACGCGGGCAGCGAGTGTCGCGGGGGTCAGTTCATCTTGGGGCAACGATTCAACCAACCCCACTTTGGCGAAGGCCTCGGCGCGAATCAGTTGTTCGCGGCGCGGCTCAACGCGCGGAACCACCAGCGCCCGCACACCGACCGAAAGAATCTCACAGAGGGTGTTATAGCCACCCATGCAGACCACCAGATCTGCCGCTTGCATCAGCCCTAACGGATCACCAGTGAACTCGATCAGATGCACGGTGGGGTGTTTTGCAGCGAGTCGTGTGAGTTCCGCCAGCTCCTCAGGCGGCATAAACGGGCCAGTGACCACGACGCTAACAAGCTTGCTGTCCCCTTCGATGAGGCTCAGCCCGCTGAGATACGCATGCAACAGCGGATAGCCATCACCACCGCCGCCGACCGTCACGAGCGCCAAGCGTTCGCCGTGGGGGCAGTATTGCGCACGCAGGGTCGCCGGGTCGGTCTGGGAACGGTCGCGGCGCAGGTAGCCGCAATACCTGGTTTTCTCTGCCACCTGTGGCGGTATTCTATAGGCCTCGTTCACGTCAACGATCTCCGGCGTCCCATACACGAGCAGGCGGTCGTAGAGACTCTCCATCACCTCATAGACCTGTTGACGTTTCCATTGGGCGCGCACCCGTTCAGGCTCGTCAACAATATCGCGTAGCCCCAGCGCAATACGCGCCTGCGGGCGGATGCGCCGTAGCGCGTAGAGCGCGGGAAGGATCTCGCCCTTCATCCCCAAGGGCGCATGATCGACCAGCATGACATCTGGCGCGAACCCGATCACCGCCGAACGGATCAGCGATGCGCGCAGTTCCACCATTTCATGCGAATCCATGCGCAACGTCCGCGCGATGTACTCCTCATCGGCGACCTTCACCACGGTGGGCAACTTGAGGTAGTCAACGCGCTCCGGCATGGGGAACGATTGTACGCTCGACGAGCCGGTGAGCAGCAGAACTGAGACATTGGGGAACGTTTGGGTGAGGCGGGTGGCGAGCGCCAGATTGCGCCTGAGATGCCCCAACCCGAAGGTATCGTGCCCATAGAGCAGAATGCGCGCATCATCGCCACGCCTCTCGGATGGAGCCATGCGAAAGTCGCCACGAAGGTCATCGGACGGCGTGGATGTTCGGCGTCGGCGTAGACGTGTCTCCTGGAAGCGTGTTGAGGCACCGGGTATCCTACTCTGCATGGTCTCTCTCCTCTACGGTTGTTGGCGCGCCTGTTGGAACGCTAGCAGGAGCCGTCTCGGCGCCTGAAACCTCGATGTGTCGCGTGTTTCGCCTGCTGTTGTGTTCGCTCATTGGGAAAGCTCATTGGGGAAGCTCAATGGGTAAGCTCACCAGCATAGTGCTCGTCGTAGAGTGGCCTCGACGACTCTACCACCGGGAGCATGAGTGAGTGGCGCCCCTGCGCATTGGGGTTGGATGTTTCGTGCTGGAGCGCATACCAGTGGGCATACAATCCACCGTCGCGGAGCAGCGTTGCATGGGAACCGCGCTCACGAATGCGGCCCTGATCAATCACGATGATCATGTCCGCGCGTTCGATGGTGTTCAGTCGGTGGGCGATGACTATACTGGTTCGCCCTAGCATGAGCCGCTCAAGCGCCTGCATCACCAGCGCCTCAGACTCTGCGTCTAACCCGGATGTTGGCTCATCCAGCAGCAAGATCGGCGCATTCCGAATGAATGCGCGAGCGATAGCGATCCGTTGGCGCTGCCCACCTGAAAGCGTGCTGCCACGTTCACCAATGATGGTTCCATAGCGCAGTGGCAGGCGCTGCACAAATTCATGAACGTGGGCAGCCTTCGCCGCCCGCAATATTTCTACGTCGCTGGCGTTCGGGCGTCCATAGGCGATATTGTCGCGAATGGAGCCAGTAAAGAGAATGGGATCCTGGAAGACCATGCTGATCTGATCACGCACCGAGCGTAAGGTGAGCGAACGCAGATCGTGGTTATCCAGCAACACTTGCCCCTCCACGGGATCGTGGAATCGAGGGATCAGACTGAGCAGCGTGCTTTTGCCACTGCCGGTCGCCCCAACGAGCGCCACCTTCATGCCTGGTTGAATGGTCAGGTCAATACCCTGAAGGATGGGCGTATCGGACGTATAGGCGAACGAGACATGTCGTAGGGTGATCGCCCCGTGTACCTGATGCAGCGTCTCTGCGCCCGGACGATCACGCACGTCCCCTTGAATATCGAGTATCTCCTGGATGCGTTCCGCGCTCGCTTCCGCCTTGCTAAACTGACTTGAAAGCTTCGCGAGCTGCCGCACCGGTGAGAGCGTTGAGCGGAAATAGGTGATGAATAGTAAGAGGTAGCCCGGTGTGATGTGACCAAAGATCACTTCACGCGCCCCCATCCAGGTAATCGCCGCGACTGTCACCACCCCCACGAGGTCAACCAGCGGTGTGAGTTCCGACTGAAGCCGCGAGACGATGAGTCCGGCGCGCAGGCTACGTCGTGTTTGGAGGGCAAACTGAACGGCTTCGTCATCTTCGTTCGTGAACCCCTGCACCACTTGAATAGCGTTCAGCTTTTCTTGTGCTGTGGCCCCCACCTGCCCCTCGAAATTTCTCCACTGCCGTGATGCCTTACGGATGCGCGATCGATATGCCCCTGCGACGAACAACAGCAACGGCGTCGCACAGACCATCAGCACGGCGAAACGCCAATCTACCCACGTGACGATGATCAACACGCCCACTAACGTCAGCGCATTGGTGATCAGCGTATTCACGCCGGACGAGAGCATATCCTGGATGCTCTGAAAGTCGGTCGTCAGACGGGCGGCAAGATCGCCAACGCGATTTTGCCGATGGAAGGAGAGCGAGAGCCGTTGCATATGATCAAAGATATGCAGGCGCACCTCGTAGATCACCCGCTGCCCAATCGAGGCGGTGAGTATCCCCCCCAAAAAGGCAAAAACGGCGCGAAACAGCGCAAAGACCACTAAGGCTGCTACCATGGTGACGAGCAACCCCAACCGTGTCTGGCTTCGACCGCCGCTGATCGTGTTGAGCCAGGCGGCCACGGGGCCAGTGAATGTACTTTTGCCCAGCACATTATCGAACACTACTTTCAGGGGCCACGGGCCGGCGAGGTCCATAAGCGTTTGTAAGGCCATTGCGCCAAACGCGACCAGCGAAAGCAGCCAAAACTTGCCGAGATACGGACGACAGATTCGTAGAACCCGCATGATCACCCTCCTGCTAGGCAGGAGCCGGTAGTGTAGAGAACAGCCTGCCCCGCGATGCTCGCTGAAAAAGTGACAGAAAGTTGGCCGCTGAAGGAGCCATCGTTGAGTTCCTGCGCGTAGACCGTTGTCGTTTGTCCGGGGGAGATTACGCCGCTTACCTGCCCAAAGTCACTAGCGTCGGAACTGATCCCCACGCCGATATTTTGTGGATCCGGCGATGTTGCAACCCAGGTGATGTCGCCCGCGCCGCTGGCATAGGTGATGGTGAACCAGGCGTCCGGGCAGAGCGGTGTGTTGAGCGGCGAGACGTTTACTACATCCACAACTGGCGCTGTGGTTGGCGTAGGGGTGATGAACGTCGGTGTAGGTGTGATGTTCCCTGCGGGAGGTGTGCCTCCATTGGGGTTTACGGTAGGGTTTGGCGTGGAGGTCTGGGGTGTCCCGACGCCAGTTTTGGTTGCCGTGATGGTAGTAGAACTCTGCGGCCCGACGGTCGTTGTGGCTTGATGGAAGACAGGAATCACCCGCAGGTGAGGAGGTACGTGCGCCGCACCCACGGCAAGACTGCCCACGGAGAACATCAACAACGCCAGCACGGCGACGAACACCGGGCTGGGTAACAGCGCCCGACGAGTGCGAAACACTGCGGGCGTCGTATGTGCAAGCAGCACGCTTGGCCGCAACGTCGTGACGGCGGCAAGTTGCGCGGCAAGGTGTTCAAACGCTGCCAACACTGCTCCTGACAATGCCACCTCGCGGAGCGACATCGCCTGCGGTTCTCTCGACATCACGGGCATAGGCGCTGTCACCGAGACAGGCGCCCTTCCCCGGCCCAGCGCAATGATCCCCTGGATGACTTTCTGCAAGTGGCGTGTCTGCTCCTTGAAATCAGAGGCGTCGCCCATCGCCAATGCTTCTGGTTCGGAGATAGCCACCAACGCTTCGCACGCCAGCAAGAGATCATCCAAGGTTGCAATCGCCAGATTGCCTTTGAGTAGAGCGGAGGGGAGCTTGAGCGTACTGCGGAGATTTTGAGAAATGCCTATCGCGTCGCATTCAGCAACCACGGCCTGCGTGGCTTCAGCAATAGCTTGCAATCGCTCGGAGAGAATGGCGGCCCCCAGGTCTTCATCGTTTGCTGAAGACGCCCCCCCGACATTGGTCTGAGCCATTGAATCGTCTCTCAAGATGAGCCGTTCTTTCACCGAGCCGATCTCATAAAAGATTGGCTGCTCAATTCATGTGCGCGCTGTGGTTTCCTGCTGTGCCCACCTGGCTACTTGAGATGTTGATCATCTCGCATTGAGCGTAACTTGGAATGGTTGGGAACTTGAGATCAAAACGTTGCAATCTTGTTCGGGCGCGCGATGTACACGATCTTGAGTGGGGGAAGGCCAATGTTGGAGGAGGAGGGGTGATCGCGATGCAGATGGTACAGGCAGATGGTACAGGCAGATGGTACAGGCAGATGGTACAGGCA
>VFSW01010121.1_pt1 | contig 13400 bp, 10 predicted proteins | sample 5358111 | NCBI WGS metagenome assembly VFSW01 (sample SAMN11554181, study PRJNA540505) | mine drainage metagenome | isolation source: sediment from site ElyBrook_90M | place: USA: Ely Copper Mine, Vershire, VT | collected 2017 | reverse complement strand
CCGCCAATCCGCTCAAGCGCCGCACGGCGGTTCAGCACTGTGCCCACGGCGGCGGCGGCGCCGGCGGATAGCGGGTTATTCACCTGCGCGATCGGATACAGCATTTGGAAAAAATACACGAAAGCCGGGATCAGCAAGCGCTCGGCACGGCTCGTGCAATTCAGCCTGACCATTTCCGAGACCATATCCAGCCGGTAGCGGCCATCAGGCTGGTTGAGCCGGGCGACCAAGGTGGCGAGATGGCGTGGATCGTGGGTGATGTCGGCATCGGTGAATAAAATCAGCGGCGCATGGCTCTGCGCGACACCTTGTTCGAGCGCGAATAATTTACCGGCCCAGCCTGCCGGTTTTTCCGCGCCATCGACCAGCAAAAACCGTGGATCATGGCGCGCCATCAGCCGGGCGCGGGCGGCGGTGTCATCGGCGCTGCGATCATCGACCAGGATCACCCGATAATCGCCCGGATAATCCTGGATCAGCAGCGAGGCGATCACCGGGGCGATGGTTTCCGCCTCATCGCGGGCGGGCACGATTATATCAACCGGCGGCGCCTCGGCGGGGCTGGCCGGGCGCAATTCCGGCGTGCTGCGCCAGAACGCGGCGCCCGGTTCACCATGCGCGAAGAACAGATACAGCCAGATGAGCGCGGCCAGGATGGCGAGGGGGGTGAGCATGGCGGGTTCAGTCTCGCGCCGGGTGAAAAGCGATCTCGGCGAGCAGGCCGCGCTTGCAAAAATCGACCAAAGCATCCTCGAACGCGCGCTCAGCGGGGCGCGGCGCATAGCCGAGCTCGCGCATCGCCTTGGCGGAGCTGTACCACATTAAATGCCGTGCCATCGCTAGCATGTCGCGGGTCATCATCGGTGGATGGCCGGTCAGGCGCGCCCAGCCTTCCATCATCGCGGCGATTGGCACCAGCGGCGCGATCGGCAGCTTGAGGCGCGGCGGGGCGCGGCCCGCGAGCGTGGCGATAATCCGGCCAATATCAGAGAGCATCAGGTTGTCGCCGCCAAGAATATAAGATTCGCCGGTTTTGCCGTGCTGTTCGGCGAGCAAATGACCCGCGGCGACATCATCGACATGCACGATATTCATGCCGGTTTCCACATAAGCGGGCATCAGGCCGCGCGCCGCATCGAGCACCATGCGCCCGGTGGGCGTTGGTTTGATATCGCCCGGACCAACCGGCGCTGAGGGGTTAACGATGACAATATCGAGCCCCGTTTCGGCGAGTCGGCGAACCGCGATTTCGGCGTCATATTTCGAGCGTTTATAAGGGCCGACATGATCCTCCGGGCGGTTTGGCGTGGCCTCATCCGCCGGGACGCCGCCATGGTCCAGTCCCAAGGCGGCGACGCTGCTGGTATAGACCATGCGCTTGACCCCCGCCGCGTGGGCGGCGTTCAACAAGGCCAGCGAGCCATCGATATTGGTGCGGCGCATCACCGCGATGTCTGGCACCCAGAGCCGGTAATCGGCGGCGACGTGAAACAAGCCGCTGCATCCCGCGACGGCGGCGGCGAGCGAGGCGGGATCGGTCAGATCAGCGACCACCCGTTCGCCCGGCAAATCGCGCAGATTGCTCAAATCGCTCTGCGCCCGATGGGCGAGGCGAATCGGACGACCGGCACGCACCAGCGCGCGCGCCACGGCAGCGCCAATGAAGCCGGTGGCGCCGGTTACCAAAGTAACGCCAGAATCAGGGGATGCGCTGATAGGATTGGTCATTTGCATACTCATTGGAACAAGCGAAATAGAGATAAATTCGCAATGTGCAAAATCGGCCTGTGCGCGGCTGGTGCGGGCACGCGGCGATCACAGGGAAATCGGCATCACCGTGCCGGTGCTGGTCCAAACCAGAATCGCGGTGACCGGGCGGTTGGGGTGAATCGCCCGCAGCACGCTGGCATAGGCGCTGAGCTGGGCCCGATAAGCCAGGGGCACGAGCTGCTCGCTGGCAGGCGGGGCGCGGTCGGTTTTGTAATCGGCGAACATGATGCGCTCTGGGGTGATCGCCAGCCGGTCGATCAGGCCGCCAATTTCGGTGCGCCCAACAATCCCGGCAATCGGCGCTTCGGCGCGCGAGCCGGGGGCGAATAGCGGCAGCATTTCAGGGTGATCGAGAATCCGCATCACATCCTGCAGCAAGCGGGATTGGCTTGGCTGATCAAGCCCATGGCCAGGCTGGGCCAGATAGCGGCGTGCCGCCTCGGCGCGGTGATCGGCCGGTAGATCGGGCAGATGCTGCAACAAAGCATGCACCAGCCGCCCCCGGGCGAGGGCAAGGTTGCGCGCGCGCAGGGTGCGGTTGCGGCGCGGCGAGGCGGCGGCGAGGCCGGTTTCCGCCCCTTCGGCGCTGCGGCTGGGCACCAGCCGATCAATCGGGTCCGATGGCGGCGGCGGCGGGGTGGCTTGCCAATCATTCGCGCCGCCGACCCAGGCGGGCAGGGCCGCACGGCGCGCCTCATCGCTTGGTGCCGGGCGATCGGGCGGTGCCGTTTGCGCGCAGCGTGATGTCAGCGCCTCGCTGGCCCAGGGTAGGGCAATCGGCACGGTTTGGGCGGCGGCGCCCAGCCGGGCGAAGGCGCGCTGCACCGATTGATACCAGCAATCGTTCGGCGGTGCATTTTTCGGTGCGGCACCGCACACGATCAAATGATCCTCGGCGCGAGTGAGTGCCACATAGAGCAGGCGGTTATATTCCTCCACCATCGCGGTTTTGGCGGCCTCCACCGCGCCGATCACCGCGCTGCTGCGCTGATCGGCACGCGGGCTGAAAATTGGCACATCGCGATCCGATTGTGGCGCGGTCAGCCAATGCAGCGTGTCGCGGGTTCTCGGCGTGCTGGTGGTATCGGGCAGGATCACCACCGGCGCTTGCAGCCCTTTGGCGCCATGCACCGTCATCAAGCGCACTGAATTGCCCGCCGCCTCGGCCTCGCGCTTGATTTCGGCGGCGGAGGCATCGAGTTCCGCGAGAAAAGCTTGCAGGCTGGGCGGGTTGCTCGCGGAAAAATCGATTGCGGCGGCGAGTAATTCATCAATCGGCTCCGCCGCCTCCGGGCCGAGCCGTGCGAGCAACCGCGCACGCCCCCCGAGTGGCCCGATAATTTCCGCCAAAAGCTGATAGGGCGAGACAAAATCGACGCGTTTTTGCAAGCGTGCAAACAAATCCTCCGCAGCGCGATAATCCGCATTCTGCGCCGCACTGCGGGCAAGCGCCTCGCGCAGGCTGCCGGTGCGCCCAATCGCCAAGCGCATCAGCGCCTCATCGGACAGGCCGCCGAGCGGGCTGGTCAGAAAGGTCGCGACCGATACATCATCCTCAGGGAGCAATAACGCCTGCAATAATGCGATTAAATCCGCCACCGCCCGGGTCTCGGTGAGCACCATCCGGTCCAGCCCCGCGACCGGCACGCCATGATCCTTCAGCGCACGGGTCAAAGCCGGGCCAAATTCATTGCGTGATCGCACTAAAATCAGAATATCGCCCGCTTGCAGCAGTCGGTCGCGCGCGGGCAGCGCCATCACCCCGATTTGTGCGGCGATCCAAGCGGCGATGCCATTGGCCAGCCGCCGCCGCGCCGAGCTTTGGCTGAGATAATGATCGGCCACTTGCCACGCCCCCAGCGCGGGTTCGGGTTCGGCGGGCACCAGCGGCCAGAGCGTGGCGGACCCGGCTTGGCCCGCGCGGCTGATGCCATGGGCGAGTGATGCGCCCGGCGCGGCCACCCCCCGGCATGCCAGATCATCGGCAAACACCTGATCGACCAATTGAAGGATCGGCGCGGTCGAGCGAAATGACGTGTCCAGCGTGCCGTCATGCCACCGCGCCTGCGCGTCGGTCACGCGGCGCCCGATATGGCGGCGCCATTGGTCAAACACCGCGAGGTTGGCACCTTGGAATGAGTAAATCGATTGTTTGCGATCCCCCACCGCGAAAATCGAGCGCGGCAGGCGCTCATCGGCGCGGGTGCCGTAGCCGGCAAAAAATTCGGCGGCGATCTGGTTGATCACCTGCCATTGTGCCGGCGCAATATCCTGCACCTCATCGAGCAAAATATGATCCAGCCCGCCATCGAGCTTGTAGAGCACCCAAGCCGCGCCGGGATTCTGCAATAATTGCGCCGCGCGGGCGATCAAATCGGCGTAATCAAAGCGCGATTCCTGATTTTTCGCATCGATATCGGCATTGCGAATGGGCAGCAGCAAATCGATCATCGCGCCGGAGAGCGCCGCGAGAACCAGCGCCGCGCATTGGTCGCGATAGCGCAAAATGCGCGCCTGCTCGGATTCGATGATCACGGCCAGATCCGGGTCCGAACCGTTTAGCGCCTTGCTGATAAAGGCCGACAGCGCGCGCGGCTTGCCCGCGCTGGTGAGAAACAAGCCGCACCATGTCGCCCAATCGGCAGCGCGGTTTGCCGCCGGTTTCGCCAGAATATCGAGCAATTGATGAGCTTTTTCTTGTGCTTTGGGCGAGGAGGCGGCGGCGATGCGCTGCAAGGCGGCGCGGAGCGGCTGATTGTCGGTGCCCTGGATCGCGTCATTGGTCAGCGCTTCTGCATCCTGATCGGGCGCGTTCAGGGCGGCGCGCTGCTCGGCCTTGATCGCGGGCGCAGCGCCGTGTTTGGCGAGCAGGTGCGCAAGTTGGGTGCGCTGATCGGTGAGCAATTGATCGATCAGTGCCGCGAATTGGGTCTCGGATATTTCGCCCGCGAGACGCAGCAGCGCCTCGGTCGGCTCTAGGGCTTTATCGCCCAGCACGGCTTCGCGCGCGGCACGGCGGCGCAGGCTGGTCTGCGCATCATCCGAGACGGCAAAATGCGGTGTAATACCCGCTTCGAGGGGAAAGCGGCGCAGCAATGATTGGCAAAATGCGTGGATGGTATCGATGCGCATGCCGCCGGGTAAATCGAGCACCTGTCCAAACAACGCCCGCGCCCGCGCCCGGTTGGCGGCGCTGGCTGCGACATCGAGCTTGGCGAGTTCGCCATCAAGCAGTGCATCGCCCAGCGTCACCCAAAGCCCGAGCCGGTTGCGCAGCCGGATCGCCATTTCGGCGGCGGCGGCGCGGGTGAAGGTCAGACATAAAATGCGCGCGGGGTTTGCGCCTTCTAGCATCAGGCGCAGCAGCCGGTCGGTCAGTAGCTTGGTTTTGCCCGATCCGGCGGAGGCGGCGACGAAGGCAGAGACCAGCGGATTGGCGGCAGCGCGCTGGGCGGCTTCGGCGTGGGCGATGGCGTTGCTCATTCGCTATCATCCCACTCAGCCCGGCGCGAAATCCCGGCATAAGGTTGATCAAACGGGCTGCGCGCCGGATGCGGCCGATCGCGATACGGGGTGGCCGGATCTGCGAAATGATGAAGGATGAGTGGAATTTCGTGCCGTGCTTGATCGATGATGGCGCGGAGCTGATCCGGATTATCCGCAAATAGGCTGCGTGTATCGCCTTCGGTGGCGCCGCCGGAGAGTTTCCAATAGGCCAGTTCGGACACCTTATTGGCAAAATCCGCGCCAAAGCCGCCGGTTTCCGCCATCACCGCCTCCAGCGGCAATTGCGGCGCGCTGCCGGACTCGACCTCCTTGTCCGCAGGCGGCGTGCCGGTTTTGAAATCGATCAGCGTCACCCCAGCGCCGCGCCGCTCAATCCGGTCCGCACGACCGCGCAGCAAAAACCCATCAATCCGCCATTCGCCGGACTGCTCGGTGGCAATGATGTCCGCCGGACCATGGGTCGTCAGTCGTTCGCGCTCCAAGGCGACAATCCAATCGGCGATACGGCGCAGGCGCACGCGCCAGAACGCTTCCAGCCCGCCGCGCAAGCGCTGCGCACGGAGCTGTTGTTCGAAGGCGTTGAATAATAGGCTGGCGGCCTCAGGCGCTGCTGCCCAGCTTGGGTGATGGCCGACAGCGCGCAACCCCTCATGAACGATGGTGCCAAACAATGCGGCATCGGTCTGTGCATCGAGCGGGCCGAGCGGGTTGAGCCGTAGGATACGCTTGGCATAAATCGCGTACGGATCGGCGAGCAGGGTGGTGATTTCCGATATCGAATAGCGGGTGGGCCGGTGCGCTGCGGCGGGGCGGGGTTCTGGTCGCGGCCGGATGATTCGCGCCGCCGGTTGATCAAGCGCGAGTGACCAAACGGCGGCTGGATGCGCGGGCAGGGTTTGGTTCGCACCGCGCAGCAAGGTTTCGATCCGGGCGAGAAAGCGTGACGGCACGGCGGGGGCGCGTCCGCGCCGCGCCGGGGCGGAGAGAATAACCGTGCGGCAACTCGCAATCAGGCTGGTTAAATCATGGGCGGTTTCGCCAATTAAGCTGGTCCCATCGGGCAGGCCAGCGGCGCGGCGCATCGGGCGCGAGAGCCAGGGGCCAGGATCAGGCTCTGCCGGGAACACGCCCTCGACCATGCCGCCGAGGATGAGCGTATCGACCGTTTGCAAGCGGGCTTCGAGCAAGCCCCAAATGGCGATGCGCGGATTGGCGTCTTGCGTGCGCGGGCGGCGCAGCCGGGCATCGCCGAGCACCGCCTCGAGCATGGCGGGAAGTTCGGCCGGGCTGATATCGGGCAAGTCTTGCAGCGCCTCGAATTGCTGGGCGAGCCATTCGGACAGCGCCGCCCCGGCGGGCCCAGCCCAAAGCCGGTCCGCGCCGGGCTGCTCATCGCTGCTGGCCAGCGCTTCGGCGGCCTCGATCAGCGCATCCAGCATATCGCCGGGGCTGATCGCCTGCCGCGCCGCGGCATCGATCAAGGGGCGCAATAGCGCACGCAAATCGGTAATAAAACGGGTCAAATCGGGGCTGGTTTGCTCGGCGGCGAATAGCAAGGCGGCAAAGCCAGGGCCGGGCAGCCGCGCCCGCAGCATCAGATCGAGCGCGCGGGACGATGATCGGGCCTGCCCCCGGGCGAGCCCGGCGGCGGTGAGCGGATGTTGCAGCAACGCCAGCAAGGGCACGGCCGCGTAATCGGCGCGCTGGGCTGCGGCGAGGAGGCGCAGCAGCACCGCGGGCGGCGTATCGGCCAATTTTTCGCCGGCACTATCCTCGGCGCGAATGCCAAGCCGGGCGAGCTCGGCAGTGACCCGGAGCGCCAAGCCGCGATCGGGCGTGACCAAGGCGGCATCGCGGCTGGGATCATCGAGCGCATCGCGCAAAGCCAGGGCGATGGCGCGGGCCTCATCCTGCTCATCGGCGGGGCTGAGCCGATAGAGCAAACCAAGATCGGCGCCCTGCGGCTGCTGCCATTCGGCCAAGGCGGCGGGGGGCAGAAAGGCGCGGCGCAGCAAGGTGGCACGGGCGGCTTCGGGCGCATCGGGTGGGCTCCATCGCGCGATTTCCGCCCGATCGACGCCGATTGCCGTAATCAAGCGCCGCAGCCCCGCTTGCGGGTGGGCGGGCGTATCATCCAACGCCTGCCAAGCGGCGTCCGACAAGTCCGGATCAAAACCCGCCAGCACCACGCAACCCTGTTCGAGATTGGCCACCGTTCGGGCCAGCCGTGCGACCGCTTTGGTGGCAATCGCGAGCCCAGCCAGCCAAACCGGCTGCGATGGCGTTTGCTGTTGCCAAAATGCCGCCTGCGCATCGAGGCTGAGCCGATGCCGACGCGCCGGATCAACCGCCCCGCGCTCAGCCAAAATCGCTGGCCAATGACTTGTGACCAATGCGAGAAAATCGAGCGTGCGTTGCCAATGTTCGGCCAGATCAGGGCTCACGATGCCGGGCAGGGTGGTGGCCAGATCAATCTCCGCCTGCTCGGCGTCATCGATCAGGCGGGCTAAATCATCCGCGAGGGCGAGCGCATCAGCGAGCCGGGTGGGCGCGCCATCCTGCCCGCGCAAGCGCAGGATCAACCGGGCCAGAATGCTGCGGCGCTGCTCGGCCGGGATGGCGGGCGGGAGGGCAATATCGGCGACCAAGCCGAGGGCTGTTTCATCGGCGCCGCCAATCGCGATGATGCGCGGCAAAATCAGCGGTTCGCTATGCGCCGCCAAAAACGCCGCCGCCGTGGCGCGCGCCGCACGGCGCGTCGGCAAGATCAGCAGCCCATCGGCTGGGTCGCGCTCGGTTTGCCGCGCGTGATCCAGCCAAGCGCGGGCGAGGGCGGGCAGAAACGGCGTGCCCATCGGAATCGCGGCGATGCTGGGGGCTTTGATCATCCGGGCAACAGCCGGCCGAGCAACGATGCAGGCCCGCGCACCAGCGCCGTGCGGGATTCTGCGCCCTGCCAAGCGAGGGCGATATGCAGTGCCGTGCGCGGCGCCGCGTCGCCAAGCCGATCTGGCCATTCGATCAGGTAAATCATGCGGTCGGAGAAATCGAGCCCAAGCTCGATCAGGTCGCTATCGCCATTCAGTCGCCATAAATCGGCATGGGTGATCGGCGGATCGGTCGGGTAGGTTTGCACCAGGGTAAAGGTAGGGCTGGGCACCTCGAGCGCCGGGTCAGCGGCGATGGCGCGAATGAAAGCACGGGCAAAGCAGGATTTTCCCGCCCCCAACGGGCCGGCGAGCAAAATAACATCGCCAGGGCGGCTGGTGGCGGCGAGGCTGCGGGCGAGCGATTCGGTGGCCGGTTGATCAGCGAGGGTGAGGACGCGTTGCTCCATCCCCATCGGTTACCCGATTGCCGCCTTTTGCGCGACACCCCCTTCTCTTTCGCAGAACAACCCTTGACGATTGGCGTTGGATGCTTACCGGGAGGAGCATAACAGCGAGGTGATGCGATGACGGAAACAATCCAGGCCGATGTGGCCATTATCGGGGCGGGGCCTGCCGGGCTGTTCGCGGTGTTTGAGTGCGGCATGCTGAAAATGTCATGCGTGCTGATCGATGCGCTCAGCGAAGTCGGCGGCCAATGTGCGGCCTTATACCCCGAAAAGCCGATTTATGACATTCCGGCCTATCCCGCGATCGACGCGTCGGTGCTGATCGAGCGGTTGGAGGCGCAAATCGCCCCGTTCAACCCGCAGCGCGTGCTGGGCCAGCGGGTGGAGCGTTTGGCAGGCCAGCCCGGTGATTTCGTGCTCGGCACGGATGGCGGCGCGGAAATTCAGGTCAAGGCGGTGGTGATCGCCGCGGGGGCCGGGGCGTTCGGGCCGAACCGGCCGCCCTTGGACGGGCTGGCGGCGTTCGAGGCCAGCGGCGCGGTGCAATATTATGTGCGCAAGCGCGAGGCGCTGCGCGGCAAGCGGGTGGTGATTGCGGGCGGCGGCGACTCCGCCGTGGATTGGGCCTTGGCGCTAAAAGACGTCGCTGCCTCGGTCGCCTTGGTGCATCGGCGGGCAAAATTTCGTGCGGCTCCCGAAATGGCCGCCCAAATCGACGCGCACGCCGCATCCGGCGCGATCGAGCTGGTCACGCCCTACCAATTGCACGCGCTGCACGGCGCGGACGGTGTTTTAACCGACGTCGAGGTTGTGGATCTGGAGGGCGGCAAGCGGCTGTTACCGGCCGATGTTCTGCTGCCGTTTTTTGGCCTGTCGAATGATCTGGGGCCAATTGGCACCTGGGGCGTCGATTTGGCGTTGCATCGGGTCACGGTTAATCCAGCGAGCTGCGAGACCAGCCTGCGCGGTGTGTTCGCCATCGGTGATGTCGTAACGTATCCGGGCAAACTCAAATTGATCTTGCAAGGATTTTCCGAAGCAGCTATGGCCGCCCACGCTATGTTCGCCATCGTCAAGCCGGGCGAGGCGCTGCATTTTGAATATTCGACCTCCAAGGGGGTATCGGCCAAGGGAGTATCGGCATGACCGGAACCGTGCGGCGCATTTTCAAAGGCCCGGCCGGATTGCGAACAGGCTGGGCGATCGCGATTTTCCTGGTCGTTGTCTCGGTGGTTGGCGGGATCATCGGATTTGTCGAACGATGGGCGATCAAGCATTTTGATCCCGCCTATTGGGGGCGGATCGCCAAGGTGATGCATGGCGCCGCACACGCCCCTGTTGCCTTCGAGCTGACCAATGAAGTGCCGTTATTATTATCCTATATGGCGGCGTTAGCCGTGATGCTCTGGATTGAACATAAGCGCTTCACAGCCTTCGGATTAGGGGGCGTGCAGCGATGGCAACGGCTCGGTGCCGGTTTTGTTGCTGGGTTTGGCGGGCTGAGCTTGCTAATTTTGCTGCTCTGGAGCACCGGTCACCTGATCTTCCTCGCCCATCCGGTACACCCTGGCGCGATCGTGCTCAGCGGCGTGTTCTGGCTCGCAACCTGCGCCCTGATTGCTTTTGTCGAGGAGAATTTATTTCGCGGCTATATTTTGTTTCGGCTGAAACAAGGGTTCGGGTTTTGGCCCGCTGCTATTATTCTCGCGCTGCTATTCGGCTTGGCTCATAGCGGAAATGCGGGCGAAACCCATATCGGTGAAATTTCTGCCGGGCTCTATGGATTGGTGATTTGCATCAGTATTTGGTACACGCGGTCGCTTTGGTGGGCGATTGGCTTTCACGCGGCCTGGGACTGGGCGGAATCTTATTTTTATGGAACATCCGATAGCGGGATGATTTCGCAAGGTCGCCTGCTCGCAACCGCGCCGCGTGGCAATATTTATTTGAGTGGCGGGCCAACCGGACCGGAAGGCAGCGTGTTCGTCTTCGTTGCGTTAGCGGCGGTTGCGCTGGTGATGGTGCTGACCCTCCGCAACGCGCGAAATGGGGCGCATGCGGAGGCTGCAGAACTTGATTAGAGATTATTTCCGGCGTGACTTGGTCGGCGCGACAGCGGCCGCCGGCTTGGTGCCGAGACCGATTTTCTTGGCAAGGTTCGAGCGCTGTTGCGCGTAATTCGGTGCGACCATCGGGTAGTCGGTGCGCAAATTCCAACGCTCGCGATATTGCTCAGGCGTCATGCCATAAGCCGACTTCAAATGACGACGCAGCATTTTCAGCTTTTTGCCGTCTTCAAGGCAAATAATATAATCAGGGAATACAGATTTCGCCGGATTAACGGCCGGCTCCGGACGTTGCGCTGCTTTAGCTTCCGCCGTGGGTTCGCCAGCGAGGCTGCGATAGACTTCACGGATCAATCCACCAAGTGCCTCGGACGGCACAGAGTTGTGCGAGACGTGAGCGGAAATAATTTGCGCAGTCAGATGAAGAAGCTGCGCGTTTTCGGGTTCTTGCGACATAGTCGGTCCTTCGATATTGATATAAGGAATGTGAATAGCGATGGTGCATAGACACAAACATTGTCGCGGCGCAAGCACCTTGGACGGCATAGTTTGTGTCAATGTTTGAGCTATTGAGTATAGAGCGCGAAATGATGATAATAGGTTGATCGATGATGAATCCGATTCGTTCAAGTAAAATAAATGATTCTTCCGAAATTGAGGCGCGATCCAGCCTGCCGACGCATGACCGTGCGATCGATATTACCGCCGAGACATGCCCAATGACCTATGTGCGCACCAGACTTGCGCTTGATGTCATGGAGACCGGTCAAATATTGCTGGTTCGATTACTTGGGGCAGAGCCACTGTCTAATGTGCCACGTGCCGCGTCCGATCAGGGGCATGATGTGTTAGATCGGATCGATTTGGATGATGGCAGTTCGGTATTGGTGATCCGAAAGGGTTAGCAATGAATGACGTCCGTCCGCAACGCGCTGAACCACGGCGCATCGAGCGATCCTCTACGTGGGTCGCTTAGGGCTGGATCTCATTGTTTCGGTAAAGTCATGATATTACCGATAAATAATGATCATTCGATTGCCATTGCCATTGCCATTGCCGATGCGTGCGGTTTGCGGCGCTGGTTGCTTCGGCACGCCGATTTGATGACCAAGCGACCGACCTTAATGGCCAATCGTTTCGGCGTCCGGCTCGATTTGATCGCGGAGCGTCACATCGGCAACGCCAAGGCAAAGCAGCAGAGCCAATAGTGAAAAGCCTCCAGCGAGGCCGAATGTCAGATGAAACCCGTCCAGAATGGCGGCATGCGCGGCCGTCCCGTGGCTCAACCTTGATGACATAATCGTGCCGGCCATGGTTGCCCCAAACGCGCCGCCCATGGCGCGCAACAACAGCAAGGTGGCCGTCGCGGCGCCAATATCGGTGCGCGGGGCCGTGTTTTGCACCGCCACCAGCGAGGAGGGCAGCACGAAGCCAATGCCAGTGCCGAACACGAAGCAAATCGTCACGATGAGCAAGGTTGGCGTTGCACCGGGCAACAATGCCAATATACTATAGCCGATCGCCGTGGTGGCAAGGCCACCGATCAGTAAAAATCGCGTGCGCCCGCTGCGCCGCGCCCATTGTCCCGCCGCATAAGCACCCAGCGTGGTCGCGACGAGGAAGGGCATGATGTCCCAGCCCGATTGCGCGGCGTTGGCATGGCGGATCAGTTGGAAAAACAGCGGCAGGGTAAAGATCGCGATGAACATCACCAAAGCGGTCAGAAACCCGATCGCGACCAGGCGGTTGAATGACGGATCGGCGAACAGGCGCATCGGCAGCAACGGGTTGGCGGCACGCTGCTCCCAGCGCCACAGCGCCGCAACGGCGAGCAAGCCAAGCCCGAACATCAGCAAAACCGGCCAGGATAGCCAAGCATAGCGATGACCGCCCCATGACAGGCCCACCAGCCAAGCCGCGACCGCGCCGGTGAGCAGACCCGCACCCGCGAAATCGATCCGTCCGCCATGCGTCCGTTCGCGCAGCAGCCGCAGGCCGCGCTGGCTCAGGATCAACGCGCCGATGCCGAGCGGCAGATTAAACCAAAAAATCCAGCGCCAGGACAAATGATCGGTCACATAGCCGCCAATCACCGGACCCGCGGTCGATGCAACGCCCCACGTGCCCGCAAGCCATCCCTGATATTTGCCCCGCTCACGCGGCGACACCACATCCGCCACCGCCGCCTGCGAAATCGCCAGCAAACCGCCGCCGCCAATCCCTTGCAGCGCCCGTGCGGCAATCAATTCGCCAAGATTTTGCGCCACCGCGCAAAGCAACGCCGCGATCACGAACACCACGATGGCGGGGATCAGCGTGCGGCGGCGGCCAAACTGGTCGGACAAGCGGCCATAGAGCGGCGTCGTCGCGGTCGAGGTCAGCAAATAGGCGGTGACCACCCAGGATAAATCACCAAAACTATGCAAATCGGCGGCAATCGCGGGAACGGCGGGTATCACCACCGTCTGATCGAGGGCCGCGAGCAGAATGCACAGCAGAATTGCGATAATAACGGTGCGCCGCTGCTGGTGGGTATACTCCATGAGGTGATGCCTGTTGTTGAAAGGACAGATTATGTGACAGATTCGGGCGTCCAGTGGCAATTGCACTCGCAGCGACGCTTTGCGGCATCTGCTATGCGCTGTGGCGTTGCACTGCACGCTCGAGCATGGCTTAAGGATTGGACGTTCACCTATTGGTTAAACCCGTACCTTGAAAGA
>VFSW01010120.1_pt1 | contig 13403 bp, 8 predicted proteins | sample 5358111 | NCBI WGS metagenome assembly VFSW01 (sample SAMN11554181, study PRJNA540505) | mine drainage metagenome | isolation source: sediment from site ElyBrook_90M | place: USA: Ely Copper Mine, Vershire, VT | collected 2017 | reverse complement strand
TCTCGTGATTCTCAAGGGCATCGCATACATACGATTCTTGCAGGGAATCAGCGCGCCGGTCCTGCTCGCGGTGGGCCTTCTGCTGCTTGGATGGGCCTACAAGGCGGCGGGTGGATTTGGGCCGCTGCTGTCGGCTCCGTCGCGCTTTGTGAGTTTTCCGGACTTCCTGAAATTCCTGATTCCCGCATTGAATGGCACGGTCGGCTTCTGGGCTACGGTGTCGCTTAATATTCCCGACTTCACGCGCTTCGCGAAAAGCCAGCGGCAGCAGGTGATCGGACAAGCGCTCGGCCTGCCCACGACGATGACACTCTATTCGCTGATTGGAATCCTGGTGACGTCGGCGACGGTGGTGATTTATGGCACCGCGATTTGGGATCCGGTGCAACTGCTCAGCCGTTTTCATTCGCCGGTGGCCGTGGTGATTTCGCTGCTGGCGATTCTGCTCGCGACATTGAACGTCAACATCGGCGCCAATGTTGTTTCTCCGGCGAACGATTTTTCAAACCTATGGCCACGCAAAATCAACTTCCGAACGGGCGGAATCATTACGTGCTTCATGGGAATCGCGCTGATGCCGTGGAAACTTCTGGCCGACTACGGCACGTTCATCTTCGGATGGCTCGGCGGGTATGCGGCATTTTTGGGGCCGGTCGCAGGCATCATGATCTGCGATTATTTTGTGATTCGGCGGCGCGTGCTGGTCGTTGACGATCTTTATCTTCGCGGTGGCATCTACGAATACTCGCGCGGTTTCAACTGGCTGGCAGTGATTGCCCTGGCGTTAGGAGCAGGCACGGCGCTGGTGGGATTGGTGGTTTCGCCGTTGCGCGTTTTCTACGATTACTCTTGGTTCGTTGGTTTTGTGGTTTCGTTTGTCGCCTACTATGCGCTGATGAAGCCCCGTGTGGTGCTCGTGTCGTGATGAGGCTCTGCCCCGTCCAGGATCACCCAATCATATTGGATCAAGAGCGGGAATGGCACGGCTTTAGGCGTGCCGCAAGCAGCCCAACAAACGCGCCTTTAGGCGCTGAGGGAAAGCTGCTGGCATCGAGTTGCAGGCAGTCGGCATACGCATCCAGGCCGAGAACGAGTGTGAAGTGAACAGCGCGACATTCAATGAGAACTACGGGGCCCTGTTTGATACTGCAGGGAAGGTTAAGAATTACATAAACGCTTTTCCGTTATTGTTGCTTTAGAGTCCCCTCACTCCTGAAACGTAACGCACACCCCATTCGGATCAATCGCTCCGAATTCCTTGGTCCCCCAGGGCTTGGTTTGCAACGGACCGTTCGGATGCAACTTGCCGCCCCGCTCCTGGAATTCGGCGTACAAGGTCTCAATCCCCTTGACGGCGAGCCGCACCATGGTTTGGTCGCCGACTGTCCGCGCGAGAGCCTTGTCGCTCATGCCGGCAATATGGAGATGCGCATCGCCGCGGTTGATGCCCGCGTAGTTCGGAGGATTGGAGTCGCGGAAGGTTTCCTTGAAGCCGCAGATTTCGGTCCACCACTTCAGGGACTCCGCCGCGTCAGCAGCCGGTAGAACGGGGATCGCGCCTTTGATGATGATTGCTTCCATCGCCAAAGCCTAAACCAACCCATCTCAATTTGTAAGAACAGGAAGCGCAGTCTTGTTTTTGATTTTGGATGGCGCAGCCGTTCACCGCTGCGATAAGGTGTTGCTTTCGCCGTCTGCGGGAACGTCCGCTTCAAGCTAACCGCAACCAAAATCAAACTTTCTCTTGACAAGATGATATATACTAGTAAGTAATAATCACTAACTAGAAGAGCCATTGCAAGTCGCCATATAAATGGGCCTAAGGGCTCCGATAAAGCCAGTCTGATTGCTGGCTTTTACGGTAAGTTATTTGACATCAATACGTTGGAAATATAGCGAAGTAACTCCATACCAATCAATATTTTGGAAGGAAAACAGGCGGAGGTGAAAGCTAAGACATTGATTTATAAATACTTTACATCTAAGTCCTTATTCCCCAAAGACCTGGCGGTGAACTTCCGCTAACTTGATGATTCCAAAAGGCCGTGATTGAGGGGGGGTACCCAGTACCAATAGGTAAACTTTATAGCAGAGAAGCGAACAGCGAACGACGAACAGCGGAAGCCAAACGACCAACGACTAACGACCGACGACGATCCTACTGAAACGCCGGCAAAACTTCCTTCTTGTACTTCTCCAGCGTGTCCTCTTCATTGCCGCACATTAGAAAAATATTGAACTGCGTAACTCCCGCGTGCGCGAGCCGGTGAAGTTTTTCAATATGCGCTTTTGCGGGACCAAGCAGACAGAAGCGGTCGATCACATCATCGGTGACGAAATCGGCGTTGCTGCTTCCGACTTCGCAATGATGAAGGTAATCGTAATGTCCCTTGTCGCGGATGTACGAAGTCAGCGCGGGAGGAAGCTCTTCCGGCTTGTAGCGCGAAACCAGATCGACGACATGGTTCGACACCAGAGCAGGGAACCAGCGCACATGGTCGCGCGCTACTTTCAGGTCGTCAGAAACCCAGACTGGCGCAGCAGCCATGATCTCGATTTTTCTGGGATCTCTTCCCGCAGCTTCCGCACCCTTCTTGACGAAGCTCACGCACCACTCGATCAGATCCGGATCTGCGAATTGCAGGATCACGCCATCGCCAATGCGGCCCGCGAGTTCGAGCACTTTCGGTCCATATCCAGCAACCCACACGGGAGGAACTCCACCTGCAGCCCAAGGCAGACGCGCCTTTCCGTCTTGATAGGCGATTTCCTTCCCACCTGTAAGCTCGCGGAAATCCTGGATTGCCTCTCCCCGTGGCGCTCCCGTCCCCGGTTTCTTGCTACGCACGCGCCGCGAGCTGTAGCCGCGGCCGATGCCGAGTTGCATGCGGCCGCCGGAAATCAAGTTCATCGTGGCAAACAGGCTCGAAGTGACGGTGATGTCGCGCGTCGCGGGATTGGTAACGCAGGTGCCGAGCCGCATCTTTTTTGTGTTGGTCGCCATCAGCGTCAGCATGGGATACGGTTCGAGCCAGAGGACATGCGAATCGAAAATCCAACCGTATTCAAATCCAGCAGCTTCGGCCTGCCGCGTGAGCGCGACGATGCGGTCAACAGTCATATCGGGCTTGATGGTGATTCCGAACCGCATGTTGTCTCCCAGGCTGCCAAGGATTCCAGTCGAAAATCAACTCTCGCAGTTTGGGGAGTTTAGCATAAAATCTGAGCTTCGCCGCCGGAGGAGAAAACGCAATTATGGGCTTTGACACCATCATCGTTAATGGACGAGTCGCCACCGCGACCGACACTTATCCCAGCGACGTTGCCATCAGCGGTGGAAAGATTTCCGCCGTTGGCCAAAGTCTTCCTCGAGAAAATGCGAGCAAGATCATCGATGCAGCGGGGAAGTACGTTCTCCCCGGCAGGATCGACGTGCACACTCACCTCGACATGCCCTTCGGAGGCACAACCAGCGCCGACGATTTCGAGACTGGCACGCGCGCGGCAGCTTTCGGCGGAACGACTACGTTGATCGACTTCGCCATCCAGTACAAAGGGCAAACCCTGCGAACGGCGTTCGATGCGTGGATGAAAAAGGCCTCCGGCCGTGCCGTTTGCGACTATGCATTCCATTGCATCATCACCGAACTCGCAGACGCGCAACTCGACGAGATGAACGCGCTGGTCCGCGAAGGTGTGACGAGTTTCAAGTTGTTCATGGCGTATCCGGGTGTGTTCATGCTCGACGACGCGAGCATCTTCAAAGCCTTCCGCGCGACGGCGCAGAATGGCGGTCTCGTCTGCATGCACGCGGAGAACGGAAGCGCAATTGACGTGATCGTGCAACAGGCGCTCGCGGAAGGGAAGAAGGCTCCGAAGTATCACGCGTTGACGCGTCCGACGACGGCCGAAGCAGAGGCTGTCTCGCGGGCGATTGCTCTGGCGGAAATGGCGGGCGCGCCGGTTTATGTTGTCCATTTGAGCTGCAATGACGCTCTCGAAAAAGTGCGCGAGGCGCGCGATCGCGGCCTGCCTGTTTATGCCGAGACGTGTCCGCAGTATCTATATCTTTCGCTCGAGAATATGGACGCGCCGGGATTCGAAGGCGCGAAGTACGTATTCACGCCGCCGCTGCGCGAGAAGTGGAATCAGGAGAAGTTGTGGAATGGATTAAAGACTGACCACTTGCAGGTGGTTTCGACCGACCACTGCCCGTTCTGCTTCAAGGAGCAGAAGGAGCTGGGTCGCGACGACTTCACCAAGATTCCGAACGGAGGTCCGGGTATCGAGCACCGCATGAGCCTGATCTATTCTGGCGGCGTTGCGGCGGGAAGATTCAGCGTCAACCGCTTTGTGGAACTGGTTTCGACTACTCCCGCAAAACTCTTCGGCCTGTATCCGCGCAAGGGCACGATCGCGGTAGGCAGTGACGCAGACCTGGTGGTCTTTGATCCCAACCGCAAGCACACCATCAGCGCTAAGACGCACCATATGCGCGTCGACTACTCGATGTTTGAAGGAATTCAGGTGACGGGAATGCCCGACGTTGTGCTCTCTCGCGGCCGCGTGGTAGTGGAAGCCGACAAATTCACGGGACGCGCGGGTGCGGGCGAATTCCTGAAGCGGGCGCTCTACTCGCAGCCCTAGCGACACCTGTCCTAGTGCTTATCGACCTGCTCGGTAAAGAACTTGCCAGTTGTTCCCGCGGAGAAATAGCGCGACGTAACGGTCTTTTTGCGGGTGAAGAACTCGACCGCGTCCCAGCCGTGGACGTGTAGATCTCCGAAAAACGAATCCTTCCAGCCAGAGAACTGGAAATAGGCGGGCGATGCCGCCACTCCAATATTTACTCCCACCATGCCCACTTCAATCCGTCGGCTATACTCACGCACGGCGGCTCCGTTCTCGGTGAAGATCGAAGTGCCATTGCCGCGTGGATCGCTGTTGACGAGCGAGATGGCTTCGTCAAGCGAGTTCACATGCATGACGGAAAGAACGGGACCGAAGATCTCCTCGCGCGCCGCGCGCATCTCGGGCTTTACGTTATTCAGGATTGTGGGTCCAACGAAGTTGCCGCCCGCCGGAGTGGTTTTGGGACGGCGGCCGTCGACCAGGAGTTCGGCGCCTTCTTTCATCCCCGTCTCGATTGCCTCATGGATACGCTCGCACGCAGCGGGTGAAATCACGGGGCCGAGGCTCGACTTTGGATCGCGGCCGTCGCCGGCCACCAATTTTTCCGCCTCATCTTTCAACTTGCCCATGATGGCCGCCTGTGCGGAGCCCACGGTAACGAGCACCGATCCGGCCATGCAGCGCTGGCCAGCGTTGCCGAAGGCACTGCCGAGGATGTTCGATACGGTCTTATCTACAATCGCGTCGGGCATCACGACCATGTAGTTCTTCGCGCCGCCCAGGGCCTGCACGCGTTTTCCTTTTTCCGCAGCGCGGCGGTAAATGTACTTCGCCGTGTTCACCGAGCCGACGAACGAAACTGCATTGATTCCCGGACTGTCAAGAATGCCGTTGACCACGTCGTGCGCGCCGTGCACAAGGTTGACCACACCAGGCGGCAGGCCGATCTCGTCGAGGATATGACAGATGATTTCCGAGGTCAGCGGAACCTGCTCCGAAGGCTTCAAAATGAAGGTGTTGCCGCAAACGATGGCGAAGGGAAGAAACCACATCGGTACCATCGCCGGAAAGTTAAAAGGAGTGATGGCGGCGCAAACTCCGACGGGTTGGCGGAAAGTTTCCGTATTGATGCCGCGAGAGACGCCTTCCAGCACGCGCCCCTGCATCGTCATGGGAGAAGCGCAAGCCACTTCGAGCACTTCGATGGAACGCGTGATTTCCGCGCGGGCATCGGAGAGCACTTTGCCACCCTCGCGCGTGACCGACGCGGCCAGTTCGTCAATCCGCTGACGGAATTTCTCGCGCAAGGAGTAAATAAATTCTGTGCGTTCGCCGACAGAACGTCCGCGCCAATCGGGCAAGGCAGTTTGAGCGGCGGCCACGGCGGCTTCGACATCGGCCGCACCCGACAGCGGTACCCGTGCCAGCACTTCGCCGCTGGCAGGGTTGGTCACGTCGAGAAGTCCGGACGCCTGCGCCGGAACCCAACGGCCACCCACGAAATTTGGAAGAATTCGTGGCGCAGCAGACTTCTCCCCGGTGGTCTTTGCGTCGGGCGGTGTAAGCGTGTTCGTTTGCGATGTCATCGTCAGCATCCTCTTCTTGTTCTGAATTTCTGGCTCTGAATCGGTTGCAAATCCGATCGGGAACCGGCGCCAATGCGCTGTCTGGTCAAGAACCCGGTTGCTTGGTTTTACCATGTTTTTCGTTCCAGCAACAGCGCGGACACCCGAGAAACGGCCGGGTAAACGCAAGGCGGAGCGGGGGGTGGCACGCCATGACTTTCCGGATATCTGCCGTTGGGAGTCGTCGCCGACCTACCGGAAGCAAAGCTGTAACGCGGTTGATTTAGGGAATTCAAAAATTTGTGCCCTCGTTATTCAAACGAGAGCGGATTGATCGTTTTCTTAACGAGCTTCGTCCGTCCCTATTGCGAAATATTCAGTGGCCCTTTGTAAATTGTGCATTGTCAAGGCTCCAGCCACCTCCAAGCGCCTTGTAGAGTTGGACCACGGCGAGCCTCCGATCGCGCGAAGTTTCAGACAGAGAAAACTCAGCTGGATAGAGAAGTTGCTGCGCCTCCAGAACCTCGTAGTAGCTGGCGAGGCCCCCCATATATCGCCGATTCGCGATCGCGACAGATTCAGTCAAAGCGGTCACCTCGCGCTTCTGTTGTTCCTCGAGAGCACTCAGCTTCTGAGATGCGAAGAGAGCGTCCGATACTTCTTGAAAGGCTCTTAGCGCGCTCTGGGAATATTGAAACCTTGCCTGATCGAACACCGCCTTGGCGGCCCGACGTTGTTGGGTCAACCTGCCGCCCGTAAACAGTGGACCCGAAGAGGAGGCTGCAAGCGCCCAAACGTTCGAGCTTCCGCTGGTAAGCGACGATAAATCAGTGCTCACCCTTCCCAACAGCGCCGTCAAACCAATGCGCGGGAAAAAATTCGCATTCGCCACACCGACACTAGCCAGTGCGCTTCTTACATTGTCTTCCGCTTCGCGAATATCGGGACGCCTTTCCAGCAGTTGCGATGGGATTCCGGCGGGCACAGTTGGAGGAGGATTCCACTCCAATGCCGGAGAGATCCGCTTGATGGGGCCGGGGTTTCGACCGACGAGAACGCAAATCTGGTTTTCCTTTGCCGCAATCTGCCGCTCAATGTCATCAATCGCCCCCTCCGCGGCGGCCAAGGCTGCCTCAGCGCGAGTAACCTGCAACTTGGAAACAATCCCTGCGCCAAAGCGCTCACTAAAGAGTTTATATGTGGCCTGAAAGGCATCGCGGCTCTGCTTAGCGACTTCCAAACGGCGGTCCAGTTCCACAAGTTCGAGGTAAGCTCCCGCAACATCGCTTACGAGCGATAGCATAAGGCCACGACGGGCCTCTTCGGTGCCAAGATAAGCAGCGTTCGCTTCGGTTGTAGCGTTACTAATCCGGCCCCAAATATCGATCTCCCAGGCCGTGGAAAGACCTCACAGAAGCAGAATCTGCACTGAATCTCCAGCCGCGGGCAGATCCAGATTTGGCGAGGCTTTATACACGCCGAGGTCCCGTTGCGCTCCGGAATCAAAACCAACTTGCGGGTAGTAAGCCGAGCGCGCCACACCAACGTATGCGCGCGCCTCCTGTGTATGTGCAATGGCGGTACGCAAATCGTAGTTATTCTTAAGAGCTTCGCTGATCAGGGCATCCAGCAGCGGATCCGAATAAATGTTCCACCATGCCTGGTCGGCCAAAGAAAACGAATCCGCACTCGATTGCCCTCGAAACGTTGCAGGCACCGCCACCGTGGGTCTTTTGAAGCGCGGGCCCCAGAGGCAGCCGCTCATGAAAATCGTGGCCAGGACAAGGAGCGGTGCACAATATTTCACGACACGCTCCTCCAGGAACTTATTTTGTCCTTGGCGGATTCCACAGCATAGTAAGCCGCCGGTATGATGAAGATCGCGAGCAAGGTCGCCGCGAGCATGCCGCCAATGACCGCAGTCCCGAGAATTCGCCGGGCTACCGCACCAGCTCCGCTCGCGAGCGCGAGCGGAATCGTGCCGAGGATGAAGGCGAAAGCCGTCATCAAGATGGGGCGGAGGCGAATGCGGGCACCATCCAGAGCGGCTTCCAACGCGCCTTTTCCGCGGAGACGTTCCGACCTTGCGAACTCAACGATCAGGATGGCGTTCTTTGCCGACAGGCCAATCAGCATCACGAGACCAATTTGCGCGTAGACATCATTCTCGAAGCCCCTCACCCAGAGCGCGACAAAAGCGCCGAACACGGCGACCGGTGTTCCGATCAGAACGCTAAATGGAAGCGCCCAGCTTTCATACTGGGCCGCGAGGATCAGAAATACAACGAGAAGCGAAAACCCGAAGACCACGGCAGGGCTTACTTCAGTAGAAGCCTTGTGCTGCTGGTATGAAAGAGCGTTCCAATCGTATCCCATATCTTTCGGGAGCGCCTGATTGGCTACTTCTTCCAGCGCCTTCATGGCCTGTACGGTACTGTAGCCGGGAGCAGCCGATCCGGTGATCTCCACCGCGCGGTATTCGTTGAACCGAGAAGTAAATTCCGGCCCGGCTGTGGTCTTAATGGAAACCACCGAGGAGAGCGGCACCATCTCGTTGCTTTTATTCCGGACAAAAAAGTTCATGACCTCCTTGGCCTCGGTGCGATAGCCCTTCTCCGCGCCGATATAAACCTGCCAGGCACGGCCGAAGCGATTGAAATAGTTCACAAAAAGGGAACCCATGAAGGCTTGAACGGTGCTGTAAACGTCCTTCACTTCGACGCCCTGCTTCAAGACCTTGTCTCGATCCACTTCAACCAGGACCTGAGGAACCCGAGCATTCAATGAGCTGTTTAGATGCGCCAGTTCAGGCCTTTCTTGAGCTGCTTTCAGGAACCGATCGGTATTCTCGGCAAGATAAGCAACAGATTTCCCAGCTCGATCCTCGAGCATGAAGCTAAAGCCCCCCGAAGTTCCAACCCCGGAAATCGCCGGCGGTGAAAAAGCGAAAGCGCGTCCCTCCGGCATTCTATCGAGCTTATCGTTGACGGAATCCATGATCGCCTCGATGCTCGTGTCCTTACTTTTGCGCTGATCCCATGGCTTCAGTGCCACGAACACGAAGGCGCTGTAGGTAGCGTTGGTCTGGGTAAGTAGGCTGTTGCCCACGATGGTGCTGTAGTACTGAACACCGGGAGTGCTCTTAAGAACGGCCTCCACCTTTCTGGTGAAAACATCCGTCCGCTGGAGCGATGCGGCATCCGGCAACTGGATGTTCAGATAAAAGTAGCCTTGATCTTCGGTGGGAAGAAAACCGGACTTAAGCCGGTCCCCAACCAGCAGAGCTGCTACGCCTACCGCGCACAGCAGCAGAATACTAAGAGCCATTTTTCGGATAAGCGCACCGGAAATGCTGATATATCCATTCGTCGCTTTATCGAAGATGCGGTTGAACCCGCCAAATATTCGATGCAGAAAGCTAGTGGAACTCTCCTGCTGCGGTTTCAAAAGCAAAGAACAGAGCGCGGGACTCAGCGATAGGGCGCTGAAAGCGGAGATCATGACGGAGACGGCGATCGTCACCGCAAACTGCTGATATAGACGCCCCGTGATACCTGGAATAAAAGCTGTGGGAATGAATACCGCGGCCAGGATAAGGGCAATCGCGACCACGGGGCCGCCAACCTGCTCCATGGCCTTCAACGATGCTTCTTTTGGATTCAAGCCCGTGGCCATATTCGCCTCGACCGCTTCGACGACGACGATTGCATCGTCAACCACGAGGCCGATGGCCAAAACCAGCCCAAACAAGGAGAGCGAGTTGATGGAAAAACCCAGAATCGGAAAAAAGATGAAGGTGCCGATAAGCGATACGGGAACCGTCAGTGCGGGAATTAGCGTGGCGCGAAAATTCTGCAAGAAAAGGAATACCACGAAAATGACCAGCAGCAGCGCCTCCCACAGCGTCGTGATGATTTCCCTGACACCTTCCCTAACGGAGAGTGTTGTGTCAAGCGAGACTACATAGTCGACGTCATCCGGAAATTTCTCTTTTAGCTGCGCAAGCATCTTTCGGACACCATCGACGGCGTCAACGGCGTTGTAGCCTGGTAATTGGAATACATTGATGATTGCCGCGGGTGCGTCGTTCATTCGACCGATCACGTTGTAGGTCTGAGCACCGAGTTCGATGCGCGCAACGTCTCTCATCCGAATGACGGAACCGTCCGGGTTCTCGCGAATCACGATATTGCCGAAGTCCTCTTCGGTGACCAGGCGCCCCTGGGCGCGCATCGTGTAGGTAAACTCCTGCCCGGACGGAGCGGGCTCCGCACCCACCTGCCCCGAGGGGTTCACCGTATGCTGTTGTGCGAGCGCATTGACGAGGGCGGGCACGGTGACACCGAAGCTGGCCAACTGGTCGGGCTTGACCCATTGCCGCATGGCATAAGCGCCCGCGCCCTGGACGACGATTGACCCAATCCCTTTGACGCGGGTGAGCGGATCGGCAATGTTAATGTAGGCGTAATTTGCGAGGAACTTCGCATCTCGCGTTCCCTTCGGCGCGTAAAGCGCAATGATCATCAGGGGGCTGACATGGGACTTTGCGATCGTGACTCCCTGGTTCCGGACCGAAGGAGGGAGCTGCGGCAGCGCGCGATTGACACGGATCTCGGAAAACCCCTCGGCGACATTGGGATCCATGTTCAGATCGAAATCGACGCGAAGTTTCATGGTTACGTCAGTCGGATTGAAGGATCGCATGTAGAGCATGCCCTCAACGCCGGCCATGGCTTCTTCAATCGGGGTCGCGACGGCGCTCTCGATGGTCAGCGCATCGGCACCCACATAGTTGGTGGTTACGACAATTTCAGGAGGAGCAATTTCCGGAAACTGTGCGATCGGAAGGCGCTGCGCGACCACGATTCCGACAATAACAATCAAAATCGAAATCACGATCGCGGTGACTGGCCGATTGATGAAGAATTTTGACATCAGGGCACGGTTCCATGAACATCGGACAGACCCAAAGTTAAAGGTGGAAGCTGGGCCTCCTTCGGATCCACTTTCTCTCCCGTCTTGATTTTCTGAAGTCCTTCAATCACAACCCGATCGTCTGGGCTCAAACCTTGCTCAATTACCCAGTATGAGCCGACCCGATTGGTAGCCTTCACCTTACGGAATGCGACGCGATTATCCGCGCCGACCACGGCAAGTTCATACTCTCCCTGCAATTCCTCAACAGCGCGTTGGGGAACCAGCAAAGCATCCTTGTCGACGCGGGTCGCGGCGCGGATCCTGGAGTACTGGCCCGGGCGCAAGACGTTTCCTGGATTTGGGAAGATACCTCGAATTCTGAGAGTTCCGGTCGAAGCCTCAACCTCACGTCCGATGATGTCGATCTTGCCCTTGTGTTCATAAACAGTTCCGTCAGAAAGGATTAATTCCAGTTCCTCCTCTTCCCTCGAAGCCTTCGCGAGAAAGAGCTTGCGCAAGCCCAAATATTCCTGCTCGCTGATCGGAAACTGGACGAAAATGGGATCGATTTGTGAAACCGTTGTCAAAAGAGCTTTTTGATCCGTCCCCACGAGGTCACCGATGTTGGCGACGCGAATACCGGCTATCCCTTTAATAGGAGACTTTACTTTTGTGAAACCCAGGTTGAGTTGGGCCCCTTGAAGGGAACTGCGAGCGACCTCTATCTGTGCCTCCGCAGCTTTCACGGCGGCCAAGGCATGGTCGTACTTGCCCTTTGCGGCGACAACCGATGCTTGATTCGCGAGGTTCGACTGAACCGCATCGTCCATCTCTTGCTGGCTTACCGTGCCGTCTTTTACGAGAGGCGAATAGCGTTTAACATCCAAATGGGTTTTCACTTGGGCGGCCTCCGCGCGGTCGATCTCAGCTTTAGCTGCGTCCACATCCGCCCGGGCCTGAGTTAGTTGCGCGGTTGCAACGTTGAATTGAGCATTCGCCTGATCCACGACCGCTTGGAACGGTCGCGGATCAACCTCGAAAAGAAGATCGCCGGTGCTAACCAGGGATCCTTCTTTGTAATTCTGGGCCAGGAGATAGCCGGTGACTTTGGAATGGATTTGGGCATCAATATACCCAACCGTCGTGCCGATCCATTCTGAATAGACAGGAACATTTCTGCGAAGTGGCTTCGCCACTTCCACCACGGTTAGTGGAGTTTGCGCTTTATGTGCGCACCCCGCACTCAGAACCATCGCGCAGGCGGCGATCCAAAAGGTTACTCGGCATTGGCGACTACCCAACGCCAGATGCGGATTCTGACGTAGCATAATGTCGTGGTGTCCGGAACGAGCATGAGTTCGCTGGAGCGGGTGCAGCGGCAGAGTGCTTTTTACCTGGCACTCTGGTCGCCGCCAGTCTCCTCCGGCGGGTCTTCAGCCTTTTGCCAACTGGAATTGGGGTTGTATTCCTTCATGTCTTTGGCGAGAACCTCGGTTTTTTTGCCTAGATCCTTCTCGTAAACGACTCCATCCTGGCCAACGACGAATGTCATCACGCCGGAGGACCGGTACTCTGCCGGATAGGCAACGAAAGCGAAGCCCGCAGTCATTTTGCCATTCGCGACATAGCGCTTGGCGCCGCCTGGGGCCTCTTTCCCCTGGCGATCGAGGATGTGAAAATAGTAGCCGCGGTAAGGAATCGGAGCGCCCTCTTGGCTCATGGCATAGCCCTTGACATCGGCCGATGCCACCAGCGGCCCGATCGGGCTCTGGGGTTCGCCATCCGCAGCTTTCCAATAAAGGCCATTGTGCTGCCCTTCCTCGCTGAAGATTTTCTGGGCGTAATGATTATGCTGCGACAGGTATTCCTTCTGTGTCGCCACGCGCTCCTCGCAAACGCGAATGGTCGACATTTCGTTCCGGCCAACTCGCCGGTACAAAATTTCTTTCTTGCCCGCCTGGGTGTCAAAATGCCACGAATCACCTTTGTTCACGAGGGGTATGGGCGTGGGCCAGTTCTCCGCGCCGATATATAAAACAATCGTGGTTCCATTCGGTTCTTTCACGAGACGGTGCATTTCCCGATATTTCTGTACGAAATTGGCGCGGCTGCGGGCGTCCTCCACTTCGTCTCCCGACGAGACGATTTGCTTTCCGTCTGGTCCGAGGATTTCGAGCATCGCGTTTTCGTCGTTACTCTGCGCTGCCGTGACCAGTGCGTTGCTCGCGTCTTCCGCCGACGCAAATGTTTTTTGGCCCGGTTGCTGTGCCATAGAACGTGGGTGAAAAC
>VFSW01010119.1_pt1 | contig 13403 bp, 13 predicted proteins | sample 5358111 | NCBI WGS metagenome assembly VFSW01 (sample SAMN11554181, study PRJNA540505) | mine drainage metagenome | isolation source: sediment from site ElyBrook_90M | place: USA: Ely Copper Mine, Vershire, VT | collected 2017 | reverse complement strand
GTCGATTTCACGTGTCTTAACTGTACATCAGTTTTCGCTCAAGGTCTTTCGAGCGGGAGATGCGTTTTGCCTCATCGAGAGTCAGGAGTTCCGCTTTGCAGAGCTGAATGAGATGCTGGTCCATTGTCTGCATGCCGTATTCGTCGCGTCCCTTTTCGATGTACTGCTCGATCTCGTCGAGTTTATTGTCCCGGATACACGCCTTAATGGAGGAGGTTGCATACATCACTTCAAGGACGGGAAGGATCGTTTCGTCTTTTTTTCCTCTTACAAGCCTCAGGGAGATAACTGCGATAAGGCTCTCCGCCAGCCTTTGCCTGATATTCTCATGCGCCGGGGGCGGAAAATAACCAACGATACGGTTGATGGACGAAGCCGTATTATTGGTATGAAGCGTGGATAACACGAGATGCCCCGTCTCCGCGGCCTTCACACAGGAGTCTACTGTTTCGAGATCGCGCAATTCTCCGACCATAATAACGTCCGGGTTCATACGCATTGCAGACCGTAATGCAACGGTGAAACTTTCCGTATCGATACCTACTTCCCTCTGGATAATGCAGCTTTTGTTCGAAGCGAACAGAAACTCGATCGGGTCCTCGATCGTAATGATATTGTAGTCGAAATTATCATTGATAAACCTCATCATCGAAGCAAGCGTCGTTGATTTCCCGTTGCCGGTCGGCCCGGTGACGAGTATCAGGCCGTTCGGAGCCTGCGCAATCTTGCCGAGCACCGGCGGAAGATTCAGCTCCTCGAACGTTCCGATCTGGTGAGGGATAACGCGCATGACAACGCCGAGACTGCCGCGCTGACGGAAAATGCTGACCCGGAAGCGGCCGACATTCGCCAGGGTATAGGATGTATCCAGTTCCTTCAAATCTTCGGGCAGTTTCCGGTTGTGCTGCTCCATGACCGCGTTTGCGACGAACTCGGTGTCTTTTCTCGTCAAGTTCCCAAGCTTGGAGCGAATAAGATGTCCGCGCGCCCGGAACATCGGCGGGTTGTCGACCTCAAAGTGAATGTCCGAAACCTTTTTTTCGAAGGCAATGTTCAGAATCTGGTTAAATACGGTAACATCCATGGCGCTTTTGTACCTCCGCGTTTTATCGTGGTCGAAGACACATCCCTGTCTCTATGATGTTTTCTGGGCCGCTTTCGCTACCTGTCTGCGGAAAATCGCATATTCCAGAACAATGCCCGCCTGCAGAGAAAGGAGCTCGAGCATATCGAGCCGCACGGGAGACGCCTCTTTCTGCCCGAAATCCCCGTATATCACTGCTGCGACCCTTCGATCGCTTATCAAGGGCAGCAGAACGATGGCGGGACTCAAGGGCTTGCCTATTTCTGCAAAAAATGTCCTGAGCGTTTCATCGCTGCTCTCTCCGTAATAGACCCGCCCTTTTTCGATAACGTCACGGAACACCGAAGGCTTTGAAAGCTGGATCTTCAGCCGGTCCGCCGGAGTCGGGCCCATGCTTTTTTCGGAACTGATCCCTATGGCCCGTTCACCGATCAATTCGGTCGCACGGACGACAAGCGTGACCGCGCGTTCGAACATCTCGGAAACCGCCGTGAGGACCACGAGCGCCGCATCGGAAGGAACCTTGATCTTGCTCAGGGACGCGATGCCGTCTCTCAGTTTCCTGCCGTAGATATCGGCATCCTCGTGCCCGCACTGAAAACCCTTGACATAGGACGTGAACGCGTCGACAAACTGTATCGTTTCCTTGATATACCTTTCTCTCCGGCCTTCTTTCGACGGTTTGGGGAGGACAGCCCTCACGCCCTCACGGTACGATTGAAGGATGAAATCACTGTCCTGAGGAGAGGCGAATTGGATCACGGGAACCGCGGAGTATTTTGCGCTCACCGTCTTCCTCAGGCCTGCAATTTTTTCCCGGGAAAACCCGCCCTCGGCTTGCACGGGATTGTCAAAGACAACGAGAGGCATTCTCGCGGAAAGAAGGCACTGTGATACCATCCGGTCGAGCTCCTTTTCGTCGTCTGTGGCGAATGTGAGCACTCCCTCATCGTTACAAAGAGCCATGACTGAATGACGGATCAGCGTATCATTGCTGAACATGACGACAGCCTTGCTCGCCTGCTTCTCCGCAGCATCGGGCGCAGCCTTGCGACCCACGGATTTCCTCACAAAAGAAACAAAAGCCTCCTGCTCTTCGAGAGAAAAATCCGGGAGCAATTCTTTTATTGTCTGGCGATGGATTGCGACCGGATCAAAGATTTCCATTTCAGAAACCGGCCGGGGTATTTTCTTCTCAAGCCGGTCGAGGTCGGCAAGCCCGAGATCATCGGCGGTAACTATCGAACGTTCTCCTTTTGTTTGATCCTCGCTTTCCTCGGGAAGGACATCGGCATAGAGCGCCTCAAGGGAGGGAACGTCTTTTCCGGCCGCGCGGTCACGTTCCCGCTCGTCTAGGATGCGAAGTGCATCCATCAAAACCATCTGGGCATCAACTTCCAGGCCCAGCTCTCCTTCGGTAGAAACGACGGGCGTGTCCGTCTCGAACGTAAAGGTGCCCTTCGTCCAGCTCATCAGCTCGACGATCGTCATCTCGACCAGCTTTTTGAGTCCCCTGCGGGCGTCTTCTTGCTTCAGCTTGCCCATTTGTATCAGCGTAACAAGAAGGGGGATGTTTTTTTTATACGTATTCTTCTTGTCGCCCAATGCCTGCTTGAGATCGTCAATGGTTATGGCGCCCATCTTTACCAGGACGGTCCCGATGCGGACGCTGTTGTTAAAATGATTTGCACCGACGATGTATCCGCTCCTGAAAACAATCTTGCTCTCCCCTTTGTTCCCCTGAACGAAAAAAATACCCGATTTCCTCGTTGTGTGGACCAACTGGATAATGTCTACTAGGGACAGATGTTCTAAATCTCCGGTAAACGCCATGTCTATAATCCCTCAGGGGTACTGAATATCAGACTGGAAAGCACACGTTTCATCAACAAGATAAAATCGACCATCGTAAAGTCCCTCGGAGACTTCCTGTACTTGGAACGGGACTATCCTGATCAGAAGGACTAACTACCGTGGATTATATAATGATAGGGGATAATTATCAAGTGCGCTTCTAAAAACATCTAAGAATAAACAGAATCATGAATTGGCAAATATGTTTTCCGGTTAAAGCTACAAAAACCTTTTTTATGGCAGCGGCCCTCATATAATCCACTCCTCCACCTCCAGCCGGCACGGTCCCGTGACAAATTCAGTTTGTAAATTATTTCATTAGTGTTAGTATGTTTTCCATGGTTGACGCTATCCGCGCAAAAAAATCTTTGGGCCAAAATTTCTTAAGGGACCCGCACTACCTTAAAAAAATCGCCGACGCTGCCGGCATCGGCCCTGGAGACCAGGTGTTGGAGATCGGACCGGGCTTCGGCCATCTTACGCGGGTGCTCGACGATCGTGCGGGAACCGTGCTCGCTCTCGAAATCGATGAGCGGCTTCTACCGCATCTCCAGAGGGAATTCGGCGCCAGCCCGAATGTCGAGATCGTTCATGCCGACGCACTCGACTATCCCTACGAATCGCTCCCCGGAAAATGGAAGGTCGTGGCGAATCTCCCCTATTATATTTCCACCCCCATCATTCAAAAGCTGATTTTGCACCGGGACAGGTTTCAGAGCCTTACGATCATGCTGCAGAAGGAAGTGGCGGAGCGGATCGCTGCTCCGCCCGGAGGCAAGGAATACGGGTTTCTTTCGGTCCTCGTTCAGCTCTATGCGCTTCCGCGGATCCTGTTCAATGTGCCGCCCGGCGCTTTCACACCGAGGCCCGAGGTTGACTCGTCCGTGATGACGCTTCTGATGCGCGACCGTCCTGCGGTTTCTGTTGAAGACGAGAATTTTTTCATGGTCGTGGTTAAGGCCGCGTTCTCCCAGCGAAGGAAAACCCTCAGAAATTCCCTGAAGCAGCTGAATGCAGGCAAAGAGAAGATGGAGTCGGTTCTCGGCACGACCGGCGTTGATCTTGGACGAAGAGCGGAGACCCTTTCGCTCGAAGAATTCGGCAGGCTTGCGGCGTTTCTTCATCCCTGATGGATGCCGCCTTTGCCGGCCCCGGCGCATCGCAGCTGCACGGGGTCCTGCTTTCCGTCGATAAGCCATTCGTTCGGCCTTTTCACCTTGACATTTTTTTGCCATTCCCTATAATTAACGCCTGATCTTCAAGTTCCTGCTCAGGGAGTATCGCCATGAAAGATGCGATCATAAAAGCCTTTGACGAAAGCGCCCAGGTCAAGGTCAAATTCGTCAGAGAAAATATCGACAAGATCATCGACGTGGTCCAGCTCATCGCCCAGGCCTTCCGCGAGGGCAAGAAGGTCATCCTCTTCGGCAACGGCGGCAGCGCCATGGATGCCTCGCACATCGCAGCGGAATTCGTGAACCGTTTCCTCATGGAGCGGCCGCCCCTTCCCGCGATCGCGCTGAACACCGATACGGCGGTGCTCACGAGCATCAGCAATGACTACGATTTCTCGCAGGTCTATTCGAAACAGCTGTCCGCCCTGGGCCACGAAGGCGACGTCGTGATCGGCATCAGCACGAGCGGCAATTCTCCGAACGTGATCAAGGCGATCGACGTGGCGAAAAAAAACGGCATGAAAACCGTGATCCTGACCGGCGGCACCGGCGGCAAGCTGGCCAACGTGGCTGATTATACCTTCATTGTGCAGACCAAGGCCACACCGCGCATCCAGGAGACCCACATCACTCTCGGCCATGCCATCTGCCAGATGGTGGATGAAGAACTTTTCGGCAACCACAACAAATAAGCCCCATGAAAAAGATCGATATCTCACGCATAAAGTCCTACTCGCTCAAAGGCCGCGAAAGCAAGGTCCGGGTCAACGATTTTTCCCGGCCCCACAAAAAAGGCGGAAGTTTTCAGGATTTTTTTTCCTCGCTCCCGAACATTCTTGCGGCAAAGCATTTTAAAGACGTGGTTGCCGCCGTTGTGCAGGCCCGCAAAGACGGGCGGCCGGTCATGCTCGGCATGGGCGCCCACTCGATCAAGGTGGGCTTAAGCCCCATCATCATCGACCTCATGGAGCGCGGCGTCATCACCAGCCTGGCCCTGAACGGCGCGGGCATCATCCACGACTTCGAACTGGCGTTCATCGGACAGACCTCGGAAGACGTTGACAAGGAGATCCTCTCCGGGGCCTTCGGCATGGCGGAGGAGACCGGCAGCATGCTGAACCAGGCCATCCGTAACGCAGGCCCTGACGAAGGCATCGGCGCGGCAATCGGGAACATGATCCATTCCAACGACTTCCCGTACAAGGACAAGAGCCTTCTTGCCGCGGGCCGCCGCCTGAACGTGCCGATCACGGTCCATGTCGCGATCGGTACCGATATTATTCACATGCACCCCTCTTTCGACGGCAGGGCGACCGGCGAGGCCGCCCACCGCGACTTCGTCACCTTCTGTTCGCTGGTGTCGGAACTCGAGGGCGGCGTGTACATCAACCTCGGCTCCGCGGTCCTTCTCCCCGAGATATTCCTCAAGGCCGTGACCCTCGTCCGGAACCTCGGCCATTCACTTCAGCACTTCACGACGGTCAACATGGACTTTGTCCAGCACTACCGGCCGAATACGAACGTTGTACGCAGGCCCACCCAGGGCGGCGGCAGGGGGTTTGCGCTCACCGGCCACCATGAGATCATGCTTCCCCTTCTCGCCGCGGCGATCATCGAACAGCTATAACCCCTGAACACGGCATACTTGACCAGCTTCGATTGTGGAAATACATAGACAGGCTTTGGCCAATCGTTTCACCTTGCCAGCGGACTGCACCAGCAAATCTGAGCTATAATAAAATAAAGAGACAATGTTGCTGGTTAAGAGAGTGTGTGCCTTGACGTTCTCCGGAAAGGGAGGAGAGGGGTGCACAATGCCCAAAGAAGATGTCATAGAAGTACAGGGGAAGGTGCTGGAAGCGCTTCCCAACGCGATGTTCCGAGTTGAGGTGGAGGGGGGCCACATGGTTCTTGCTCATCTCTCCGGCAAGCTCCGTATCCACTACATCAAGATCCTGCCGGGAGATCAGGTCACCGTGGAGCTTACTCCTTATGATCTCACGCGGGGAAGGATCACGTACCGGTTGAAACATTTGGCCGCGTAAGACCAATCATCTTAAAAACGGCATTTGACACTGATAAAATCCGATAAGGGCCTGATAACGGCTGATTTATTTATGAAGGGAATGCTCACGTAACAGATGAATACCTTGGTGCTGGATTTATCCGCATTTATCAGGTGTTAATCCGCCTTTTCAGTGTCTAAATGCTTTTTCTAGGATCATTTTCCTTTGATCGTCCCCGTTCGATTTTTGTCCCCCTGATGTGTTATAATCCCGCCAAGGCTGCAAAACAATCGAGTTCAAGCGAGACGTACGTAAGAGGAGCAAGATGGCCTTACAACGGGGAACATTATGGGAACGCATCTGCGCAACAACGGAGCGCGCTCTCTCATCGGGAGCGCTCCTGCCGGCTCCCACGGAATACACTTTTATTGAAGATCACGGCGTGCGGTTCTTCGTCAGGGTCCTGGCCGGTCTCCGGCGCAAGGACGAAGCGCGGAAACAACAGGAATCCGCCGCTGCAACGGGGAAACAGGCCAATCCCTTCCTCCCGCCGGAAAAGGACCTCACGGTGGCGGATCTTTCGGACACCCATGTTGCGATCCTGAACAAGTTCAACGTCGTCGACCATCACCTCTTGATCGTGACAAAGCGCTTCGAAGAGCAGGATCAGCTGTTGACCTTGAAGGACTTCGAGGCGCTCTGGATCTGCATGGCGGAATTCGAAGGCCTCGGGTTCTACAATGGCGGCCGCGAGGCAGGAGCAAGCCAGCAGCACAAGCATCTCCAGATGGTGCCGCTTCCCCTGGCCCCCGAAGGACCGGGAGTCCCCATCGAACCCCTGCTTGCGCAGGCAGGCGCGAATACCATCGGCAAAATTCCCGGTTTTCCGTTCCTCCATGCATTCAGCCGCCTGGAAAAAGATCTGGCAGCCTCTCCGTCTTTGGCTGCCAGGACAACGTTCCAACGGTACGGCGACATGCTGCAGAGCGTCGGCATGCCGGCCCCTCGCGCGGACAGTCTCACGCGCCAGGCCCTGCCCTATTGTTTTCTCACGACGCGTGAATGGATGCTCGTGGTCCCGCGGTCGAAAGAGTTTCTTGAAGACATCTCGCTGAACTCGCTGGCCTTTGCCGGCTCGTTCTTCCTGTGGAACACGCAACAGCTCGAACGTTTAAAAGCAGTCGGACCCATGCATGCCCTCAAAAGCGTGGCAGCCGTTAATCCTAGAAAAAGCATTTAGACACGGAAGAAGCGGATTAACATATGATAAAAACGGATAAATTCGAAAGCAAGGCAATCACTTATTAGTCAGTTACGAATGAAATTCTGCGCAAAATGGATAGAAAAATCTTAAACCTTTGACAGGATAACAGGATTTACAGGAAGTTATTTAAGCAAAATCCGCACTTACCCGATGTTATCCTGTTATCCTGTCAGAAGCTTTTCCGGCTTGTCCGGGTTAGGTGAGCTACTATTTGAAAAAAAATCCGCCGTTATCCGACTCTTATCAGATTTTATCTGTGTCAAATGCCATTTTTAAGTTAATAACCGTTGAAGACCCGGACCACGGCTTTTGTTCTTCAGTCGTTGCCAAAAAAAGTCCCGCCCCCATGAAGCAAGGGCGGGACTTTTTAATTTTATCCGTCCGTCTTATTTTGGACAGTGGCGATGCGAAACAGACAGCCTCAAAGCTCATTTGGCTTTTTTGTCCATTGCTTCGGACAGGGTGGTTTTTCTCTTCAGAAGGAAGAACAGCGCGATCCCCGCAAGCGACGTGAGCACGCTCAGTATCTGTCCCATGGTGAAAGGGCCAAGAATAAACCCGAGCTGGGCGTCCGGCTGGCGGAAAAATTCCACGATGAACCGGAACAGGCCGTAGAGGACCAGAAAGAGGACGACCATCATGCCCGGCGCATGCTTTCTTTCCTTGGCGATCCAAAGGATGGTAAAGAGCAGCACGCCTTCAAGAAAAAATTCGTAGAGCTGCGAGGGATGGCGCGGCAGCGGTCCGCCCGCGGGAAATATCATGGCCCAGGGCACATCCGTGACCCTGCCGAAAAGCTCGCCGTTGATGAAGTTCCCGAGCCTTCCTGCGGCAAGCCCGATGGGCGCGGTAACGATGACCAGATCGGCGGCGTACCAGAAATTTACGCGATATTTGCGGCAGCACAGGAACCCGGCAAGCAGCGTGCCGACCAGCCCGCCGTGAAAGGACATGCCGCCGTGCCAGACCGCGAAAATCTCGAGCGGGCTTTGTACATAGCTCGAAAGATCATAAAACAGCACGTACCCCAGCCGGGCGCCCAGGATGAGCCCGAAGACCAGGTAGGTATAGAGCGATTCGAGAAACGCCTCGGGAACAAGCGCCCGTTCTTCTTTTGCCTGTCCTTTGCCTTTCGGCTGAGCGCCCGTTATCCGCAGTTGATGCCTGACCAGAATAAAGGAGGCCGCAAAGCCCACGGCATACATGAGCCCGTACCACCGGACGGCAAAAGGGCCGATACGAAAAATCTCGGGACTGATATTCGGATAAGGGATCATGGGAAACCACCACCACGTCGTACTGTAATTAATGTAAGCAGGAACAACGCCCTATCGCGCGGAATCACGCGAGGGAGATCGCATAATAAGGACAGACCAAAAGGATGCCCGGATTCTCCTCAACGCGGAAGCGGTCGGCATTGATGACCCAGGCCTTGTCATCGCGCATCTTAAAAAATTCGGGAAATGCCTCTGCGCATCCGCCGCACCCCTGGCAGAGGCCGTAATCGATATTGGGAATAGCCATCGCTCCTGCCTGCTTTTGTACGCTTTCACTGGTATCAGTATACCAGAGTGACGTGCCTGAAACAACGGGAAACAACAGGAGAAGGCCGTGGGAGTTTCCTATCGGTATTGTCTCTTTTTCCGCATCATCTGCAATGCTCTTCCGCCGTCTCTCTTGAGCCAGAACAGGCACACGACGCCGGAAGCGATCACGAGCGAAGCGAGGGCCGTATTCCCGCGCCTGAGCATCGCTATTGCGCCGGTAATCATAATGATCAGGAAGCCCGTTGGACTCAGAAGCTTCGTAACGATTTCCCGCTGCAGGGATATGTTTGCAAAGCATCTCCGTGCTTCGTCCCGACGGCCGAGTTTTTCATAGATAGTGCCCATGCTGAGCCAGACAACGTTGTTCTGCTCGTCCGCATCCTTTGCCTTTTCGAAGTAGTGGAGCGCACGCTCGGGGTCCTTTTCCTCCAACTGCATCGCAAGACGAAGCCAGAGAAGAGACGGCGCCCCCGCCTTCCGGTAGTATTCTTCCGCTTCGCCCGGCCTGCCGGTCTCCTCAAAAATCACGGCCCTCATGAAGAGCGCACGCGGGAAGTCCGGATACGCCGCCAGCACCTCGTCCACGCCTTTTTCGGCGTTGACATAGTCCTTCTGTTCGTAAAACTGCAGTGTTTTTTCAAGCGTTTTTCTGAGCGATTCCACGATTGCACCCCATTAGAGCGGCAAAAATAACCCCGGACAGCAAAAGCGGCAAGCTGGCTTGCGGCTATACTCATGCCAGCGCGACGGGTTTGAAGCAGCGGGACAAGCCGGTTTACAAGCAAACCATTTTCAGAAAAACAGTACTCTAAACGAATTTAAATTGCAAGAATTTTGATGCTTTCCTGGAAGCCTGCGAAGGCGGAGTTGTGCTATCATTGTACAAGAGCATCGGCAAAGGAGCGACGTATGCACGCCATCCGGTGGACGGCAATCCTTTCTTTTTTTCTCACTCTCTGTTATCATCCTGCGGGCACGGAGGCCGCGAATATGAGCACATTTACACTATCGAGTCCGGCATTCAAGCACCATGACCGCATTCCTGCGCGATACACCTGCGACGACGCTGATATCAGCCCTCCGCTCGTGATCGAGAACGTTCCCGCAGGCGCCAAGTCGCTTGCCCTCATCGTCGATGACCCGGACGCGCCGCGGGGCATGTGGGTGCACTGGGTCGTCTGGAACATCGGCCCGGACACAAAGGAGATCAAGGAGCACCAAGTTCCCCCGGGCGCTGCGGAAGGATTAAACGATTTCAGAAAACAGGATTATGGCGGCCCCTGCCCGCCGTCGGGCACCCATCGGTATTTTTTTAAGCTCTACGCGCTCGATACTATCCTGGCGCTCGGCGCGAACACGACCAAAGAAGACCTGGAGCGGGCGATGAAGGGACATATCTTTGCGCAAACAGAGCTGGTGGGCTTGTACAAAAGGCAGTGAACTCCGCTTCCCGCCTTCCTTCGCGAACTTGCAGCGTCAATGTGTAATAGTCGTAAAGTCCTGATTTTACCCCCCTGATATTCTCGCGCAAAATACCCTGATCTCCCGCAAAAAGGTTCTTTACATGGGAAACGCCGTGGAGTATATTAACACAATTAATTTTGGTTTGTTTTTTGTTTATTCCTGTCGGCAGCACGTAGTCCTCATTTCGTTCATCAACGAGTATACAGCCCTGCCTGAAAAGCAAGTTCATTGCATTCTTCCGTGCCGGAAGGAAGTGAATAGCATGCTTGTCAAATTTTTCCAGAAGCCCGCCGAAGCTCATCAACTGTTCAGCATTTGGATATGGTTTCTCCGCCGGCCCCCGCCCGCGAGTTCGCGGCGACGCGGATCGTCATCGTCATGAAAACCGGAAATGCCTGGCTGCCGGGTTCGTGCGCACCAGGCAATCACGCCGAAAATATAAAATCATCTAAAAGGAGGATGTGACATGGAGGATTTAAAAACGTATCAGGAAGGGGCGATACTGGAGCATTCGGGGCTGGTCCGGGAAACACCGGGAACATACGTTGAACAGTTTGACAGGAAGATCGATGACTATCTGGCGCGGTTGAGCGTGCTTGAACTGCAATGTTCGCACCCGGCAGCGGACAAGGAGAAGCTCCTCGATGAGGTGACCATGCTCACCGATTCGATGCTTGAGTCTTGCGCCCAGTTTGAACGGGACACGAAAGACCCACTGGCCGTCAAGAACGCGCAGGTCTATTTTCGGGAAAAAACACATCCAGTTTTGTCAAAGAGCTATTGCATCGAACGAACCAGGACGTGGCCGAGTGGTCAGCAGGGAGATTATATGACCTTGGAATTGGCGTATAAGAATATGCCCCTGTCCCAAGGCATCGGGTATTACCTGGACAAATATCTGCTCTCCACGCAGCTCGGCGTCGGCGTGAGGGAGCGCGTCGTAAAGATGCGTGAGCTTTTGAAGGAAGAACTTTTAAAAAGGAACTGCCCGAAAGTCCTGGATGTGGCATGCGGTTCCTGCAGGGAAGTTTTTGAATTAGCGCCCGAAATCAAAAAATCAGGGGCCAAATTTACCTGCATTGATTTGGACCCCAATGCCCTTGATTTCGCTCTCGATCGATTTACCTATGCCGGCCTCTCATCAGACCACGCTGAAGTGGTCCAGTACAACGCGCTCAGAATGTTTGATACTGAAATGGCGCAGGCCGAATTCGGGATGCAGGATGTCATTTATAGCATCGGATTTTTTGATTATCTCCCCGACGATTTTCTCGTGAAGCTTCTGAACTCCCTGTATGCGATGCTGAGTCCCGGCGGAAAGCTGATTGCGTCCTTTAAAGATGCAGATCGTTATCGCGCGGAGATATTCCACTGGCTCGTTGATTGGGATGGGTTCCTGCAGCGCACGGAGAGCGACTTCATAAGAATCCTCCGCGATGCCGACATTCCCGACAACGCCGTGTCCATGACCCGCGTTGATTCCGGCTCAATAATTTTCTATACCGTAGTAAAATAGTGATGCAGGCTGAGGTCTCATTGCGTTGATCCGGGGCAATCTTTTGCCTTGTTATGGCACGGACAACGTGTTATTAATACCGGTGCGAAGCCGGAGAAATAGCATGCGTGCCTCCATCGCAGCGAACGGTTAAGCGAACATTCATGAGCAATGAAGTCGTGAAAAAGAAATCACTTCTCGATAAGGTCGCAATCGTAACGGGAGGCACAAGGGGCATCGGACGCGCCATCGTGCTTGCCCTCTGCGAAGAAGGAGCAGATTGCGCGTTCACCTATGCAAGCAATCGTTCCGCTGCGGAAAGCCTCGCTGAAGAGATCCGCCGAATGGGCAGAAGGCCGCTTCCCGTTCAGCTCGACGTGCGGGATTTTGAAGGCGCGAAGACGCTCGTAGAACGGGTAAAGCAGGAGTTCGGCAGGCTCGACATCCTGGTGAACAATGCGGGGATCACGAAGGACAAGTCGCTCATGATGATGAGCAAGGAAGACTGGACCGACGTCATCGATACGAACCTGACCGGCGTCTTTAACACGACCCGGGCATGCATCATCACCTTTCTCAAGCAGAAAAGCGGGAACATTGTAACCATTTCCTCGGTCAGCGGCATACACCCGCTCCCCGGCCAGGTCAACTATGCGGCGGCCAAGGCGGGGGTGATCGGTTTTACGAAATCGCTGGCCAAAGAGGTGGCGCCGTTTAATATCAGGGTAAACGCGGTCGCGCCGGGATTCGTCGACACGGAGATGACCTCGGCGTTCAGCGAAAAAACCAGGGGAAAATTTCTGAGTATGATACCGCTTAAGAGATTCGGCACCGCGGATGAAGTGGCGAAAACCGTGCTCTTCCTGCTCGGGGACGAATCGCAGTACATCACCGGTCAGGCAATACAGCTTGACGGCGGGTTGGGGATATAGGCACGGCATGAGCAAAAGGATCGTCATTACCGGCATCGGCGTTCTCTCGCCCGTTGCCACGGGCAGGGACGCCTACTGGGACGCGTTGTTCGAGGGCAGAACGGGGTTTCGGCCCGTGAGCCTCTTTGACACCTCGTCGTTCCGTGTCAATATCGCCGGAGAGATCACTGATTTCGACCCCCTCCCGCTTTTGGGCAAGAAGGGACTGCGCGACCTGGACAGGAGCACGCGGCTCATCTGCTCCGCGGCCAAACTCGCCATCGACGACAGCAGGATCGAGATCACGGACGACAATACTCATACCATGGGGGTCTCCATCGGCACGACCTTCGGCAGCCTGCACAGCATTTCTCAATTCGACCGCTCGGGCCTCATCGAAGGACCGAGAGCAGTAAATCCATCGCATTTCCCCAACACGGTTATCAATTCTCCGGCCAGCCAAGTGTCAATCCGTTTCAAGATCAAAGGCTTCAACACAACCATATCCACCGGCTTCTGCGCAAGCCTCGATGCCATCGCGTATGCCGCGGACTTTATCAGACTGAACAGGGCCGATGTCGTGCTTGCCGGCGGCGTCGAAGA
>VFSW01010118.1_pt1 | contig 13405 bp, 8 predicted proteins | sample 5358111 | NCBI WGS metagenome assembly VFSW01 (sample SAMN11554181, study PRJNA540505) | mine drainage metagenome | isolation source: sediment from site ElyBrook_90M | place: USA: Ely Copper Mine, Vershire, VT | collected 2017 | reverse complement strand
CGCGACCAGCGTGAACACCAGGTTCACCGAACCGGTCCAGGCGATGTTTTTCAGCACGGTCGAAATGTCATAACCCGCCGCGCGGAAAATTTCCTCGGCATAATTGAAAATGACATTGATGCCGCACCATTGCTGAAACACCGCCAACGCCACGCCGAGAACAATGACCTTCCGCATTTTGGGCTCCAGCAAATCGGCAAAGCGCACGCGCTGGATTTCTTCACTCGCCAGCGTGGATTGGATTTCAGTCGTGGCAGCGGTGGCATAATGTTCACCGCCAATTTTTTTCAGAATGTCGTGCGCCTGATTTGACCTGCCATTTTTTGCAAGCCAACGCGGGCTTTCGGGAACGAGAAACATCCCGAGGAAAAATAAAATCGCGGGCGCGGCGGTCAGGCCGAACATCCAGCGCCAGCCCTGCTGGCCGAACCAGGAGCTGCGGATAAAGTCATCGGTCGCACCTTGCGGCAGATTGCGGACGAGATACCAGTTGATGGCTTGCGCCAGCAGAATGCCGATGACGACGGTGAGCTGGTTGACGGCAACGAGCCTGCCACGAATCTGCGCGGGCGCGATTTCCGCGATATACATGGGCGAGAGACTGGAGGCCAAACCAATGGCGACACCACCAAAAATACGCCACGCGATGAAAATGGTGAAGTTGCAGGCCAGCGCATTGCCCAATGAAGTCACGGTGAAAATCAACGCCGCAGCAATCAATAATTTTTTGCGGCCAAATTTATCACTCAACCCGCCCGCGACCAGTGCGCCGACCAGACAGCCGATGAGCGCGCAACTGTTCGCCCAGCCGATTTGCGCTTCGGTCGTGAGTTCAAAGTATCTTTGGAAAAACTGCTTCGCTCCGCCGATGACGACCCAATCCCAACCGAATAAAAGCCCGCCCATCGCCGCGACGATCGAGATGAGCCAGGCGTAGCCGAGGTTGTAATTGGCCTTGAGGCTGGAAGTAGTAGATTGCGTGGACGTTATCATATCAGGATGCGAAATTTTTCTTATGGTAAAATCAGGCGGTAAAATACGCCAGAAACATTTCGGTTGATCGGAACTATGAAGGCGTTGGTGGCAGTTGAATTGCTCACGTCAAACCAGTTGGTGCCAAGGCCAGATTTGGTTTGAAAGGTATTTGCCATCATTTTTTGCGCTGTCTGTGAACTAATAATTCAGCAACACTTGCTGCAAACAATGCTAATCTGCTTATGCCAACTTTAACTTTAGACTGCATGACTCCCGAAGTAAAATCGCTCCGAGAGTCATGCGCACCGCCCTAACTATTTTCTGGTAATAATTTACGGCAATGCCAGACGATAGAATACGGAGGCATTGGCGGAGTTGATGGGAACCACCCATTGATTGGTGACGGTGGATCCCGCTACGACCGTCCAGTTCGTGCGCAGCCCGACATTCAAGCTGTTGGTCTGCACCTGCAACTGCCAGCCGTTATGATCCGCCGGCCAGTTCAAGGTCAAGTTACCACCGCTGATGCCGGTAAAAGCATCGCCGCCAGAATGGCGATGATGGCAATGACCACAAGCAGTTCAATCAAGGTGAAGGCCCGTGGCAGTCGCCGGTCTTTCCCGTTTCGTTCAAATGTCATTAGTCGCAACACAAGTAGGGTTTTCTCGTCAATTGATTTGGCGGTGAATGAGATGAAGATAGACCATACCCCTCATTCTTGGAATGGACGTTTAGCGGGATGATATGGCCCGTGTCCGTTCCATCAGCGGCGTGCGCTGGAACTTCCTCGACGTTTACAACTCCACTATCGCGTCAAATCATGGCGGAGAAACCAGCGGTCGGCAGGAAAAGTCTTCCAGAAAAATGGCCTGGCAATCGCCGGCTAGAACTGGAAGGGTCGGAAAACTATTCCCAATTTGACGCAGCGGAAAAGTTTTCTTACCTGCTCGGACGGCCGGTCCTTGCGAAATTGGATGCCTATAAGCCATGTTTGCTGATCGCACGGCATCACGAATCGCACTCCGATAAGTGCCTAAGACAAGAAGAGCGACGCCAGCACATTGTCAAGTCATGAAGGCTGGTCGTCGCTCTCCATTGCTCCGCTTCAACAGGCCAGTTCCCCGGCCGGCGTAATCAACGAAGCCGCAGGTATTCCCGCCCATTGGGAACGGGCGATGAGGGATCCGCAAACCCCTCTCCCCTCATCGCCAAGGGAATTGCTCGTTATTGTTGGACAACCCGATAAAACCGTGTGATGCTCAACGGCGTAGCGGTATCAATGACATATAGCGGGCCGGCACCGACTGTGTTCGTCGAAATGGAAGTCCAAGTCACTGGCGGTGTCAGCGAGGTGGCATATTGAACTACATACGTGCTGCCGTTAACGCCGTTAACTGTAACGACGGGATATAGGCTAAACGACTCAGCACTCGCTGTGGCTCCTTGGCTCAAGGCAAAACCACGATACTGACTAGAAGCATTCGCGTTGGTTGCCACCACGGAATAAACCCCAGTCTCGACAGCACTGAAATTTGCAACAGTTAAAGTGGCAGTCTGAGAACCAGAAATCCCGTTGCCGTCCGTGAGAGGCACGGAATTAAACTGCCAACTATAGCCGGTTGCGGGCGCGGCAGTCGCTGTAAAGGTAGCCGTGCCGCCTAACGAAACGACCGTATTTGAAGGTGAAACGCTGAATACTGGTGTGCCGGGGCCAATGGGTGGCAGAGGTATAAGGGTGGTGATGTTAAGCGACGGATTATAGGTTGCCTGGACAGAGCCCACACCGCCGAAAGCGATGAGCTGATTACTTGCTATCAAGACAGGCATATAACTTAATGCATTGTTTGTGATCACCACTTTGGAGCCGGCTTCGAGGTCCATTATGCCAATGCTTTGTGCATGACCCGGGGCACCAAGCGTTGAGGAAGCCCAGTCCCTCAAGAATACGGCCCCGCCGTTGGTGACGGTAATATAGTTGGTGCCACCGATTCCATTCCAACTCACGCCCAACTCCCCAGCTGGAACATGAAGCGTGCCGCCGTCAACAATCACCGTGCCTTGGTTGGCGGTTCCCTGTCCCACCCAGAGATGTGAAGCGCAAGTGAAGTCGCTGCCCGGGCCAACAATCAACGTCCCAGGTCCAGCCACAAAGCCGATTCCAGTCCAATCTCCATTATCGTGATACCCGGCCGTAAATTGGGCACCATTTTCGATGTCGATAATTCCGCCTCCTCCAAAGCCACACATCAACTGGCCGACCCCGGTGCTGTTTGTTACGATACACTTGACAGCGGCACTGTCAAATGCGGCATTGTAATAGGTGTTCGCTTGGTTTGGGTCATAAATGACGGGCACGACAGCGAGGTTCCAGTTGTTCGCATCGTCCCAGTAAGCGTATTGGTTGCCGCTCCCGTCAGTGAAGACGTCGAGCGGGGACCAATGGTTGTCTAACCGGGTCTGAGCCATGGCGTTGGAGGCCAGCATCGGCCCGGCGAGCAGGCTGGCCAGAAGCATGACCTTGAACGGTTGCGAGGAATTTATCATTCTATTCATATTTGGGGTTTGTGTTTGTTGTTATTTATGGGCATTTTATGCCTCAACAGTTTTGGAACAGTGTGAGATTAACAGAATGTGGCGGCGCATAAGTATCCCCGTTTTCGGGGATGGCAAACTGATTGGAGAGGAGCTATTTTTTACCGCATGAAATCCCCTTTATGTCGAAGGAACCGTTTTATGCCTTTCCCGATCGGCTTTACATTGATCGAGTTGCTGGTGGTCATTGCCATTATTGCCATTCTTGCGGCCATGTTGTTGCCAGCCTTGAGCAAGGCAAAGCAGCGAGCCTGGGCAGTTAACTGCATGAACTCCACAAAGCAACTCACGCTGGGCTGGACTATGTATGCGGGTGACAACAACGACCGGACTGCGAATTTGTATGCGAACGGCGGTGATCCCGGAACGGTTACCGTTGCGAGCACCAATTGGTGCGGTGGAAACATGTCCAGTCCTCAGAACAGCACCAACACGCAGCCGTTAGTGGCGGGACAGTTATACCCTTATATAAAAAACGTGAGTGTTTATCATTGTGCCGCTGACCATTCCGTCCAAGGTTATCCAGGTAATGTGGTCAGCAGTGCTCTCAAGGTCCGCAGTTATTCCATGGCCCAAACATTTGGGCAAGGCACTTTTCTTCCAGCTCCCAGATACAAAACATACCAGAAGCTGGGGAGCATTGTGAAGCCGTCTGACACTTGGGTCTTCATTGATGAAAATGAGGCTAGCATCAACGACGCCGCCTTCGCAAATATTATGACGAGCCAGACGGGCATTGCAGTTTCACAGGTTTCCGTAGAAGACACTCCATCGGGCCGTCATGATGGCGCGACGGGCATGTCATTCTCTGATGGGCATTCGATCATCCACAAATGGAAATCAAGCTGGACCTATACGCTACCACCTCCGTATCAGTCCGGAAGATCTTCCAATGACCCGGGTGCTATTAGCGATATGGTGTGGCTTTCTTCGGTAACTACGGTGATGAATTAAAAATGGCGCAGAACATTTCTTGTGCCGGGCCGGGGAGATCAGCCTCTTGGATTTTTGTGGATGACAGATGTAAAATGGCGTGTCACCGTGAGTGACCTGTTGAAATGAGAAACCTGTGCAAATTTTGCGGAAGACTGGCGGTGTGGTTTTTGCTTGGCGCGGGGATTTCCGCGAAAGCACAACTTACCGGAATCACCTTTAATCCGGCGGTAAACCCCAATCCACCATCAAACGACAGGTGGACCACGGCTGGCAACTGGACCGGGGGGGTCGTCCCTGCACATGGGTATAAGGCGTATTTTAATGCCGGTGCCGCGCCGTGCATCGTGAACGGTGCGGTTGGTGGTTGCCAGGTAACCATCGGTGATGGCGGATCGGGGGGCGTTCTTATTATCAGCAATGGTGGCAGCTTGTCAGCCGGGGACACCACGGCAGGCAATAATGACAATTATGCCTGGACGGCAATTGGCTACAGCAATACCGGTGAAATGGACATTGAGAACGGCGGCTCAGTAACCTTCAATTATCACCTGTGGATCGGTCTAAATCCCGGGGAAATTGGCACGTTCATCATGAATGGCGGGACGGCTTCAGTTGCGGGTGCGTTCGGGCTGGGATTTAGCGGCGGCACGGGCATCGTGCATATCAACGGCGGCATATTGACTCTTTCCCAATGGGCTGCCAACTCGATTCAGGGCACCGGTTCCGTGCTGGACATTGGGGGCGGAACGGTGGTCATTGCAGGCAATCAAGTGGCTTCTGTGGACGGTTTTATCGCCAGCGGCAAAATTACCGCTTACGGCGGCAGTGGCACCGTTGCGTGCAATTACAACGGAACCGCCAACACCACCACAATCACCGCTTCTAAAGGCGGCAGCGCCTCAAACAACATAGTTTATCTTTCCATCCAACTATCGAGAACGAATCTGGTGCTTTCCTGGCCGGCTGCTTCCGTTCATTACGGATTGCAGTCCGCCACCAATCTGATTGCGCCGATAGTCTGGCAATCCTTGACTAACACTGTCATCACCGCCAACGGGACTAACGATGTCATTTTATCTTTGTCGAGTCAGACAACATTCTTCAGTCTAAATCTTGGAGTTGATGCCACCACCATGAATGGCAAATTATTGATGGGCTATCAAGGCTGGTTTGCATGTCCCAATGACGGTTCGGCGCCAAATCAGTGGTGGCACTGGTTTCACAACCTGACGCCGACGGCTGCTAACGTAAACACGGATTTTCTCCCGGACACATCCGAGTTGACCTCGAACGAGCGTTTTAACACGGGAATGACCTACTCGAATGGCAGTCCGGTTCAGTTCTATTCATCCGCCGTGCAAGAATCCGTCCTCCGCCATTTCGAATGGATGCAAGAGAATCAATTGGACGGCGTATTTCTACAACGTTTCCTGACCGATCTTTCCAGTCCGCAATTTTTATCTTTTCGCAACCAGGTTACTGCTAATGTCCGTGCGGGAGCGGAAGCCTATGGGCGGGTGTATACCATTATGTATGACGTCAGCGGACAGCCCACCAACACCCTCTTCAACAACATTACCAACGACTGGCTTTACTTGGTAAATACCATGCGCATCACCAACAGCACACGGTATCTTTACCACAAAGGCAAACCCGTAGTGGCGATCTGGGGGTTTGGTTTTAATGACGGGGGCCATCTGGCTTCGCCGCAGCAGGCACAAACGGTGATCAACTGGTTCAAATCCCAGGGTGTCACCGTAATGGGCGGCGTGCCGACGTATTGGCGCACGCTAACAAATGATTCCTACACCAATGCCGAGTGGACCCCCGTCTATCTTTCGTTCGATGTCTTAAGTCCGTGGGCGGTAGGCAGATTTGGCAACAACGCGGGTGCAGACAGTTATACGGCGAACATCACCATACCGGATCTCGTCGAATGCAAGTCGAACGGAATTGATTATATGCCCGTAGTTTTCCCCGGCTTTTCCTGGTTCAATGAAAATGGAGGCTCACTCAACCAAATTCCACGCAATGGCGGCTCGTTCTATTGGATACAGGTTTATGACCATGCGCCTGCGGGTTGTAACATCATTTACGGCGCAATGTTTGATGAGGTCAACGAAGGGACGGCCATGTATAAGCTTGTGCCAACGACTGCCCAACTGCCTGCTCAAGGAGAATTCCTGTCGCTGGATTGCGATGGAATAACTCTTAACAGCGACTGGTATTTGCGGCTGGCAAATCAGGCTGGCAAGATGTTGCGCGGAGAAATTCCCCAGCAAACTACGATTCCCATCTCACCACCGTGAGGAGGCTCGCAACCTGCAATGGCACGGAGCGTTAGATTCTTTGTTATACAACTGTCAATGCTCCACCTATGGGGACTACACGACAACGGAAGCGCACCAATTTCATTTCCGCCTTGCAAAATGGTCGGCTGGTTGCGCGCTGGTTTTTTAAGGCAGTGTGCAACATGGACGTGGTGGATGCGTATTTTGCACAACTGTTGCTGCCGGCGTTACCACCGGGCAGTATAAACGCGGTATGGCCGTTTCCTGTTGCGATCCCGACAAGACAAGTCCACAAATTTGGGAGAAAGGAGGCACCCAATCATCTGGTTCGCCATATTTTGAAGGACGCTCTGGAAGCGAACGCATGAGCATCCCCGTTTTAGGGGATGTTGGCGGCTGGCATCTGTTTGTAATATGATTTAATCGATGAGATCAAAAATTATTTCCCTGTTTCTGGTTTTTTTTACGATGGGTTTGTCCGCGCAGGAAAACCATTTCGCAGGGGCGAATGATGTGACTTGGAATTCGCTGGGCACAAACGAAAACGATTCGATGCCCATCGGCAATGGCGATCTGGCGGCCAATCTTTGGACGGAACAAAATGGCGACCTTGTCCTGTTGCTGGCCAAGTCGGATGCCTGGAGTGAAAACGGACAGTTGCTCAAATTGGGGCGTGTCCGCGTGCGGCTGTTGCCGAATCCGTTTGCCGGCTAAACTGCCGTCACGCAAACTCTAAAATTGGAAAGCGGCGAAGTGCGGATTCGAGCCGGCAGAAATGTGGCGCGAATTTGGGCGGACGCCAATCATCCCGTTATCCACGTCGAGGTTGAAACGGACGAGTCCATCCGCTTGGAGGCGAAAACGGAATTGTGGCGGACTAAAAAATATCACCTGGATCAGAAGGCGGTTCAGCAGGCTGGTTTTTTTGAATGGGGCAACAATCCCGATGGACTGGACTTTGATCCCGATACCGTTTTGCCGGCACAGGACAATCGAATTGCCTGGTGCCACTTCAATTCACGCAGCATCTATCCGCTGGTTTTCGCGAAGGAACATCTGGAATCGTTGCTTCCGCAGTTTCCTGATCCGCTTCTGCATCGTTGTTTCGGAATGGCGATGAAAGGCGACAACCTTGTGAACGATGGCGATCAAACACTAAAATCCGTTCAGAACGCAAAATCGTTTCGCCTCGATCTCTGCGCTTTGACGCGGCAAAGCGCGTCGGCGGAAGACTGGCGTTCCGCGCTGGACAAGATGGTCAATGCAAGCGACGCGGTTTCCATCAGCGCGGCGCGCCAAGCTCACGAACAGTGGTGGGCGGATTTTTGGAACCGAAGCTGGATTCGAGTCAGCGGCACGCCGGACGCGGACAAGGTTTCACAAAGTTACGCCATGCAACGTTACCTGACCGCGTGTGCCGGACGCGGCGCGCAGCCCATTAAATTCAACGGCTCACTTTTCTCCGTCGGTCACGATTTGCCGGCGGGCGTCAGTTCCAGCGAGGCCAATCACGATCCAGATTACCGCGCGTGGGGCGCGTCGTTTTGGAACCAGAACACGCGCTTGATCTACTGGCCGTTGATCGCCACCGGCGACACCTACTTGCTTGCGCCGTGGTTCAACATGTATGTGCGGGCTCTGCCGCTGGCGAAAGCGCGCACGCAAACTTATTTCCATCACGACGGTGCAGCGTTTATTGAGACTATTTATTTCTGGGGGCTGCCGAACGTAAATGATTTTGGCTGGAACAATCCGGGGCCGGAGTTGCAAAGCGAGTGGATGCGCTATCACATTCAAGGCGGATTGGAAGTGCTGGCGCAAATGCTAGACAGCTACGACTGCACGCAGGATGCCGCCTTCGCGCGGAACTCTCTGCTACCGATGGCCGACGCGATCATCACCTACTACGACCAGCATTGGAAACGCGCCGCCGATGGAAAAATTCTGATGTCCCCGGCGCAGGCGATTGAAACTTACCAAAGCGACGCCGTCAATCCGACGCCGGACATCGCCGGCTTGATGAGTGTATTGCCGCGTCTGCTTGCGCTGCCAAAAAATCTGGCGGGCGAATCGCAACCCGCGTTGTGGACGAAAGTGTTGAACGATCTGCCGCCGCTGCCGCTCGGCACCACCACCAAAGGCAAATTGCCGCCCAAAGGCCGCGGCGATGCGGACGGGACCAAAATCATTTTGCCGGCGGAAAAATATGGCGAGCCGAGAAATTCCGAGAACCCGGAGCTTTACACCGTTTTTCCTTACCGTCTCTTCGGCGTGGGCAAGCCGGAGCTGGAACTGGCGCGAAACACTTTTGCCGCGCGGCTCTATCCCTTTGCGAAATGCTGGGGGCAGGACGGCGTCGAGTCGGCACTGCTCGGTTTGACGGACGAGGCAAAAAATGTCGTCCAGCGGGAATTCACTTCTTATGGCAACCAGCGTTTCATCTGGTTTTGGTCCAAGAACAGCGACTGGATTCCCGATATGGACAACGGCGGCGCGGGCATGGCCACGCTGCAACTGATGCTGATGCAATGCGACGGAAAACAAATCCGGCTGCTGCCCGCCTGGCCGGACGACTGGACGGCGGACTTCAAACTGCACGCGCCGTTTCAAACCACCGTCGAAGGCCAAGTGGAACAGGGGAAAATCACCGGCTTGAAAGTTTCACCTGCTGCTCGCGCCAAAGATGTCATCATGCCGGATTTCAGATAGACCCGTTGACGAAACCGATCTCAGCGCATGAATAATTTCCTTCGACGGCTTCTGCCCCACGGTCAAAAAATCGCCGTCGTGTTGTGGCTTGCCGGCGCAACTATTTTGCCAGCGCAAGTTTTGCCGGCGTATAAAAATCCGGCGCTGCCGGTGGAGGCGCGCGTCGCGGATCTGCTCCGGCGCATGACGCCGGAAGAAAAGGCCCGCCAACTCGACATGTTTTTCGGCTGCGAATCGTTCCTCGACGCCGATCAATTTACGAACCGAACGCACGCGAAACCGGATGCGGTTTTTAATCCGCAGTTCGCGAAAAAAAATCTTGGAACGCTCGGAGCCGGCTCCATTCACGACCTTTACCCCCGAGCCAAACTTTACAACACGGTGCAGGCATGGGTTATCAAATCGAACCGGCTCGGTATTCCGGCGTTGTTCATTGAGGAAGGTTTGCACGGCTACATGGATTTCAATGAGGTGGTTTTTCCGCAAAGCATCAACCTCGCGGCGACGTGGAATCCCGATCTGGCCCGGCGCACGAGCGCGGCCATCGCGGCACAAGCCCGCGCGAACGGCGTGGCGATGATTCTTGCGCCGGTGCTGGATGTTGCGCGCGATCCGCGCTGGGGGCGCGTCGAGGAGGATTTTGGCGAGGATCCTTTTTTGACCGGGCAGTTGGGCTTGGCGTATGTGCGCGGAATGCAAGGTGACTCGCTGGACTCCGATCACACGGTCATTGCCGAGCCAAAACATTTTGCCGGCCACGGCAGCCCGGAGGGTGGACTCAACACGTCGCCGGTTCATGCCGGCGAGCGCGAAGTCCGCTCGGTGATGCTGAAATCATTTGAACCCGCCATCCGCGATGGCAAGGCGATGGGCGTGATGGCGGCGTATCACGACATTGACGGCGTGCCATGCACCGGAAATTCCTGGCTGTTGAACAAAGTGCTGCGCGACGAATGGGGCTTTCAAGGTTTCGTGCTGTCCGATCTAGGCGCGATCCGGCGGCTTTATGACACGCAAAACGTCTCAGCATCGCCGGCGGACGCCGTGCTGCTCGCGCTCAACTCCGGCGTGGACATGCAGTTTTACGATTTTGGCCACGATGTTTTTCAAAATGCGATCCTCGCTGGCCTGAAAGACGGTCGTCTTTCCGAAACGGTGTTGAACCGTGCCACGGCGCGGCTGCTGCGCGTGAAATTCATGCTCGGCCTTTTTGACCATCCATTTGTGGATGGAAAACTCGATGCCGTCGTGCGCCACAGCCAGGCGCAATGCGAGCTGGCGTTGGAGTCCGCGCGCGAATCATTATGCCTGTTGAAAAACGAAAATCAGCTTTTGCCGTTGCGCAGGGACATCGGGCGGATTGCCGTCGTCGGCCCGAATGCGAACATTGCGCGGCTGGGCGATTACACCGAAGCCGCGCAGGAAAGCGCTGCACAGGGCATGTTGGAGCAGATCAAACGCATCGTTTCAAGTAAGACGGAAGTCGTTTTTTCAGACGGCGAAAATATTTCTGAAGCGGTGGAATTGGCGCGCAAAGCCGATGTTGTCATTCTTGGTCTGGGCGAATGGCAAAAAATTTCCGGTGAAGGTTTTGACCGTTCCGAGCTCAATCTTCCGGGCAAACAGGAGGAACTCTTGGAAGCCGTCGCCGGAACGGGCAAGCCCGTCGTGCTGGTGTTGCAGAATGGAAGGCCGCTTGCGATCACCTGGGCGACGGCCCACGTGCCGGCAATTCTCGAAGCGTGGTATCCCGGCGAGTTCGGCGGGCGCGCCATCGCGGAAACCTTGTTTGGCGACAACAATCCAGCGGGCCGGCTGCCGATCACGTTCCCGCGCAGCGTCGGGCAACTGCCGGTTTTTTATGATCATTTTCCGTCAAAAAATAATTCTTACGTCGAAGGCGGCAGTTCGCCACTGTTTGTGTTCGGACACGGTTTGTGCTACACCACTTTTAGCTATGATTCCCCCGTCGCAACCGTCCCGGCGGCAAACGGCGGGGGTGATGTGGAAATTTCCGCTCGCGTGACGAACACCGGCCAGCGCGATGGCGACGAAATCGCGCAGCTTTATATCCGCCAGACCACCGCCAGCGTGGCCACGCCGGTCAAGGCGCTGAAGGGTTTTTCGCGCATTCACCTGCGCGCCGGCGAATCGCAAACCGTTTCCTTCCGAATCAAACAGTCCGAACTCGCGGTATGGAACGCGAACGGCGAATGGAAAGTGGAGCCGGGCGAGTTTTCTTTCGGCGTCGGTGGCAGTTCCAAAGTGGAACTCACGTCGAAGTTCACTCTGAAATAAAACGCCGTCAGAAAGCTTCCGATTTGTGCTTGGCCACCGCTTCCAAACGGCTGCGGACGTGCATTTTCTGACAGATGTTTTTGACGTAGGTGCGAACGGTTTCGGCACCGATGTTCAACTGATCGCCAATTTCCTTGTAAATAAATCCCGAAGAGAGCAGGTCCAGCACCTCGCGTTCACGCGGCGACAGATTTTCGGATTCCGTCGGCGAAACGCCGATGAGATGGAAGTGCCGGACGACCTTGCAGGCGATGTGGCTGGACATCGGCGCGCCGCCAGTGGAGACGTCGCGGATGGCGGCCAGCAACTGCGTGGGCGGACTGGACTTGACCAGGTATCCGTTCGCACCGGCCTTCAGCGCGCGGAAAATGCGCTCGCTGTCCTCATACACTGTCACCATGATGATCTGCATCGTGGGCAGCACTTTCTTGATTTCGGCGACGCACTGAATGCCGGACATGTGAGGCAGTTTGATGTCCATTAGCACCACATCCGGTTTTCTGGCGAGCACCTGTGGCAACGCCGCTTCGGCGGACATATATGCGCCGAGACATTTGATGTCCGGCGCGGACTCCAGAATTTCCACAAGCTGCTCGCGCAAGCCGTGGTCGTCTTCGACAATGATGACGGTTTTTTTCATATTCATTTTCCGGTATCGGACGGCGCGGGGTCTGGGGGGTTTTCGAGCGGACGCAACCGGAGTTGAATGCGAACCGTGGTGCCTTTGCCCGGCTCGCTGGAAATGACACACAGCCCGCCGACATTGGCCAGGCGCTGTTTCATGTTCGCAAGCCCATTGCCTTCAGCCGGGTTCACGGCTTGAAATCCCCCGCCATCGTCCTGCACTAAAATTTCGATCGTCCCGTTGGTGAACGTCATGCGCATGGATACGCCGTTGGCGCGCGCATGTTTGATGACGTTGTGAATCGCCTCCTTCACCGCCATGCTGATGTTGTGCCGGATCTGGCTCGACACCTGGATTTCAGGCGGCAGCCCGGTCACGTAAAAACGGCAGCGCAACTGCGTCGGCTCGCAAAATTTGTTCGCCATCTGGCACAGATAACTGCCGAGTGCTTCCAGGTTGTCATTTTCAGGGTTGACGGCCCAGACCGTTTCGTAAAGCGCCCCCACCAATTCGCGCGCCATGGTGGAAATCCGGTCGAAGTCGGTGCGCGCCTTTTCGGGATACGAATCGTTGCCTTGCGACATGGCGCTCAACAGCGAAATTTGGGTGACCCGCGCGCCCAAATCGTCATGGATGTCATGCGCGATGCGCAGGCGCTCCTGCTCCAAGGCCCGTTGATGTCGTAAGCGGATCATTTCCTGCCGCATCTTGTGCCAGACAAAATAACGGCTGGCGCCCAGGCTCAACCCCGTGACTCCAACCACGACCAAACCCCAAAACCACGGCGTTTTCCAAAAGGGTTGCGGGACATAAATATTGAATCTGCTTTCCACGCCGGTCGGCCGGCCAAAGGCATCCGTGCCGGCCACGCGGAAGCAGTAATTGCCCGCGGACAATTCCTCGTAGCGCGCTTCGCGGGCGGAACCGAGGCCGATGCTATACATTTCATTCCACTCGCCCACCCGCCGGTCGCCAGATG
>VFSW01010117.1_pt1 | contig 13406 bp, 10 predicted proteins | sample 5358111 | NCBI WGS metagenome assembly VFSW01 (sample SAMN11554181, study PRJNA540505) | mine drainage metagenome | isolation source: sediment from site ElyBrook_90M | place: USA: Ely Copper Mine, Vershire, VT | collected 2017 | reverse complement strand
CGCCGAGAGCGCGCTACCCGACGCCGCCCATGACCACCGGGGTGGGGTGGGCGTCGTCCCAGAGGAACCCGAGCGAGGCGCCGACCATGCAGGCGCAGAAGACGGTCAACTCGGAAGCGCCGGGGAGGCGGGAGAGGTCGAGGTATTTGGCGAACTCGGCGTGGCCGGTGACATAGGTAAGGACGGTCATGGCTCCGGAGGCGACGATCATGAGGCCGATGGCGAGGCCATCGAGGCCGTCGGTGAGGTTGACGGCGTTGGAGGAGCCGACGAGGACGAAGGCGAGGAAGGCGTAGAAGCCGATGAAGCCGAGCGGATAGGTCCAACGATTGCGCAGAAGCGGATCGATGAGGAGGTCGGGCTTGAATTGTTTGAGGAACGGGACGTTGACGGCGGTGGAATAGGCGCCGCGGGCGTGGAGGGCGAGAAGGAAGGCGCCGACGACGAGGGCGGCGAGAATCTGGAGCGCAAGCTTCTGGCGCGCGGTGAGGCCGAGGTTGCGCATTTTGGCGATCTTGGTGTAGTCGTCGTAAAATCCGATGGCTCCGAAGCTGACGAGACCGAAGAGAGCGACCCAGACGTAGGGGTTGTCCAGGCGCGCCCAGAGCAGGGTGGGAACGACGATGGAGACGATGATGAGGACGCCGCCCATGGTGGGCGTGCCGGCTTTTTTCTGATGGGAGCGGGGGCCGTCCTCGCGGATGTGCTGGCCGAAGTGGAGATCGCGGAGGCGGGCGATCATCCAGGGGCCGAGGGCGATGCAAAGGAACAGGGCGGTGAGGCTGGCGCCGGCGGTGCGGAAGGTGGAGAAGGAGAAGACGCGGAACGGGCTGAAGTAGTGGAAAAGCTTTTCGTAGAAGAGCCAGTAGAACATCGGCGCTATGCCACCAATCTTTCGAGAGCGAGTTCGACGCGGGTGCCGCGCGAGCCTTTAAAGAGGATGGCGTCGCCGGGGCGGGCAATGCCGCGGACGTAGTCGCCGGCGGCGGCAGGCTCCTCGAAAAAGACCGCGGCGCTGGGGTCCATACCCGCTTCCACGGCTGCGTGGACCATGGAGCGGGAAGCGCCGCGAATACCGATGAGCACAGCAATGCCGGCCTTCGCGGCGTGGAAACCCACGTCGCGATGCAGGCTCCCGGACAAGCGTCCAAGTTCGAGCATCTCCCCCAACACGGCGATCCGGCGTTCGGCGGGAAGGCCGGCAAGCACGTCGATCATGGCGCGGGCCGCGTCGGGATTGGAGTTGTAGCAATCGTTCAGAATCAAAATTCCATTGTGGCGGAAGCGTTCGCCGCGCATCTTGCCGGGCTGGAGGATGCGGACGCGGGCGGCCAAACGCCCCGGCGCGATGTCAAAGAGGCCGGCGACGGCGAGCGCGGCGAGGATGTTGCTGACGTTGTGCGTGCCGAGCAGTACGGTTTCAAAGCGCGTTTGGCCGACGCGGAAAGTGGTTGTATCGGCTCCGAAAACGATATCTTCGGCGCGGACATCGGCCGAGGGCGAGAGGCCGTAGAGGACGGTGCGGCCGGGGTGAACCTGGGCGAAGGCGGCGACGCGCGGGTCGTCGGCGTTTAAGGCCGCGACGCCATCGGCGGGCAGCGCTTCGACCAGTTCGCGCTTTGCGAGGGCGATGGAATCGATGGAATCGAAATTCTCGATGTGGGCGGCGCCGACATTGGTGACGACGGCGATGCGCGGGCGGGCGACGGCGGCGAGGGCGCGAATCTCGCCGGCGTGGTTCATGCCGATTTCGAGCACGGCGGCGAGGGCGTGGGCGTCGAGGCGCAGGATGGACAGCGGGAGGCCGACGTGATTGTTGAAGTTGCCTTGCGTCTTGCCGGTGGGGATGGCATCGGAGAGCAGATCGGCGATGGCGTCCTTCGTGGACGTTTTGCCGGCGCTGCCGGTGACGGCGATCACGTCCCCGCCCCATTGGGCGCGCGCCCAACGGGCGATGTCGAGCAGAGCGTTTTGAACATCGGGGACGGCCAGAAGGGGGCCGTTGGTCTCGGTGCTTTCGGCGACGGCGGCGACGGCTCCGCGTTCGAACGCGGCGGCGACGTACCGGTTGCCGTCGTGGTTGGGGCCGCGCAGGGCGAAGAACAGGTCGCCGGGGGCGATGGTGCGCGAATCGACGCTCCAGCCGGTAACGGTTTCACTGCCGGGCCAGGCGATGCTGAGAACGGCGGCGATTTGGGTGAGCGGGAATTGCATTGCGTGGGGCGCTTATCTCCCGCCTTCGTTGTAGCCCATACGTTCGAGGACGGCGCGGGCGATTTCGCGATCGTCGAGGTGAATGGTGCGGTCCTTCAGCAGTTGGTAGGTCTCGTGGCCTTTGCCGGCGAGGACGACGATGTCGCCGGGACGGGCTTCGCGAATGGCGCACTCGATGGCCTTTTCGCGGTCAAGTTCGACGACGTGAGGGGTATCGTAGCGGCGGAGACCGACGAGGGCGTCCATGATGATGGAGAGCGGTTCTTCCGACCGGGGATTGTCGCTGGTAAGCACGACGAAGTCGCTGGCTTCGCCGGCGGCCATGCCCATTAAGGGGCGTTTGGAGCGGTCGCGATCACCGCCGCATCCGAACAGGGTGATGACGCGCTTGGGCGAGAGGGAGCGGGCGGCGGCGATGGCGTTGCGGAGAGCGTCGTCGGTGTGGGCGTAGTCGACGATGACGGTGAAGCGTTGTCCTTTGTCGATGCGTTCGAAGCGGCCCGGGACGGCGGGGCACTCGGCGATTGCGGTAGCGAGCATATTCCAATCCATTCCGTGGCTTAAGGCCGCGCCACAAGCGGCGAGAATGTTGTAGACGTTGATACGGCCGATGAGCCGGGAGCGGAGGCGCTGGCGGCGACCGCGAAAGTCGAGGGTGAATTCGAGGCCGGCGGGGGTGGTGGAGACGTCGAGCGCGCGGAGATCGGCGTCGTTGTCGATGGCGTAGCCGATGGTCTCGCCGCAGGGGGAGAGCGGCAGACGGCGGCCATAGGGGTCGTCCTGGTTGACGACCGCGGACTTGGGAGGAGCGCCCGTTTCCGGGGAAAAGAGCAGACTTTTGGCGGCGAAATATTCTTCCATACCGCCGTGGAAATCGAGATGGTCGCGGGTGAGGTTGGTGAAGACGGCGGTGTGGAAGGTGAGGCCATACACGCGGCCGAGGGCGAGCGCGTGGGAGGAGACCTCCATGGTGGCGTGCGTGCCGCCGAGCGATTCGAGCTCGACGAAGAGGCGGAAGAGGTCGAGCGATTCGGGGGTAGTGTTGACGGCGGGGAGCTTGCGGCCGGCGAGGCGGTACTCGATGGTGCCGACGAGCGCGGTGGTCTTGCCCGAGAAGCGCAGGAGTCCGTCGAGGAGGAAGGCGGTGGTGGTTTTTCCGTTGGTGCCGGTGATACCGGTGAGGGAGAGGCGGCGATCCGGCCAGCCGTAGAAATTTCCGGCGGCGGCGGCGAGCGCGCGCCGGCCGTGCTCGACTTCGATCCAGGGCGCGGAGAATCCGCCGGGAGCGGGCCGATCGCTTACGGCGGCGATGGCTCCGCGGTCGATGGCGGAGGAGGCGAATTGGCGGCCGTCGGATTTAGCGCCAGGGAAGGCGAAGAAGAGGAAGCCGGGAGCGATGCGGCGCGAGTCGTAGTCGAGACCGGCGGCACTGGCTGAAAGCAGCTCGGCGGGAGGATGGGTCTTCAACGGAACACCGGCGAGAATCTGTTCCACGGTCATTGGATATCGATCGCCTCATCGGGTTCAATTGCCAAAGCGCACCCGCAGGTGTTCGCCGTTGGGCAAAACATCGCCCGGCGCGGGCGCCTGGGCGCGGACGAGACCGGAACCGGCGAAATCGACTTCCATGCCGAGGCTTTCGGCGGTTTCGAGCACTTCCCTCATTGTCTTCCCGCGAAGATCGGGCACCTTCGGACCCGAGACCTGGTTGGGCGACGGGGCGGAGGCGGGTAAGAAAAAAAGCCGCCGGTCTTCGGAAGCGCCGCCCGGATTGGGTCCGGGTGAATCTTCGGCGGAGACCGGCGGTGGAGGGACAGAGGAATCGAGACCGGCAATGGACAAATCGTGGGTGTCGTCGTTGGAGGGCTTGGCGGAGGCGACGGGCTGCATTTCGGGCAGATCTTTCGGAACGCCATAGAGGCGGAGGGCGGCGGCGGCGACGGTGGCGAAGACCGGCGCGGCGACTTGCGCGCCATAACCGGCCATACCGTAAGCTCCGTGAGCGGAGACGGCGACGACGATGCGCGGGTTGATCACGGGCGCAAAGCCCATGTAGGAGGCGTTGTGGAGATGGGTGTATTTATGCGTTTCGGGATCGATCATCTGGGCGGTGCCGGTTTTTCCGCCGGAGGTGTAGCCGGGGATGCGGGCGTAGAGTTTGCCGGTACCCCAGAGATTGACGCCCTCCATCATCTGGCGCATCATGATGGCGGTCTCCGGGCGGATGACCTGTTGCGGGGGAACGCGAGGGGAGTCGGCGATCAAGCGCGGCCGGACGAGGAAGCCGCCGTTGGCGACGATCGAGCAGGCCTGGGCGAGTTGGACGACGGTGACGCTGATTTCGTGACCCATCGCGACGGAGCCGATGGAGGTGAGCTGCCAGCGCTCGGGAGGCCACACTTGGCCGGAGGATTCGCCGGGCAGCGGAAGACCGGTTTTCGCGCCGAAGCCGAATTTCCGGATGTAGCGATAGAGGTTTTCCTTGCCGACTTTGAGGCCGATGTTGATGGCGCCGATGTTGCTGGAATGAGCGAGGACGCCGGCCATGGAGAGCGTGGCGTAGTGGTCGCTGACGTCGTCGTGGATGACGCGGCCGAATAGATTCATGACGCCGTTGCCGCAGTTGATTATGCTGTCGGGACGCAGGTTGGTGGTTTCGAGCGCGGCAGAAACGGTGACGACCTTGAACACGGAGCCGGGCTCGAAGGGCGTGGAAGCGGCAAGGTCGAAGCGGACGGATTTGTCCTGGCCGCGCTGGAGCGGCTGGTTCGGATCGAAGGTGGGATAGTTAGCCAAGGCCAGGATATTGCCGGTTTGCGGATCCATGGCGACGACGCTGCCGTCGCGGCAGTGATGATCGGCGATGGCTTTAGCAAGGGCCTGTTCGGCGATGTACTGGAGGCGGCTATCGATGGTGAGATGGATATCTTTGCCGGCTTCGGCGGCCATCCCGGCGGGCTCGCTGGCGAAGCCGCGCTGCTGGACGTCGGTGGAAACGCGCAGGAAGCCGGGAGCGCCTGCGAGTTGGTCGTTGAGTTTTAACTCGACGCCTTCGAGGCCCTGCTCGTCGAGATCGACGCTGCCGACGACGTGCGCGGCGAGGGAGTTATAGGGATAGCTGCGCTGACCCTCGACGACGATGTCGATCCAGCCGAGTTTGAGTTTGCGGAGGCGCTCGGATTCCTCGGCGGCGATTTTGCGTTTAACCCAGAGGAAGCCGCGCTGTTGGGCAGCGGCGATCTCGATGCGCTCCTCCAGCTCTTTGGCGTCGAGCTGCAGAATCGGCGCGAGAATGGCGGCGGCCATGGGGGCGTCTTTGATGAGAAGCGGGTTGACGTAGACGGAGTCGGCGGGGAGGCTCATCGCCAGACGGCGCCCGGTGGAATCGAGAATGGCTCCGCGGGGCGGCTGAATTTTGACGAGTTTTTGCTGCTGCTGAAGGGCGGAGTGGACGTAAAAATCGTGGTGCGCGATTTGCAGATAGACGAGGCGGGCGACGAGGACGGCGGCCCAGACGAGGACCAGACGCACAAGGAACCGCAACCGCCGCGCGGTTTCGGGCGGTACGCCATAATCGGTCATCGAAAATCTTCCGGCCGTCACACGAGCCTCCCCCCACCTCCGCCCGGAACCGGTCTACCGCTGGGCGAGCGTTTTGTCCTTGTCTTCGAGATAGACGACGCGCTCCGGCGCCGCTTCCACCAACTGCTGCGTGTTGGCGAGGTCGGCCATGTGCTGCGGGCCGCGGAGCATGGTCTCCTGCAGATCGAGCGTCGCCATCTTGACCTGAAGCTGCTGCCGCTCCTGGCGCAGAGCTTCGAGACGATAGCCGCTCAACATGCCGTAGAGGCTGGGCGCGAGCAGCCCGACGACGAGCGCGGTTCCAGCCACGACGGTGCCGAACGCCTTCCAGCAGGCGCGATGGGCGGCCGGGTTGGCTTCGCGAGCCACGCGCGAGTTGTCGATCGGCTTGACGAAGAAGTAAATGTCGTCGTTGGGGACGGACCGCAAGACGTACTCGCCGTTCTCCGCGGCCCGGACGCGAGGCGAGGCTTCTTCCCGAGTCCGCGCCCAAGTGAATTTGTCAAAAATAGTTGCCAGTGTTGCCATGTTCAATATCCGATTAACGGCCTCGACCTACATCAACTCCACGGCGCGCAGCTTGGCGCTTCGCGACGGGGGGTTGGTTCGAACTTCTTCCTCCGACGGCCTGACGACGTGCTTTGTCAGGACGATAGCCCGGCGCGCTTGGCCCAGGGCTTGAAAACAACGCTTTACTTTTCGATCCTCGAGCGACATGAACGTCAGAACGACGATGCGTCCTCCGGGCCGCACCAGTTCCGGCGCCAACTTGAGCAGCGCGTCCAGTTCCTCCGTCTCCGAATTGACGGCCATGCGGAGAGCCTGGAACGTTTGCGTGGCGGGATGGATGCGCCCCGTCCGGGGCACAGCCGACTCCACCACTTGCGCCAAATGGCCCGTGGATCGAATCGGCCGCGCCCGAACGATTGCTCTGGCTATCTTGCGCGACCTCCTTTCCTCGCCATATTGAAAGATCAAATTGGCGAGTTCCTCTTCGTTGACTTGGTTCAACAACTCCCCGGCCGTCGGGCCTTGGCTGCGATCCATACGCATATCCGGCGGACCGTCCGACATGAGAGAAAATCCACGCTCGGCGGAGGTGAGCTGATAGCGGCTGACGCCCAAGTCGGCCAACAGGCCGTCCACTTGGCCGCCGGCGACATCCGTCACCGCATCGCGCAATTGCGAGAACGATCCATGGCGGTAGCGGATGCGCGAGGCGAAAGCCAGGGTATTGACGCGGCATTGTTCGAGCGACTCGGCGTCGCGATCGTTGGCGATGAGAGTGCCGGTAGTCAACCGCGCGGCGATCGCGGCCGAATGGCCCCCGAGGCCCGCGGTTGCGTCCAAGAACGTCCCTTCGGGCGTCACCCGAAGGTAGTCCATGCATTCGGCGAGCATGACTGGAACGTGCATACATGGCCTCTACTTCAGCCCCTTTCGGGCGAAGTGCCGGACGCGGTCCTTCAAATTTTCGCGACTCCTGGAGCGGCGTTCCTCGTAAACGTCCTTGCCGAAGACGTCGATGCGGCTGTTGTAGCAGTTCATCCAAACCGGCTCGTTTTCGACTTTCAGTTCGCGGCGCAGTTCGGCGGGGACGAGGATGCGGCCTTGAGAATCGATTTCGGAAGTGCCGCCGAGATCCTTGGCCAGAAACACCAGATCCTCGGCTTCGTCCGGATTTTCGGTCTCTTCGGCGAGCAACAATTCGTTTTGTTTCCACACTGAGGTTGGGTAGACTCGGATTGTGCGCACGTCGAGTGAGGTGACAAACACTTTCGCCGGGCCTCCATCGGCCTGGAAAAAATCGGAGAGGTAGCGCTGGATGTCGGCGGGTAGCTTCAACCGTCCTTTTTCGTCGATGCGGCCGGGGTAAATCTCCAGCGGAGGCTCAACCGGCGTCGATTTTTGGATCTCGTCCACTCTTAGGCCACTTTCGGCCCTTTCAGGCCACCTAACAGAGTGTGCCATGAGGAGGCGAGAAATTGCAATATATTTTTGCGGGTTAGCCTATGAAATTAAACGAGGAAAACTCTTGGGGCTAAAGAGGTTGGCGAAGAATAGGCGAAAGAGTTAAGTTGGTCCTATTCGGGTTATCGGCGTTCCAGGACCTGCCCGATAGGGGCGCCCTTGGAAGGCGGGCGGGGGCGATGTAGACTCGAAGGAAGGCAAGAACGAGGCTTCAGGAGAGTAGTTTTGAGATACGACGAACGCTCGCGGTTCGGGGCCGCGAACCTTCTACGCACTTTTTTTCTCGGTTGGGTTCTATACGGCTCGGTCTCGGCCGGCGCTTGGGGGCAGGATGCGCGCGGATCGCTGCGAGGGGTGGTGGAAGACGGGAGCGGGGGCCGGGTTCCGGCGGCGCGGATCTCTTGGCGGCCGGGAGGGACGAGCGGGCAGAGTAGGACGGCGAGCAACGCGAGCGGGGAGTTCACGGTGGAGGATCTGCAGCCGGGACCCTACCGGGTGACGGTGCAGGCCACAGGGTTCGCCGAGGCGAATGCGGAAGTGACGGTGCGCGTGGATTCGGTGCGGGACATCGCGGTGACGCTGATTCCGCTGGGGATGAACGAGACGGTGAGCGTGGAGGGGGAGGGACCGTCGATTGCCACGCAAGCGGTGAACACGGCGAGCGCGGTGCATGAGGGGGTGGTGACGCGGCAGGATCTGGAGGAGATTCCGCTGGCGAACCGGAGCTTCGCCAACAGCGCGGATTTGGTGCCGGGTACGGAGCCGGTGGAGCCGTCGGATCCGACGAAGGCGCGGATCACGGCGGTTTCCTTTGGCGGGAGTTCGGGATTAAACGTGCAATTGTCGGTGGACGGCGGGGATAATTCGGACGATTATATCGGCGGGTTTCTGCAGAATTTCTCGCCGGACGCCATCGACCAGTTCGCGGTGCGGACGGCGCAGGAGAACGCCGACGTGGGGCGGACGACGGCGGGATCGGTGGCGATTACGACGAGACGGGGCAGCAACGAGTGGCACGGGAATCTGAATTTTTACGAGCGGGCGGCGGCGTTGAACGCGCGGTTCCCGATCGACAACCCGGCGCCGGATCCGAAGCAGCCATTTTCGCGGCAGAACTACGTGGGGGCGTTGGGAGGGGCGATCGTCAAAGACAAGCTGTGGTTCTTCGCCTCGTTCGAGAACGTGGACGAGCACGCGAGCATCGCTTATAGCCCGGCGAGCCAGAGGCAGTTCCGGGCGTTGGCGGCGCTGGCTTCGCAGGGCCTGATTCCGGGCGTGACGACGATACCGGTTCCGTCGCGCGTGGCGGTTCCATGTGATGATGAGCTGGGAACGGGCCGGGGCGATGGGGCGCACTCGAGGCGGTCGCAATGGTTCCTGCGCGCGGCGGAGGATCGCTACACGACGCGGAACGATCTGGTGCAGCAGGCGGCGCTGCCGTCCACGGGAGCGACGTCGCGATCCGGCTATTTGAATCTGGTGCTGAATAATGTGTTCACGTTCAGCCCGAATGTGATTGGATCTTTCACGTTCACCGCCAGCGAATTGCACCGGACCGAGACGCGAAATCGGGATTTGGGATTCGGGCTGGCGTTTCCATTCAGTTCGACGTCGAGCACGATTTCCGGGTTCGAGACGTTTGGCGACAACCAATTCGTGACTCCGATCACGGCCTTCCCGGTGCTGCGGAACCAGGAGAAGTATCAGGCGCGCTACGACGTGAGCCGGGCGTCGGGGAGCCACACGCCGCGTTTCGGCATCGATGCGATTCACGAACCGGTGTTGAGCGGAGCGCTCTCGGGGACGGCGGAGAACTTGACGGTGTTTCCCTTAGACCCGACGGCCTATTTGAACAATCCAGCGCAGTTTGCGGCCGATCTCGTGTGCGCTTCGACGGCGACTCCGGGGGCGACCTGCACATCGACGCCGGCATCGAACGGAAGTTTTTCGCAGAACATTCAGCGGTTGGGATTCTATGCCGAGGATTCGTGGCGGGTGACGACGCGGCTCACGGTGAATTACGGGCTTCTATACGACACCACGTATGGGCTGTTCACGGCGTCGGGCCAGAGCCAAGCGAACAACGCGGCGCTGCTGACGGTGAAGGCGCTGCAGATCCCATTGTTTACCGGGACGCCGCACGATTACCGGGGAGAGATCGCGCCGCGGTTGGGTATCGCGTACTCTCCGACGCAGGACGGGAAGACGGTGATCCGGGCCGGATTCGGGCTGTTTTATAACGATTTGGCGCAGAATGGATGGGTGACGGCATTCCAGGCCGTGAACGGCCCGGCGGGGGTGTGCGTGAAACCGGGCGATCCGGGGTGTTTGGCGGGCGCGGCGTCGGGAGGAGCGGGGGCGCTGATCGATCCGGCTTACAAAACGCCGTACGCGGTGCATGCGACGGCGGGAATCGAGCACGCTTTTAATGAAAAGTGGACGTTGAGCGCGGACTGGACGCATGAGGAAGGCGTGCATGCGTACCGGCGTTATCAGTATCAGGCGGGGTATTCGCTATTTTCTCCGCTGTATCCATCGGATGCCGCTTCGCAGATGAGCGACGTGCCGAACATCACGGTGTTCCGCACGGACAACCGTTCCACTTACGAAGCGATGTCGATTCACTTGCAGGGGAACGTTTCGCGGCGGCTGAGTCTGGTGGTGAATTACACGCTGGCGAGCGCGAAGACGTGGGGATGCGTGCTGGGCGAGCTGTTCGACTATGTGAATGGCGTGTGCGATCCGCTGCACGCATTCGCTAAGGGCGACTACGGCCCTTCGGGCGAGGACGTGCGGCACCGGTTGGTGGTGGCGGGAATTTTTCACCTGCCGGGAGGCTTCGAGATCAGCACGCTGACCAAGGCCGAGAGCGCGCGGCCGATTACGTTGACGACACCGGTGGCGGTGAACGGGTTGGGGGACACGTTGGACGACCGGGCGATCGTGAACGGCGTTCAGACGAGCCTCGATCAATTCCGGGGCACTCCGTATTTTCAGGTGGACATGCGGGTGAGCCGGCCGTTCAGCATCCGCGACCGGTGGCAGGTGATGCCATTGGTCGAGTTCTTCAACCTTTTGAACCGGAACAATCCGGGCGCGAACTATGTGACCAATCTTGCGGCGCTGCCGACGCCGGTGAATAATCTGGCGAACGCGACGGCGTTCTGTTTGAATGCGGCGTGTACGCAGACGAAGCCGATCACGAATCCGAATCAGTTGCTGGTGCCGGCGGGGGCGTTGGGGGATTTCTTCGGGCCGGGGACGACGGTTGGCATTCCGTTCGCGGCGCAATTGGGACTACGAGTGACGTTCTGAACGGGATGCTGCGATAAGATCGTAGCACCTCACAATGAATCGACGAAACCTACTCCGATCCGCGGCGATGGCTTGCGCCGTGACTGGCGCCTCGGCGCAGGAGAACGCTCCGGGGCATTCGGCATCCTCGCTCGCTCTGGCCGATTACGAGCCGAAGAGTATGCTGCGCGTGCCGGAGACCGAGGTGAAACATCCGAAGTTTCCGGTGATCGAGTTCCATTCGCACATTACTTGGAGCGACGGCATGGGAGGGCGGGAAACCGTTACCTGGAACGACACGCCGGAGGCGATTCTGGCGGTGATGGACCGCAGGAACGTGCGGACGATGGTGAACCTGACGGGTGGTTACGGAAAAGGGCTCGAGGAAACGATCGCCGGGTTGGCGACGGCGCATCCGGGGCGGTACATCGTATTCACCGAGCCTTGGTGGGCGAAGGCGGCGGAGCCGGGATACGCCGAATTTCAGGCGCGGGAGATCGAGCGGGCGCACGCGGCGGGGGCGAAGGGGATCAAGGTTTTAAAGACGCTCGGATTGTATTTGCGCGAGAACGTGACGACGGGCAAGCTGGTGCGCATCGACGACCCGCGCTTCGATCCGATGTGGGAGACGGCGGGTGCGCTGGGGATGCCGATCGCGATTCACGTCTCCGATCCGGAGGCGTTTTTCCGGCCGATCGACCGGTTTAACGAGCGGTACGAGGAGCTGAGCGCGCATCCGGACTGGTCGTTTTACGGGCGCGATTTTCCGAGCAACGAAGAACTGCAGCAGGCGCGGCTGCGAGTGATGGCGCGGCACCCGAAGACGCATTTCGTATGTCTACATGTCGCCGATTCGGAAAACCTGGCGGCGGTGAGCGAGTGGATGGACCGCTATCCGAATATGTCGGTGGACATCGCGGCGCGGATTGGCGAACTGGGGCGGCAGCCGCGGATGTCGCGACGATTCTTCGAGCGGTATCAGGACCGCATCGTGTTCGGCACCGACGCCACCCCGAAGGGCGTAGAGTTTCCGCAGCAATATCTTTGCGACGAGCTATACGAGATTTACTACCGCTTTCTCGAAACCGCCGACGAATATTTCGACTACGCTCCGGCGAAAATTCCGCCGCAAGGGCGCTGGCGGATTTATGGGATCGAGCTGCCGGACGGGATTCTGGACAAGGTTTACCGGCGCAACGCGGAGCGGCTGTTGGGGATGCCGCACTCGGTTTGAGAGCGGCCATCGTGCGTTAGAATGACGGGTTCCAATGGCGAAACGAAAGAGAGCGGCCGCCGCGCCGAAGGCCGTTTCTTTTAACGCGAACCGTTTGATCTGGCCGGCGCTGGCGCTGGCGACACTCATTTTCTATTGGACGCCACTATTCGACGACCAGGCCACGATCCAATGGGACGCGGTGGACGTGCATTACTCGGCGCAGAAGTATTTCGAGGAGACGCTGCGCGCGACGGGGCTTCCGCAGTGGACGCCGTATGAATATTCCGGGATGCCGTTTCTGGCGGACCCGCAGACGGCGGCGTGGTATCCGTTGCACTGGCCGTTTTTCGTTCTGGGAATTACGCCGCGGTCGATCGAATGGGAACTGGCGCTGCATGCGTTTATGGCGCTCGGGGGCGCGTTCGTATTGGCGAGGCGGCTGATTGGGCAAACGGGCGCGGCGTTGGCGGCGGCGATTTTCTACGCATGGGGAGGGTTTTTCGCGGCGCACAGCTAGCACGTGGCGATGTTTGAAACCGCGGCTCTGCTGCCGTGGATGTTGTGGGCGGCGATGGAGGCGATCGAATCGGGTTCGGCGGCTTCGATGGCGCTGACGGCGGGAATCGCGGGGCTGGTGGTGCTGGCCGGGCATTTTCAAACGGCGTTGTACTCGTTTTTCGCGCTGGCGCTTTTTGCGGCGGCGCAGCGGAAAATGCGCGGCGTGTGGGTGGTGGCTGCGGCGGTGGCGGGAGGATTTCTGATCGGCGCGATTCAGGTTTTGCCGGGGTTGGAACTGACGTTTGCGTCGGTGCGGGCGGGGGCGAACGCGCACGGAGTGACGAATGCGCCGCTGAGCTGGCCGGCGCTGGCGACGCTGGTGGCGCCGAATTTCTTCGGTGTGATTTCGGGCGAGTACAAGGGGCCGGGCGATTCCACGCAGTTCTATTTCTATCAGGGGCTGCTGCTGCTGCCGTTGGCGGCGTTGGGAATCGCTCGGCGGAAGGGGATGGCGATCTTGGCGGCGCTGATCTTGCCGGCGCTATGGTATTCGCTGGGTCCGGGCACGGGGTTGTATTCGGCGCTGACGCTGCTGCCAGGGTTCAAGCAGGTGCGGGCACCAGTACATATC
>VFSW01010116.1_pt1 | contig 13407 bp, 10 predicted proteins | sample 5358111 | NCBI WGS metagenome assembly VFSW01 (sample SAMN11554181, study PRJNA540505) | mine drainage metagenome | isolation source: sediment from site ElyBrook_90M | place: USA: Ely Copper Mine, Vershire, VT | collected 2017 | reverse complement strand
ATACCATGAGCGAAGCAGGCGCAATCGAAATCCAGGTCAACCAGCAGATCGTCACCGCCATGAAGGCCCACGACGCCCAGCGCACCACCACCCTGCGGCTCATCAAGAACGCGCTCAAAAACAAGGCCATCGAGAAGCGCGAAATGCTCACCCCCGCCGAGGAGCAGCAAGCCCTGGCCACCATGATCAAGCAGCGCCGCGACTCCATTGAGCAGTTCACCAAAGGCAACCGCCCCGAGCTGGCTGCCAAGGAAGCCGCCGAAATTGTGCTCATCGAGGCGTTTCTGCCCCAGGCTCTGGACGATGCCGGCCTCGCCGCGCGGGTTGCCGAAGCCGTCGCCGAGGGCGCCGCCGCCGCAGGCCGTGCGCCCACACCCAAAGAGATGGGCGCGGTCATCAAAGCCGTCCAGGCCCGCCTGCAAGCCGCCAGCCTTCGCGCCGAAGGCCGCGCCGTCAGTGACCTGGTGAAGAAGGCGCTGGCCGGTTAGCAGCCTGGGGCGAAGGCCGGGTTTTGAATGGGCAAGGCTTCAGCCGCGCCAAAAGTGCAGCCAAATACGATCGCGGGCTTTAGCCTGTCGCCTGATTTTCCAGTCGATTGGCCCAGCAATCCACCCGCAAACGCTACTCACTCTCCTCCAGAAACGGCTCCAGAAACCCTTCCAACTCCTCCGGATCAATTCCCTCCTGATAGGAGACATGCCCGCGCCGCGAATGGCGCGGATCATACACCACAAACTGCAACCCCACGCCGTCGTTGCCCCAGCGCATCACCTGCCCCTGCAGGGAGATGAAGCGCTTGTCGCCCGGCGCCTCGCGGTCCGTCTTGGTCAGGGTCAGTTGGACTAGAGTGCCCGGATACCAACGCTCCTCGGTCACCACATACAATCCCGCGGCGCTGATATTCCGTATGGCGTGCGGCTCCAGCGCCGATCCGGTCCAGAAGTAGGCAGCCAACCCAGGCGTCAGCGACCGTGCGGCACTGCGCGGATCGGCAGGCTCCGGAGACCACCAGCGTTCCAGCCATCCCTTCGATTGCCGGCCATTTTTCCTGCCCGCTGCAAACCGTTGAGCCCTCTCTTCCCGCTGCGGCTCGGGACTCTCGTCGCCGTCGCCGTTCACCAGTTCCAACTTGCGGGCATCGTCGCTCCGCAGCAGCTCATTCTGAGCCACGGCAATGCCTGGTGCGGCGGGGACTCGCGCCAGTTGCTCCTCCAGCTCTTCGGCTGCGCACAGCAGAAGCTGGTCGCCCTTTTGTGTCTGCGACGAGTAGATCGAGTGCGCCGGCAGCGCCAGCACGCTGGCCGCCGGCGGGCTTGACGGAGAAACCCGGAAAGTGGGGAAAAACTCCACCACATCGATCACCCGGCCCTCGCCGTCCAGATAAATCAGATCCAGCGGAACACTCACATCCGTTGCCGGAATCCCCCGGAACGGAAGCATCCACAGCCCCGCGCCCGAGCGAGGCGTCAGCGCCGGCAATCGTTCCGAGAGGCTCACCGCGGGAAAGTCCCCGGTGGTGACCTTCAGGCTCAGAACATGCTCCTTGGTCTGGTTGTAGGCACAACGGCTCTTTGGCTCTGGAAATCCATCCGGCCCCAGTGGCTCTCCGGCAATCGGAAGGTGGCGTTCAGCTTCCCACAATAAGTCCACGGAGTATCTCCCTCTGGAGCAGCGCCATTTTTTACCGCGCACTCCCCACCCCTTCTATCGGCAGGGTTGGCGCAGACAATCACTTCTGTATGAAAAAAACTTAGAAGCTGTTTCATAACCAGGTTTTGCAAGGGCACGGCTTGAGCCGTGCCGTTGACCGCGCAGAAAATTGAAGGCTTTAGCGCCTGAGGGAAAGCTCGAAAACGGCCGGCATTCGGTTATCAAACAGCTTCTGGAAACATTGCCGGAGATAGAGCAGGCGCGCGTAGGCCGGGCAGCGGAGGTGAGGTATTTTCACGCCGGGAGTGACTAAAGTCGCTGTCGCCCTGCGACAGCCAGCCTAAAGTTCAGATCAAGGAGATTCTCATGACCACAACCACACAGACCGTTCGCGATATTGCATTGGAACAGCCGTCCTCCATTCGTGTTTTCGAACAGTACGGAATCGACTACTGTTGTGGTGGCCGCAAGCCGCTGGCCGAGGCCTGCGCCGCGCAAGAGATCGAGGTTGACGCAGTGATTGCCGCACTGGAAGCGGCGGCAAACGGCCCCGCTTCGACCGTCGAGGATTGGTCGCAGGCATCCATGCAACGTCTCAGCGAACATATCGTCGCCACTCATCATGCCTATACCAAGCGAGAGCTTCCGCGACTGGCGTTTTTAGCGCAGAAAGTTGTTGACCGCCACGGCGCCACTCAGGCTGAGTTGCCCGCGATTCAATCCAGGCTGACCCGGCTCGACGAAGAGATGATCCAGCACATGGTCAAGGAAGAGCTCGTCCTGTTTCCGTATATTGTCAAACTGGAGCGAGCCATCAACGATGGTGGCACAAAGCCGAGCGGCTGCTTTGGCACGGTTGCCAACCCAATCGCCATGATGACCCAGGAGCACGATGCCGCCGGAGCATTACTGGCCGAGATTCGTGATTTGAGCCATGGCTTCACCCCCCCTGAAGGCGCCTGCCCCACTTACCACGCCTTCTACGACGGCTTGCGCGAATTCGAGCAGGATCTCCACCAGCATATTCATCTGGAGAACAATATCCTGTTTCCGAAAGCAATCCAACTGGAAGATGCGGTCTAGCGAAAGTTCATTCCATCAATGCTGTCATCGCTGAGCGGCCGCAGCGTAGCGAAGGGGATCGAAAGCCTGTCCTGGCTTGTCGAAGGGGCCCTGCGGTTGCTTTTTATTGGCGAGAGGAGCGGAATGAGGGGCTTCAGGCATGGAAGCCCCTGGCATTTGCACCCCTCAGAAGACTTCCGCGGGTCCGTCCGGCGGCGGCACGTGTTTCAGCAGCCCCAGTTCCCCGGCCAGCCGTTCCAGCCGCTGGCGCGTGGCGGCCGTGGGAGGAACCAGCGGCAGCCGCACCACGTCGCTGGCCAGGCCCATCAGATGCAGCACCGTCTTCACCGGCCCCGGATTCGACTCCCAGAAGTTGGCCTCGAACAGCGGTCCCCAGCGTCGTTCCAGTTCCCGGGCTTCGGCCCAGTTGTCGTTCAGCGCAGCGTGGATCATGCGGCTGAGCTCGGCGGGAATTTCATTGGCGGCCACGCTGATCAGCCCATGCGCGCCCACTCCGATCGAGGCCAGCGCCAGATTGTCGTCGCCGCTGAAGATCTTGAAGCCCCGCGGCAGCGAATGCACCAGCTCGGCAATCTGCGGCAGCTTGCCGCTGGCCTCCTTGACGGCCTGGATGTTCGGCGCGGCCTCGGCCAGCCGCAGCACGGTCACCGGGTCCAGGTTCACCGCCGTCCGTCCCGGCACGTTGTACAGCGCCACCGGCAGCGGAGCCACTGCCTGCGCCAGCGCCAGAAAGTGCTGAAACTGGCCCTCCTGCGAGGGCTTGTTGTAATACGGATTGGCGGAAAGCACCGCGCTCACGCCGCGAATCTGGCCCAGACGGCTGGCCTGCCGCAGCAGCGCCTGGGTGGAGTTGTGCGTGCATCCGGCCCACACCGGAACCCGGCCAGCCGCCGCATCGGCCACCGTGCCAACCGTATGCAGCCACTCGTCTTCGTCCAGCGTGGCCGCCTCGCCGGTCGAACCGCAAGCCACCAGAAAGTCAATCCCGGAGTCAATCTGCCAGTTCACCAGCGCCCGCAACGCTGCGTCATCGACAGCCCCATCCGCCCGAAAGGGCGTCACAATAGCGGTACCGCATCCCGTAGTATTCATCACAGAAAAGTGTATAACGAATGGGGCCATCGGCGTTGTGCGGACATTGCCTGCCTGCGCAAGCTGCGGCTACAACTGCTCGAAGATCTCGCGAAAGTCGTAGGCGCCCTGTTTGTCCGCCAGCCACTCGGCCCCGCGCACCGCGCCCAGCGCGAAACCCCGTCGCGATTGCGCGTCGTGGCGGATCACCAGCGTATCGGTCTCGCTGCTTGCGGTCACAATGTGCTCTCCCTTGGCGTCGCCCACGCGGTGCGAGGTGACCTCGACCTTCATGCCCGGCTGCGCCGCTTCCACAATCTCGCGCAGAGTGATGGCCGTGCCGCTGGGCGCGTCCAATTTAGAAATATGATGTGTCTCGTCGATGGAAAACTGGTAGCCTTCCAGTTGCGCCAGCTCTTCCGTCAGCCGGAAAAACTTCTGCACGCCGATAGAAAAATTGGTCCCGTACAGCAGCGCCCCACGCTCTTGCGCCTTGGCTCGCATCAATGGCAAGCGCTCGTACCAGCCGGTCGTCCCCACCACGATGCGCCCGCCCACGGCCAGCACGGCGCTCATGTTTTCGATAGCCGCTTCCGGCGCGGTAAAGTCGATCACCGCGTCCACGCCAGCAAGGTTGGCCGCCGTCAGCCCGCTCGCGTGAACATTCTCGTTCACGTCCAGCGCGCACACAGTATGGCCGCGCTCCTCGGCCACTGCGGCCGCCAGTGAGCCGGTTTTCCCTTTGCCCAAAACCAGAAATTGCATGAGATCCTCGAAAAAGCAGCTTCTAGCTGCCAGCTTTTAGCCATGATCTGTGAAAAAATTGGCTCCCGTCGCCGCCCACCGGGGCAGTGTGAACAGGCCCTCGCGCAAGAAAAAAACTGAAAGCTGGAAGCTAACAGCTAGTAGCTGCCTTTCGCGCTTCCACATCGAAGATCGCCGGATCGGGGTCCGTGAAGAAAGCAGCGTGCAGCGAGCGCACCGCCTCGTCCGCGTCGTCTTCGTCGATCATGAAGCTCATGTTGATCTCGCTCGCGCCCTGCGAGATCATCCGCACGTTGATGTGGCGGATGGCATTGAAGACCTGCGCCGCCATGCCGTTGCGTCCACGGATGTCGTCGCCCACCAGGCAGATCAGGGCCTTTCTGCCCTCGTATTTCACATCGGCCAACTGACCCAGGTCGGCGGCCAGCGCCGGCAGCTTGTCATTCGAATCCACGGTCAGCGAGACCGAAACCTCGCTGGTTGAAACCATATCCACCGCGCACTTGTGCTTGTCGAAGATGGTGAATATCTCCTTCATGTAGCCGTGGGTCATCAGCATGCGGCTGGCCACCACGTCGATAATCGACAGCTTCTTCTTCACCGCGATCGACTTGAACGGGCTCTTGCACGGCGGCGCCAAGGACATGATCCGCGTGCCCTCGCAACCGGCGTTGCGGCTGTTCAGCACCAGGACCGGGATATTCTTCTTGACCGCCGGCAAAATCGTGGCCGGGTGCAGCACCTTGGCGCCGAAGTAGGCCAGTTCCGCGGCTTCTTCAAAGCTGATGGTCTTCACCCTCAGCGCGTCGGGGCAGATGCGTGGGTCGGTGGTCATGATGCCGTCCACGTCGGTCCAGATCTCGATGGCCTCGGCGGAAAGCGCGCCGCCCACCAGCGCGCCGGTGAAGTCCGATCCGCCGCGGCCCAGCGTGGTGGTGATACCGGCTTCGTTCGAGGCAATGAAGCCGCCCATCACCGGCACCTTGCCCCGCGCGGTCAGCGGGCGCAGCTTTTCAGCGGCCCGCGCCTCGATCAGCGCATCCTGCGGCGCGGCCTTCTGAAACTGCGAATCGGTGATGATCACCTCGCGCGCATCCACGTGCGCCGCGTCAATTCCGCGCTCGCAAAAGGCCGCCGCCACCATCCGGCTCGACAGCCGTTCGCCGTAGCTCACAATCAGGTCGCTGATGCGCGGCGTAAGTTCAAGAATCGCCGAAAGCCCGCGCAGTATCTCATCGAGCGAATCGAACTTCTGATCGATCACGTCCACCAGCGCGGCGCACTCAGCGGCATTCTTCACCAGTTCGGCAGCCGTGTCGCGATGCCGCGCCCTGAGCCGCGAGCTGATCGCCAAGGCGCCCGTCCGGTCGCCCTCGGCCGCGGCGGCCGCGGCGCGCAGCAGTTGGTCGGTCACCTTGGCCATGGCGCTCACCACCACCACCGGCTGCTTGCCCAGAGCCACGCGCCCGGCCACGATGGCCGCGGTGCGGCCGATGGCAGCCGTGTCCTCCACCGAGGTGCCGCCAAACTTCATCACTACTACGCTCATGCGTTTCCCTAAGAACAGCTGCCAGATTTTAGCCACTGGCTTCTAGCTCTGTTTGCTGGAGATTCCAGCGGTTTATCCTGCTCCCGGTTCTCTGCCGACCCCTGATTCCAGCTAAACGTCAAAAGCTGACAGCTAGCAACTGGAAGCTAAGAAAGTTTTCCCAAACTGGCCAGCAGTTCGGCGTTCAGAATGGTGGCCCCGGCCGCGCCGCGAATGGTGTTGTGCGAGAGCGCGACAAACTTCCAGTCCAGCAGCCCACAGGGACGCAGACGGCCCACGGTCACCGCCATGCCATTGCCGCGATTGCGGTCCAGCCGCGGCTGCGGGCGATCCGGCTGCGGCGCATACTGCACCGGCTGCTCGGGCGCGGTGGGCAGCGCCTGGCCGGCCAGCGGACGAAACTCCGCCCACGCCGCCAGAATCTCCTCGCGTGTCGCCGTCTTGCCGAGCTTCACCGAGACGCACTCCGTGTGCCCGTCCTCCACAGCCACCCGGTTGCAGTGGGCTGTGATGCGCGCGGCCAGCGGCGTCACCGCATGCCCGCCCAGCTTGCCCAGCAGCTTGAGCGTCTCTTCTTCCATCTTTTCTTCTTCGCTGCCGATGTATGGCACCACGTTGCCCAGAATGTCCATCGAGGGCACACCGGGGTAGCCCGCGCCGCTCACCGCCTGCATCGTCGAAACGAAGATCTGCTCAATGCCGAAGCGCTCTTCCAGAGGCTTCAGCGCCATCACCAGCCCAATCGTCGAGCAGTTCGGATTGGTCACCATGTAGCCGCCCGATTGCTTGCGCGTGGGCTGCTCCTCAATCAGGTGCAGGTGCTCGGCGTTGATCTCCGGAATCACCAGCGGCACATTCGGCGTCATGCGAAAGGCGCTCGAGTTCGACAGCACCGCGCAGCCGGCCGCGGCAAACTTCGGCTCCAGCTCGCGGGCAATGGCAGCGTCCACCGAGGCAAAAATAACCTTCGGCGCGCCGTCCGGCTCAGCCGGGGCCACCGTCATCTGCGCAATGCGCTCAGGCAGCGGCGTGTCGAGACGCCACTTCGCGGCTTCGCTGTAAGTCTTGCCGCTCGACCGGTCGCTGGCCGCCAGCCACGCGACCTCGAACCAGGGATGGTTTTCCAGCAGTTGGATGTACCGTTGGCCGACCATTCCGGTCGCGCCCAGGATGCCAATTGGTTGTTTTGTTTTCATGGTCGTGAACACTTCAGTGTACAGGATCACCGGCGTAAACTGAAAAGACTCCGGCCAGCGGGCAGTGGGTCAGTTTGAAGGGTACGGGCTTCAGTTGAAGGGTACGGGCTTCAGCCTGTACATGAACCTTGCAAAATGACCGCGGGCTTTAGCCCCGGAGGGACATTGCATTCAAACTGACCCACTACCGGCCAGCAGGCTGGACCATCGCACGACTGGACCATCGCACGACTGGACCATCGCACGAATGGACATCGAAGGTAGAAGTCCTCCCGTGGCCCGCGCCGGAGGCGCAGTGGTTATCAGCCCCGCGCTTCAGCGTGGGGTGGGGTCGGCAAAACCACCAATTCATCCGGAGCCCCGTCGGGGCGGTGCGATCTTCCCTGCGCCAACTTTCCCACCCCGCCCATCGCCGCGTAAGATGTTCCTGGGTTTCCAGCCGCACAACAGCACCCCGCTCCCCACAAACCGGAAGCGCGGCGCAAGGAGAATCACTTTGCACCAGGCAAGCGAACAACGCTACGACTCCATGCAATACCGCCGCACCGGCAAAAGCGGCGTGCAACTGCCCGCCATCTCCCTCGGCCTGTGGCACAACTTCGGCGGCGTGGACGCCTTCGAGAACGGCCGCGCCATGGCCCGCCGCGCCTTCGACCTGGGCATCACCCACTTCGATCTGGCCAACAACTACGGCCCCCCGCCGGGCAGCGCCGAGAGCGCCTTCGGCGAAATCCTGCGCCTCGACCTCGCGCCCCATCGCGACGAACTCATCATCAGCACCAAGGCCGGCTACACCATGTGGCCCGGCCCCTACGGCGACTGGGGCTCGCGCAAGTACCTGCTCTCCAGCCTGGACCAGAGCCTCAAGCGCATGGGTCTGGAATACGTGGACATTTTTTATTCGCATCGCCCCGACCCCGAAACCCCCATCGAGGAGACCATGTCCGCGCTCGATCAAGCGGTGCGCTCCGGCAAGGCCCTCTACGCCGCCGTTTCCAACTACAACCCGGAGCAGACCGCCGCGGCCATCCGCATTCTGCGCGAACTGGGCACTCCCTGCCTCATCCATCAGGTCAAGTATTCGATGTTCCAGCGCACCCCCGAAGCGGGATTGTTCGACGTGCTGGGCGCCCAGGGCGTGGGCGCCATCGCCTTCTGCCCGCTGGCGCAGGGAATGCTGACCGACCGCTATTTGCAAGGCATTCCTGCCGATTCGCGCGCCTCCAAGCCGCACGGCTTCCTCCAGAAAAGTGAGATCGACGAGCACCGCCTGCGGCAGATTCACGCCCTGGGAGAAGTGGCCGCCGAGCGCGGGCAATCGCTGGCGCAAATGGCCCTGGCCTGGGTGCTGCGCGATCCGCGCATGTCCTCGGCCTTGATCGGCGCCAGCCGCGTCCAGCAGATCGAGCAGAACGTCGCCGCGCTGGCCAATCTCTCGTTCCGCAGCGCCGAGCTGGCCGGCATCGACGCAATTGTTGGCGGAGCTTCCTAACCTTGGCTGGTAACGATAACATGGAAGCGGAACCGGAGTCGAATTTCGGTCGGCAGCCAACCCGAACTTCGCTCGCCGGTTTACGTTTCACCAGTTTCCGTTTTCGAGGAGAAACCCCGTGCAAGAGCTGCGGCAGAAGATGGAATCCGAGTTGCTCGGCGACATTCTTCCCTTCTGGCTCAACCACGCCATCGACCGCGAGCGCGGCGGCTTCATCGGCCAGATCGCCAACGACCTGACCATCGACGCGCACGCCGCCAAGGGACTGATCCTCAACGCCCGCATCCTTTGGACGTTTTCCAAGGCCTACAGCGTCTACCGCGATCCGCTCTATCTCTCCGCCGCCCAGCGCGCGTATGCATACCTGACCAGCCTCTTCGCGGACCGCGAGTTTGGCGGCTACTATTGGATGGTCGATTGCGACGGGCAGCCCACCGACACCCTCAAGCGCATCTACGCGCAGGCCTTCACCGTTTACGCGCTGGCCGAGTACTGCCACGCCACGGGCCAAGCCCAGGCGCTCGCCGCCGCACTCGAATTGGTGAACAAGATCGAAGCCGCGGGTCACGATGACCAGCGCGGCGGCTACTTCGAGACCTATCAGCGCGACTGGACGCTGGCCGCCGATCAGCGCCTCAGCGATGTGGACATGGACGAACGCCGCTCCATGAACACCCACCTGCACATCATGGAAGCCTACGCCACGCTGTTGCGCGTCCACGAGAACACAACCGTCCGCGCCCGTCTCCGCGAGCTGATTGAAATCTTTCTCGACCGCATCATCGACCCCGCCACGCACCACTTCCTGCTCTTCTTCGACGAGGAGTGGCGTTCGCAGTCCAAGGTCATCTCCTTCGGCCACGCCATCGAGGGAAGCTGGCTGCTGGTGGAGGCCGCCGAGGTTCTCGGCGACGCTGCGCTCTTGGCCCGCGCGCGCAAAGCCGCGCTCAAAATGGCGCAGGCAGTCTACGATCAGGCCCTCGACGCCGACGGCGGCCTGATGTACGAGGCCGACCCCACCGGCATCATCGACTACGACAAGCACTGGTGGCCGCAGGCCGAGGCCGTCGTCGGATTCCTCAACGCCTGGCAGCTCAGCGGCCAGCCGCACTTCCTCCGCGCCGCCCAGCGCAGTTGGGCGTTCATCGACAAATTCATCATCGACCACCAGCACGGCGAGTGGTTCTGGCTGGTCTCGCGCGCCGGCATTCCCAGCGCCGATAAAGACAAGGTCGGCCCCTGGAAGTGCCCCTACCACAATAGCCGCGCCTGCTTTGAAGTCATGGAACGAGTGAAGAATTCAGGAACCTCTGAGCAAGTCGCGTTTTGAAAAAGCAAGTCGCGTTTTGAAAGGGCACGACTTTAGTCGTGCCGCAAACGAACAAAAAGTGCGCGGGCTTCAGCCCCTGAGGGAATGCCCCGTTGGCAATCGAGCCTGTTCAGAGGTTCCTGAAATCCGCAATAAAAAATCCCGGAGAAATGAAATGAATCCGACCGCATTCAAGAAGAATGTGCAGCAATTATTCAAGCAGCAGGAAAAGCTGCTCGCCCGCCGCAACCGTAAATCGCCCACCAGCAACGGCATCTTCACCCGTTACGATTTTCCCGTTCTCACCGCAGCCCACGCGCCCATCACCTGGCGCTACGACCTCGACCGCCGGACCAATCCGCTGCTGCTTGAGCGCATCGCCGTCAACGCCGCCTTCAACGCCGGCGCAATTTTTCACCAGGGAAAATTCGCGGTAGTGGCGCGCATGGAAGGCGTGGACCGCAAGTCCTTCTTCGCTGTCGCCGAGAGCCTCAACGGCACAGACAACTTCCGCTTCCGCGAGGCGCCGATTCTCATGCCGGAGACCACCCAGCCAGACACCAACGTCTATGACATGCGCGTGGTGCGGCACGAAGATGGATGGATCTACGGCCTCTTCTGCACCGAGCGCAAAGCCCCCAAAGCCCCGGCCTGGGACACCTCTTCGGCCTATGCGCAGTGCGGCATCGCGCGCACCCGCGACCTCGACACCTGGGAGCGCCTGGCCGACCTCCAATCCAAATCGCCGCAGCAGCGCAACGTGGTTCTGCATCCGGAATTTGTGAACGGCAAGTACGCCTTCTACACGCGCCCGCAGGATGATTTCATTCAGGCGGGCAAGGGCGGAGGCATCGGCTGGGGACTTTCGGCAAGCATCGAGAAGGCCGTCGTCGAAGAAGAAATCATCGTCGATGATCGCGAGTACCACACCATTCAGGAGGTCAAAAACGGCCTCGGCCCAGCGCCCATCAAGACCGCCAAGGGCTGGCTGCACCTGGCGCACGGCGTGCGCAACACCGCCGCCGGACTGCGCTATGTTCTCTATCTTTTTCTCGCCGAACTGGAGCGGCCCTGGGTGGTCACCCACAAGCCGGCCGGGTTCTTCCTCGCGCCGGAAGGCGAGGAGCGCGTCGGCGATGTCTCCAACGTGGTCTTCAGCAACGGCTGGATCGAGCGGCCCAACGGCGAGGTCTTCATCTATTACGCCTCATCGGACACCCGCCTGCATGTGGCCACCAGTTCTGTGGAAAGGCTGCTGGACTACGTCGTGAACACTCCCGCCGATCCTCTGCGCAGCCGCGCCTGCGTCGAACAGCGTTGCGCCCTGATCGAGCGGAATCGCGCCGCGCTCAAGGCAATGAAGATCGCTGTCGCCAAGCGTGCCGGCAAAAAAAGAGCGCCCGCCGCGCAGAAAAAGGAAGCAGCCGCAAAGCCGAAGCGCGGCAAAGAAAAGAGCATGAAACCCAAGGCGAAAAAGAAGTAGATCTTCGCCGCATTCGCTCACTCAGCGGTTGCGGGGGACAGGCTTCAGCCCATCCCCTGCACGGCACTCCCATTTTCTGCGTGCTCTTGCATCTCTGTGCCGCGCATCGAGTTCAAGATCCGTTTTCTCTTCGCTCATTCCTCCGCTCCTTCCATCACCGGCAGCATTTCCACCACCGGCAGTATGCCCATCTGCTGATAAATCGGCCGTATCTGGCGTCGCAACACCGGCAGTTGCGTCCAAAACCATGCCGCACCCAACAGAACCGCGGCTCCATTCACCGTCACCGTCCAGGGCGCGCCCACCGTGTCGGCCATCGACCCGGCCAGCAAGCTGCCAAACGGCGCCATGCCCATGAACGCCATCGTATAGTAGCTCATCACCCGCCCGCGCTTGTCGTCGGTGACGATGGTTTGAATCACGGTGTTGCTGGCCGCCATGCCCTGCATCATGCCCATGCCCGCCACGGCCACCATGATCATCGAGAGCCAGAACCAGTGCGAAACTCCGAAACCGATCAGCCCCACCCCGAAGACCGCCGCGGCGATGGGTATCATCCTCACCAGCCCCCGGACGTTCCTGCGGGCGGCCAGTGAGAGCGCCGAAACCAGCGCGCCCATTCCCATCGCGCCCATCAGAAATCCCAGTGTATGCGGTCCGCCATGCAGCACCGTCTTGGCAAAGATGGGCATCAGCACCACAAACGGCATGCCCATCAGGCTCACCACCGCAAACAGCATCAGAATTGTCCGGATGGGCAGAAACTCCGAAACATAGGTCCACCCAGCCTTCAGCTCGAAGAGCGTCGACGTGGCTTTGCGCTCCATCACCGGCGCATGCAGGCACATCAACAGCAACGACGCAATTACCGCCAGGTAGCTGATGCCGTCGATCAAAAAGCACCAGCCCTCGCTCGAAACAGCGATCAGCATACCGGCCAGCGACGGGCCGATCAGACGCGCCACGTTCACCATCGACGAGTTGATCGCGATGGCATTCTGCAAATCACGTTTGTCGTCCACCATGGTGACCATGAATGACTGTCGGCCCGGCATATCGAAGGCATTGATCATGCCCTGCGTAACGCTCAAAGCGAGCAGCAGGGGGATGGTGATGTGGCTTGAAAGTGTGAGCGCGGCCAGCGTCAGCGACTGGACCATGGACAAGGTTTGGGTCCACACCAACACTTGCCGCCGATCCCAACGGTCCACCCACACGCCGGCAAAGGGAGCCAGAAGAAAGGTCGGAATCTGCCCGGCAAAGCTGACCGTGCCCAGCAGCAGCGCCGAGCCGGTCAGCCGGTAAACCAGCCAGCCCGTGGCCACGCGCGTCATCCAGGTGCCGACCAGAGAGATCGTCTGCCCGCCAAAAAAGAGCCGGAAGTTGCGATGACGCAGGGCGCGCCAGGCGTGAGAGACGCCGCCGGCCGGCACACGCGCGCCTACCTCGCCGGCGGCCGCCGCCGTTGCCGGCTTGGCTGTTTGCTTCCGACTGCTCAAGAGTGCTTCCTCATTCGCAGTCTATCGCGGCGGCCGCTTTTCCTTCGCCGCCCGCCTGGGTAGTGTGAACAGGCCCTTCAGTCCGTTTGAAGGCTGCTGGCCACGGGAACGCGTAGAAATACTCGGGGATCGTGTCAGGGCACGACTTTCAGCCTGCCCTGAGGGAATGATCCCTCCAACCAGCCCGCGACCCTACTCCCGCGCTCGGACTACGAAACCGCCTCAATAACCGCGCTGCCTTCCGCCCGGTTTGCCGCCAGGCTTGCCCCCGGCGCGAGGACCGGAACGCTTGGCTCCCCCGCCCCCCGGC
>VFSW01010115.1_pt1 | contig 13407 bp, 30 predicted proteins | sample 5358111 | NCBI WGS metagenome assembly VFSW01 (sample SAMN11554181, study PRJNA540505) | mine drainage metagenome | isolation source: sediment from site ElyBrook_90M | place: USA: Ely Copper Mine, Vershire, VT | collected 2017 | reverse complement strand
CTAAAACCCAAATTGTCCTCTGTCAACACCCAAAATGGGTTGACTTGTAATTATTTTTACGTTAAGGAATTAGCTCGCAACAAAGGAGCCACCAATGCGTCTAATCGAGTGGATGGAGAAGACTGACATTGATGTTTTCGAAGCCTCTCGCGCCTTCGACGTTTCCATTTATGCAGTAAAGAAGTGGTTGAAAGGGGAAAGAACCCCGCGACCAAAGATGCAAGCCAAGATAAAGTCTGTGACCAAAGGTCAGGTGACCGGAGACGACTGGGTTCCAAAGGAAGAGAAGTAAAGAATGCCCGCACCTATTCGCTGGAATGATGAGCTTGATGCAAAGATCAAGCACGCAATCGAGAACAAGATCAGCGCCGCCAAGCTGTGTGAGGAGATCGGCATCTCCAATACAGCCGTGGTTCTGCGAGCGGAGCGGCTTGGGTTTCGTTTCCAGAAGCCAGACCTTTGGACTGACAGCGAGATCAATGAGTTAAAGAACCTTTGGACCAAGGGCTTGTCGGGCTCCCAGATCGCGGCAGTCCTAGGTAAAAGCAGGAACTCGATTATCGGTAAAGCCCATAGATTGAAGCTTGAGTACAGAGGTAATAGACCACCTCCGGGTCAAGTTCCAAAGCCTAAACAGCACAAAAAGAGGATCAGGACCAAGCGTCCCGTTACGTCCATGTTGACCAAGTACACCAAGAGCACGCCGCCCGTGTTCTACCCGGCTTCCCAGCCCGTGGCTCCTCGGCCGCCCATCTCCATCATGGAGTTGGACGATAGCCGGTGCCGCGAGATCGTGGGCCGTGGAAACGATGGCTTGGCGGTTTACTGCGGTGACATGACGTTTAGTGGCAAGCCGTATTGTGCGGCGCACTGTGCCATGAACTATCAGCCTGCGGACCATCGCCCCCGGAGGCGGGCTTGAATGAATGGCCCATTGGAATGGTCGTGGGGTCTCTCACGGTAATAAGAGAGGCCCCACGACGAGGCAAGCGTCGATTTTGGCTTTGCCGGTGTCAATGTGGCAATGAACTAGAGCGCTCGACCGGCTCTATTGCCCCGGGGAAGGGAGGGGGCAGTTGCTGTAAATCCTGCCATGTCAACATAATTCGCGCCCGCAGCACCACTCACGGCTTCGCTACACGCAAGCTTCGTCCTCCCGAATATGCTGTCTGGCAAGCCATGAAACGGAGATGCAACCTAAGCACCTGTAAAGATTACAAATATTATGGCGGAAGGGGAATATCCGTTTCCTCGAAATGGCACGATAATTTTGCTCAATTTTTTGCCGATATGGGCTCTCGGCCTAGTCCGCTACACTCTATTGACCGAATTGATGTAAACGGTGATTATACAAAGGAAAATTGCCGCTGGGCCACACCCTATGAGCAACGTCATAATCGGCGCGACACGAATTGTAATTCATCTTCCCTACCCAGTTAGTGTTAACCACATCTGGAAACACGGTAAGGGCACCAGCTTTCTGAGCAGGCAGTACAGCGCTTGGAAGAAGACTGCCGGTCAGGAATGGCTCCTCCAGAAGAAAAACCAGCCCAAGGCGATTTCTGGGCCGTATGGAGCCATCCTGATAGCCGTCAAGCCAGACAGGCGGCGGCGCGACCTAGATAATCTCACCAAGGTCTGCAAGGATTTTGCAGTGCAGCATGGCTTGGTGCCAGACGATAGCCTTTGTGAAAAGCTGTATGTTAGGTGGGGCACCCCTAAAGAAGCCCCCCTAGGGGCCAAGCTTATTCTTCGTGCTTTGCAATAAGCTCATTGGCAGACATAACCTCATCGTACTCTGTGCTATCCATGGGCGGACCTGAGATTTTGAAGCGGGACTTGAGCCATACGTTCGGTGGCAATCCCTCCAGCGCGACTGCGGCCGGGAAGGCCTTCCTCACGCAATACCGCTGGTGGAGTGTCAGTCTTCCACTTGTATCAAGCGCGTCGATGCAAATCACATAATCACCCGGTGTCATCCAGCCACCTTCCCACCGCTCTACCGCTGAGCTAAATCGGCATCTATCCAAGCTATAACCCAAATTGGGCTAATTTATGTTGGTGACCTAGCGCATGGCTACCATGCGTAGCGGCTTGCCAAGGAACCCAAGGTGAGCAATATTACTCACATGAAAATGCCCGGACGGTGAGAGGGAACACACCGCCCGGGCTCAACACAGCGCTCACCAAGGAAGGGACGCGCCATGGACGATAAGGAATATAACGTCGTTTTCGTTCCCTCGCAAGCCGATATATCGGCTGGTGAGGAAGCCGGAAAACTAATAAAATCTCATAGATTGCCTGACTTTGCAGCCGCTGTTCATGCCGCTGCTATCCAGATTTTGGAGAAGAACGGCTTTACAGTTATTCCAGAATTCCCAGTCTACGGACTAAAAAATGGTCGCTCTGGAAGGTTAGACTTGGTTTGCACCAAGAATGGTGGCAGGGCCGCCATTGAGATAGACGCCAGAAAGCCTAGAAGGCGGTCGCTCGAAAAGCTTGGTCTTATTGATGCTTACCGAATAGTTGGGCTGCGAGGTGTTAGCGGTTCCCCCACGGCTGGAATTCACGCCGTCATCAACATCCCGGTCGAGATAGCTTCCGAGGCAGCGCGGCAAGACCGCAAAACTGTAAATCGGAAACACCATGATTAGTACAAAGCTGTATGAAGTAGCGGCAATTGCCCCCGATAGCGCTATCGGGATCGCTGTAAAGCTGCTGGCCGATAGTCTGGCCAAGGACGAAAAGCGCCGTCAAAACCAGAAAGAGAGAACGGATCGTTGCCGGGCCAAGAAGGCCGGTAATGTTACCGTAACGCCGTTACCAGAACGTTACTGTAACGCTACTGTAACGTTACCGATGATGCCTATAACTAGTTCCGTATCTTTAACGGAATTAGAAAGTAAGAAAGAAAGAAAGTTACAGCGTTCGCGTGGCTCACGCCTCTCCCCGGACTGGGTTCCATCTGATGAGGATCGGGAATTTGCCCGGAACCTTGGGTTCTCCGACGATGAGATCGATGAGATAGCCGCAATCTTTCTAGATTACTGGATAGCTCTTTCCGGTTCCAAAGCCACCAAAATGAGCTGGGCCGCCACTTGGCGAGGTTGGATCAGGAGAGAGGCCAAGAAATACAAAAAAACAGCTCAACCACGCAACTTCACTGAAATTAAAGAACTCAACAACCTGAGGGTTATCCATGAAGTCCTTGGACCTAAACGCCCAATCCAAACCAACGAACCCCAGCGCCTCACACTGGGCTCAACACCTGTTCGGTCAGTTCCCCAGCCTGAAAGCGACGGCTTTAACTTTTGAGTTTGTTGAAGGCGTGAAGGCCATTTTGGAAAACTACCCGGAGCCGGTTCTGGCTCTGGTTTGCAGTCCGGTCCACGGCCTTGCTAGCAAGCTGGATTATTTCCCAAGCCTGAAGCAAATTAAATCCTTCTGCGACGACAAGGCTTTCGAGATATCTGAGCATGAACGCAGGGAGGACCTTGAAGCCCGCGTCAGGGCCTCTGCCAAGCCCGCTGGTGAGCCAAAACCAGACCCTTATGCGGGGTGCTACACCGGCCCAATCGAACTGGCGAAGCCCGGAGACAGGATAAGCTGGAAACGCGTAGAGGAGTATCGGGAGTTTATGCAGAGAGAAAAGGGAATGACCAATATCAGGCTCTGGGGCCTGAACGAAAAATGGATAGATAGCGGGGCTAGGCCGTTCGCCCCAAAATAGTAAAGAGGGCTAATTGAACCCCTAACTAACCATTTTTTCAGCAAGCTCAATCTCATCCAGACTGAACTCAGGAGGAGCCATCACGATAGCCCCCGGGATAGGACATTCTGCAATACTCAAGTCAACCAAGTCGCTGCCACTAAGCCAGTCCGGGCACGTTGGGAGATAAGTGCCACCATCAACACACGCATTTACGGCCCAGCGGTCCAGAGTTGGGCCACGGTAAAGAGCAATCACAACAGAGCCGTTGCTGTAACCGAAAACTACTCGTTGCCCGTAGGGAGTGGGGTTGCTCCTCAGGTCAGAATATCCGGTTGCCGGGTCCGTCCATTCCCGGATCATGTCCCATGTAATGGGAACCAATTTACGTTTCATCATCAACCTACCAGTTTTTCAGAAAGCTCGATCTCTTCAAGAGAAAAATCAGGCTCCGGTAGCGCCAGAGGTTCTTTTCGTCCCGGGACAAACAGCGCCTCTATTTCCCTTGCTTTATAATTGGTCCTCCAGCGCGGGCATGTGTCGCATCTGTTGTCCTCGTCTACAGTTCTGGCCTCCACCGCGACGTAATTAACATGCCCGGATTTATCCTTAACCATAATTGCCGGGCTACCAGCTACCGTTCCGATGACAACAATATCATCGGAACCGTCCGTACCATTAAGGTCAGAGTATCCTTGCGGGCTTGTCCAATGGTCGATCATGTCCCATGTAATTGGTATATATTCAGCCATCCATCAACCCCATCGCTCTCTCGATCTCTTCAAGCCCAAAGTCCATTTCTTGCAACATTAGCTTGACTGGCTTCTTGCGCGGCTTGGGAAGCCCAAGCCTTTGCCGTTGCCGGAATGCTTTCTTGGTTATCCATTTTGGGAACATCAAATTTCTGGAGTCTTCCGCGCTGTATTGATAAGCATATGGCTGCGGGTCAGATTTTTTTTATCAAAAAGATATATCCCCAGCACCGGGCACACCCTGAACGAAAAGCGCCACCTGCGCGCCTCGTCGGCCCAAAATAACTTTTTGGAAGCCTTATCGAAATATCTAAGCTTGTTCATCATCACGTTGCCTATTCAATAGCCGCAATAATCCGCTCGATTTCCTCTTTGGTCGCGGCGCTGAGCTTCTTGTAGCCCGGGTCCTTGGGAAGGCTAATCACGAATTGCGCCAACCATGGGGCATGGGAGCTAAAGCGGGAAATATCTTCCTGCAACTCATCTTCAACCAGCTTCTCATAAAGCTCGTTCTTGGTCATACATCAATTCCTTTCCGGTTTCGATTTCCTCAAGCGAGAATTCAGGATCAGGCATGGTGTCCGATTGATCGAGACCAAGCTCGCGCAATGGATAATTGTTGTTGTAACCATCGGAAAACGTAACACTTATCCATGTCTCCGGCATATCCAGCACACTATGCTCTACGACGCCGTAACCATCAATGGCGTGCTCTGCCCACTGTTTCGCGAAACGCGGGTTGTCACCAATATAGATGACGATGGTTCCAGTTTTCGGCTCATAGTCCATTGTTGGTCCCCGCTGCCATCAATTCCTGCGCTGCAAGTATCTCCTCAAGAGAGAAGTCCGGTTCCGGGTTTGGATAATGCAATTCCCCCATGGGGAAACTATTCATGTCTACCCAATGCGGATGCCCGGGCGGGTGTTGAACATAGACGTAATTCTCGTCTTTGTCGGAACGTCGGGAGGCAACACCAACAAACCCACCGCGCCACTCAGCGATAGAAAAATCGTAATTGCATGGGTCGTGGCGTTTGATTTCCTCTAGAATATCCTCCTTTTTGGATATTGGCGTCATTTCATTTCCTCCATCAAGATTTCCGCTAACTCCATGTCGTCAAGATCGAACTCTGGCGGGGATCGGGTCATCATGCCCAGACCGAATTCGGGATTTTTTTCCAAGAACCTGTCTTCGGTCACCCAATCAACATTGTCCCCCCCGCAATAATAAACCTCTTGGTTGCGTTCTTTGAGGGCCGCCTTAACAAGCGTTCCAAAATCGCACTCAATGAACGTGAGATCGCAGGTAGGGGTGTTCACTTGTGTCAAGTGATCCAGCATTCCTTTAGTAAGAGGCTCGCTCCAAAGACCTAAAATCCTCGCCATCAGCGTCACTCCAAAGAGGTTGGCTCCCACACCGGGACCAAGCCAGCATCAATCAGCCGCTCAGTAAGGGCGGCGTTTTCCTTTTCAAGGTCTTCGGTGGCCGCTTCCAACTGGGAAATGACCTGCAAAGACGCGTTGGCAAGTTGCGTCAACGCCATGGCGGCGATTTCCGGAGTGAACCCCTTAGGGTTATTCGGAATATTCTCGATCATCCGCCTCAGTCTTTCCGTATAGATACCCATATTTCATCCCCTTTCAGGATTTCATCATACTCCGTTTGATCTGGTATTTCTCTCTCAAAGACAACCCCGTGGTTGGCAAATGCGGTTTCCATCGCTTGGACCTTATCCATCCCGCCTACACAAAGGTCCCTCCACTCGGTAATCACCTTGGACCTAGCCGGACCCTCAGTCTGAGCCAGCGCCACGGCGGCCAGATAAACCCACCGGTCATGAAAGTCCTCCCGTTTGCAGTTGGCTTTCATGGGACACACCGGGTGGTTGGACTTCTTTTCAAAATTCTGGCCATGTGGTATAGTGTCCCTCTATTGGTTCTCAAGATAGACCCGGATTGGGTCGAATTTATGGTGAAATCATGGGCTTGCTTCGCAATCATCGGCATGAACTCTACTGCCAAAACGTGGTCGCGGGGATGACGCGCCTCGACGCTTATAAGGCAGCAGGATACGAGGGGCAGCCTGAACGTGGCAGCACCCTGCTTTCCACAAAGCCTGAAGTTCAGGCTAGAATTAAGGAACTACTAACTAGCTCCGCCGCTCGCAGTGAGCTTACCCGAAAGGAAATCCTTGACCGGGTATTCCAAGACTGGGAGCTTGCCAGAAAACTGGGGCAAACGGCCTCCGCGCTGAAAGCTGCGGAATTGATGGGTCGTGAAATGCACAAAATGTTTACCGAACGCAAGGAAATCGGCGGCCCGGGCGATTTTGACAACAAGAGCGAGGATGAGCTTAAGGAAATCATCCAAAAAGAACTCGGTGATCTTGGTTGGGATAACCCAACCACTACTCATTAATCAGCTTTTCAGCAAGCTCGATATCAGATAACTCAAACTCCGGGCTCATTATCGGCCCGGATGGGGCCGGTGGCACTACCAGTTCTAGTTGGGTGATTGGGTATGAATTCGTGCTCCCGTTAGGGAACTCTACAGTTACCCAAGCTACATGATCCATGTAATCCATCAAAACAACAGCGCTGTTGTATCCAGCCCATTGCATGATGAATTTTTGATTATTACCGATATATCTAACGGGGTCTCCTACTTCTAGGTGGTGTGGCATTTTTGTTGTCCCTCTATCTGTGAAGCTTACCAATGGGGAGGGTTTAATCTCCCCATGACGTAAACGTCACTTGAAGCTAATCGAATGCCAGAGCATGAGCGCATAATACACGCAAACTGCGGCGCATATCGCAGAGAGAACAAAGGTGGTCTTGCTCTCCCAGAGCTTCTTCCCGGGTTTTAGTGCAGCGTCGGCTTTTTTCCGGTGGGTGTCGCCGGGATCGCGAACCCACCTTCCCCGAAAGACTGGAGGGCTTCCTTGCCGGAAGCCTTGATCCCATCCATTGTGGGGTCCGCGCCGCTCTGTGCTACGCACATAAGCATGAACGGGACGGAGTTGTCTTCGTTAAGCCCAAGCGCAACATAAAGCCGCTTGGCCTTGAAGGCCCCATATTTGACGTGTTCGGGCGCGTCCTCGGTATGCTCGTAAGAGGTTCCCAAGAACGGCACGATGGTCAGATACTTGGCAAGGGCCTTGTCGGCCCCCGTGGTCTCGTTGAACGCCTTCGCGGTCTCATTGATTTCGATCTTCATCACGCCAATCATAATTTTCCCTCTCAATCTGAAGCGAAATGCTTCTTGCTGCACTGGGGTTAGCCAGTGCAGTGTAGAAACATTAGAGAACGTCGTCCAAATGGCGCAACAGCTCGACTTTGCTTAGAAAGCAAAATTTGCTGATCGGGCCATCCTTGCCAGAGGTTACATGCAGAATGTAACCATTGTCGATACGCTCAATCCTGTAGTTGGTCATCTGTAAACTCCGGATGAAGCTCATTGAACTTGTCCATGAACTCCTTGATGGTTGCTACATAGCCACAATCCATGCAGGTAACCTGCGTATCGGGGCTCCTCGGGATTTCCACAGCATTGGCTGAGTAGATAGCACAACACTTGGGACAGGCATCGTCGCCGTGGTAGTGGAATTCAGTCATGGGCTCCCTCTCTATCTGAAGCTTTGGCGCTTCCTGCTAGGGCTCGAAAGCCCTAGAGTGGAAACGTCAGGTGATAAAGTCACAGTGAGATTTCGGTTTTGTGATGGCATAAACTTCATAGAGGTCATCCGAAGGGAAAAATCCTTCAACTATAAAGGCGATTTTCCCCTTCTTTTCATAGCGTTCCTTTTTATACTGAGCAAAAAGGAGCGCTATTGCCCGCCTTCGACCACGAACCAAAACGCGAGACAGATCGTTCATGGTCAGATATCCTTATAACGACGCGGAGACGCAACGGTCTCTTGGTCCTTTTCGGATAGTAGCCGCAAAACCAAGTCAGAAGTGAGGCGGATGCCTCGGTCGAACCCGCCAGCTTGCCCCACATACCAGCCGGTAAAGTTGCCTGCTGCAAACCACAACGTTGTGCTTGTCAGCAAGCCAAGAACCGGCCAGATGCGGGATTTGTTTTTCAACCTAGTACCCGTTGTCATCGGCCCTTCTCCTGAAGGTATTTCCGGATTGCGCTATCTAGCTCCGGGCTGGTCTTGGGTCGGTAGGTGATTGCTACTTCACTTCCGATAAGCCAATGCCCAATAGCAAGAAAACGGCAACCAAGACGTATTCGCTTGGTAGAAAGCCATTCTCTGATCTTGTTCATTTTCCCTCTCAATCTGAGCATTAATGCTCATCACTATCCCCCGTAGGGGATAGGACATGAACATTAAAGCTTGGCTCTCAAGGCTTGTAGATGGCTATCCGCAAACTCTTGCGCCCTTTTGATGTTCTCACCTTGGGCTACGTAATAAGCCAGAACAAGGTCCTTAATACTTGGACCAATGAAAGCGTCACCATTAACCCATGGGCGAGTTCCCGTGATGAAATCAAACTCATCAACAGATATCTTTTTGATACCACTCATTTTCCCTCCATTTTGAGCATAGGCGCTCAATGAGGCGGCCCGTAGGCCGCCCTTTGAACGTCAGTAGTCAACCGTCCGGCCGTAGGGTGCCTTGGCCCGGTTGCCCGGGCTGAAGTTAACCCAGACAGTCGGGAACGGCGGTTCCTTACCGAAGCTTGAAGTCTCAAGGTCCGTCAGGAACACCAAGCCAATCGACTGCCCATATTCCTGATTAATCAGTTCCATGGCACTGTCGAAGTTAGTCCCGCCGCCGCCCGTGGGATGCCAGTTAATGACGCCATCGGAGTTGGTGACGGTTTCGATGGACTGGGGCCGGGTATCCACCGCAATAAGCGTTGCGGAGTTGATCAGGTCCTGATCCATCACTGCGGCGACTTCCGTTTTCATGCTCTTCAGCATTTCCTCGGAAACTGAGCCCGACACGTCGAAACAGATGACAAGGTTGTAGATATTGTCATCCGCATAACCCGGCATCATCGGGTCATTGCGACGGCGGTTCGGACGGGACCAAGAGCGCGATTTCTTGCTCTTGGCGTCACGGGACATATCGCGGATGATATCGCGCCAATCCAACTTTTCAGTCGGCATAAGCTCCTCGATAATCCGCTTGATGTTCCCGGGCATGTTCCCGGCCTTGGTTGCCTTTTCCGTAGCGTTAGCCACAGAGCGAGCCCACTGCTTCTGGGCTTCCTCGGCAGCCTCTTGATCCTCCGGAGAGGGGTCAATCATGCTCCCGGGCGCTTCGCCGCCCCCCGGTGTTGGGGGAGGAGGTTTGCCGCCTTGGCCCTTGCCGCCGCCTTGGTTCTCCTGATCTTCAAGAAGCTCATAGATTTCCTCGGCGGCTTTGTTCGGGAACCTCCCATCGCCAGCCATAAGGCTGGGATGCTGCTTGAAGTATTGATGGACCAAGGGTCCGACCGACAAGGTCGCGCTCTCGTTCCACTTTTCCAGCAAGCGGTGCTTTTTGCGTCCCGGATGTTGCAGCGCGCAATGCATCACGCACTTGAGCACGTCGCCCTCGATAAATTCATCGGCGGCCTTAACGTACTCGGGATGGAAATAGATATTGATGCCGTCCGTAACGATGGAGGCATGTTTGTCGCTTTCCACCAAGCGCGCGTTGTACATGATGGAGGCAAAAAACGGGTTCCTGCGAGCAATGCGCTCACGGGCAACCAGCATTCGCCGCATTGCATCTGAAGTCTTGGTAAAAAACATGTTTGATTTCCCTCTCTATCTGTTGTCGTGCTTTGCGATAAGGCACGCTGTAGGGGGTGTGTTGGTAATACACCCCCTAGGACTTGCCTTTCTGTGAAGCCACGTAAGCCCCGGGGAGTGGTCTCTCCCCGGGTGCACCAACTCCCGTCTGTCCCTCTGATTTTGAACTTGATGCTATCGCGTTTCGCCCTCAGAGGCGCATTCAAGGCTGGTTACTTACTTGGTGTCCAAGATCAGTTCTTTGAGGTCTTTGTTGTCCCTCAGAGACGGGTCCCGGGCAATCGCGTCGTGGGCAGCCATCGAACGAATATCCGGCATCAGTCGGCCAAGATACTCGGCAAACTTGCTGGCGGTCTTCGTGTCGATATTCTTGGCCACGGCAGACGCCACCACGTACTGGAAGTGCGGGTCTGTCGGAACCTTTGCCTTGGCCGGATTGGCCAAGATTTCAGGGATTTTCGGCAGATTAGCCCCCAGATTTGTGATAAACGTCATGAATTGACGGGCGAACCCGTCACCGCACACCGCCTTGGCCATATCATCCAAAACCGCGCCTTTGGTATCGATGGGCAGGGTCTTGAGCACGGTATTGAACATTTCCAGCGAACGCGGCGTGGAAAACGACGGGTCCGTTGCGGAAACGTTGTGGATTTCACCGGGCCGCAAGGTCAGGAAGGCCACAAGGCGGCTATCCCAGCCCCAAAGCTTCATCTTTTCGATGAGCCCGGGGGCGTCGTTCTCGACCGTGACGTGCGCCATGCGATTTTCAAGAGGCTTCAGCATCTTGTTGTCGCCGCCGCCGTCCGTGCGAGTGTTGCTTGCCAGCAAGATACGGTGCCGGGCAGGCATCTTGTATCCACCCAGCGAACGATCCAACACAAGGCTGTAAGCCATTTGCTGGAGTTGGACGCTGGCATGCCCGAATTCATCGAACAAGAAAATATGCATCTTGCCGTCATCGAAGGGGATGAAAGCAGGGCGGGTCCAGAATGTCGCCATCTGGTCCTTGTCGATAACCGGCATGCCGGTGCCGTCCACGATATCCTTTGTAGAAAGCCGGATATCATGGAAAACACACTCGCCGTATTCCTGCTCGCACATCCGCATAAGATCATTGCGGACCACGGAGGACTTGCCGACACCGGTCGGGCCGTAGACCATGGTCGCCACGTCAGCCTTGACGAGCGGCCAGATGGTATCGGCCAATTTGGTAATTTTGCACTTCAGCATGGTTTGTTTCCCTCTCGGATTTGAACAATCCCAATGATTGCTCACCATAACACCGCAGTATTTACATACTACGGTGTTAGACGTGAACAGTCAGTTTCGCATACCAGCTATGCGGTTTTCTCAAGGCTCGCGGCGAATTCCTTGACTTTTGCGAGGGCAAATTTGTAATTGGCCGCCCCGTACGTTCCCCAATTTTCTTTGTTGGGGCCGCGAAAATAGTATTCCCAGAAGCCTCTGGAATGACAACGAATTCCGGCATTCCCGCCTCCCGGAAGAGGGAAGCTGTACCATTGGCCCGTTAGCTTGGTTCTCTTCATGTATTTCCCTCTCTCTATCGTGCGGATATGCACGCTTATGGGCTGGAACAAGCCAGCCCATACACTTACATATCCATATAGTCGCTTGTACCGTCAACCATGTCTGACACTTCCTGATCTTTGAGATCAAGCATTGTCAGGTTGATCAAGATTTCTTGGCCGGCCGAAAGCGCCTTTTCGCGGTAGTCCTTATTAAATGGCTTGCGGATATGATCCACGTCAGCCATTGCAACAAGGCGCATCAGGTCTTTCACCACTTTTTTGATTTGGGCGTTCCCGGTGACGTTCATCCGTTCGACCAAGTTAGCGGTCGTTTGGATATTCGACACAAGGCTATCCCGAAAGATGGTATCCGACTTGAGATTGCCATGCTTGGCCTTGCGCTTAGGGTCGGTTTCTTCCTTTACTTCAAAGCTTTCCAGCTTATCCACAAAGGCAGCAACCACTTCCTTGGCGCGTTTGACCATGTCATATGTTGCGTCAATCAAGCGCTCCTCAATTTCGCGCTCGATATCGGCCTTGGCGGTTTTGGCGGTTTCGGCCGATACATCCGCAACAAAATGCCCACTTTCGGGCATTGGCCAGTATGTCACCTTGAGCTTGAACAAGTCCCGCACCCTTGAAGTATCAGGATACTGTGACCGGTCAAACAAGGGGCCTAACTCGCGTTCGCTGGCAGCCACAAGCGCAGGGAAATTGAAGATATAATCCTCAATTGCCTCTTGCCGTTCGGCTATAGCGGTATCAAGCTTGACCTTGAATTCGTCGGCCAGCTTTACAGTCAATCCGCGAACCTTATCGTCGCCCCATGGGAAAGTATACTTATAGACCACCTCCCGGACGCGCTGACTTGCCGCAATAACCCGTTTGACCGATTTGTGTTGCCGGTCAATCAAGTATTTGCTGGCTTTCGTGCGCCGGTCTGCGGTCTGGTAAGTATTCGTTACCAAAGCGCTGGCTTGGTCGTCCCGGCGTTCGCCGAGCAACCCGCCATTAACCACGTTGACAGATACAAGCATTGCAGCCTTGGCTAAACTCATGTGTTTCCCTCTCTTTTTGAGCGAAATGCTCACCACTAGGCTTTGTGAAAAGCCTAGGCCGTGAACATTTAGATTGCCGGTTCAAGGTAGTTTTCGCAGTGGTAATCTATTACCGCATTTTCCTTCTCGGCCTCAACCCGGTCAAAAGCGTAATTATCGTCTCTGGCCTCTTCATACCTATCCCACTTGACAGAAAGCCAGTAGTCAAGCCTCCCGTTATCCCTTTGGGCAATAATCCAAAGATCAGGGGACCATGCAGGGGACGGGTGCTTGCGTTCCATCTCATGGGCATAAACAGCCTTTTCGCGGCTCGCCCATGCCTGCGAGCCCCTTGCGTGATGGTTCCATTTGGGGTCACCGACCATAGGCAAGGGAACCGTCATTTTGGAAAGTCTGCGGATTGACGTGGGCTTGAAGAGTAGTTTTTGCTTCTTTGCCATGTTTTTCCCTCTCGATTTGAAGCCTAATGCTTCGCTATGGGGATATAAATATCCCCATGCCGAAACACTGGTTTATAGCTTTATGGCAACCATAAACCCGATAACGCCAAAGGTTAGCGTCAACAGGATACAGTCCAATAAGGCTAGCCGGAATTCGATTTGATCCCG
>VFSW01010114.1_pt1 | contig 13407 bp, 7 predicted proteins | sample 5358111 | NCBI WGS metagenome assembly VFSW01 (sample SAMN11554181, study PRJNA540505) | mine drainage metagenome | isolation source: sediment from site ElyBrook_90M | place: USA: Ely Copper Mine, Vershire, VT | collected 2017 | reverse complement strand
TGCTCAAACGTCAGGCGTATGGACGAGCCGGGTTTGATTTGCTTCGCCATCGAGTTCTGGCTCGTTCTGCATGAGCTTAGCCCAGAAGATGACGGAGAGCCATCAAATCGGGGGAAGATCATCGGCGAACCACTCAGGCACCGAAAGACGATCAACAGGAGAGGTTTGGACCTCTATACAGGGATTGGATATCATAGGTAGAGAGACCTCCTTGTGAGAGAAGATTTTGTTACCTTCTCATTAGATATCTCTCTTTTCTTTTTCTGCTCGTGGCAGCTACATCTCGTTGCGCATCTCGTGGGGTCTGGCTCACTTTTTGTGAATGATGAGCTTATCTGGCGAAGGCCATCCTTCTTCTGAGCAGGGACAGAAGGGCACATTGCCGCTCCTGTTGTGCTTTCACCAAAAGTGGGCAGAGCCAAATTCTTGTATCCATTATATCTTCTGCCCTAACGGTTTAAAAAGCTCTGTGCTTGCAACCTTTTTCTTCAACACGAGATTACAGTATACAAATTAGAGAGTAAATTGGGTGAAATCCGCAAGAATTTTGAGGTGAAGTCGACAAAATCAGCGCGAATTTGAGCAACAATAATCAGATTGAGAGCCTCGATTGAACTTTTTGCTCTAATGATCACTTCGACTAGAACCTGTAAGGTGTGAAATGCTCCTTTTACTTTTCTGCAATTAATATTTTACAACCTAGCGATGCGGCTCTAGAAGCGAATACCGCGATCCTCGAATGATTAATTTCGACATTTCGCGCTGATTTTGTCGATTTCACCTTAAAAATTTTGCATGTTTCACCCAATTTACCATTAGAGTCATTTATATGTGCGGTTTTTGCAATAGTTTCCGTCATTATTATGTAGAGTAGCCATAACATGTAGTGATGCAAGATATCACTAAGGTGGTTGCTATGAAAGGAGAGCCATTCATGCTAAGGGTTGTGCGTTTGCGCTCCTCTACATGGAAGTGTGCCCTGTTGTCTCTCATTGGTGTGCTATTCCTGAACGGATTACCATCTTCAGTTGTTCTGGCAAGTAATCATATGGATAACCCGTTAACATGTAGTACCATAAATTCGGCCAATCTTACTGCTGACAGGCCGAACGCGCAATCATTGCTCATTGTCCTACTTGACCGTGGGGCTACGATGGGCCTCAATGGTGGTGGTGCTGACCCTAACAACTATAGTGGCAGCACTGCCGATGTGCTTTCCGATCTGTGGAGTGGCCCAATGGCTGTAGTTGCCTATCAGGCTAATCGTGCGACGACGTTTGGTGTTGGACTATCGAGTGCCCGACAAGCGTTAAAGCAAGAGGTAAATAACACTCAAAGTGGGGGGAATGCGCCGCTCGATTTGGCTCTAAACCAGGCGAATGCTCTGTTGCAGCCAGGTATTCCGGCAGGGTCACGTATTGCCATCTTAAGCGATGCGGCTGACCTAACTGGTAGCAAGGACGCCCTCAATACGGCTGCGTCAACCTTTGGGCACGAGGGAGTACCTGTCTATACCTTCAATCTCTCATCGTCATCCAATCAGCAAGTGCAGCCACTGCTAGAACAAGTTTCCCAGACGACCAATGGGTGCTATGAGAATATTACGAGTTCAGCTGATCTGGCGCAGTCTGTGGTCAATCTGTATGCTGGTTGGAACAGTCTGGAATTTACCCGCATTGATTATAATACGGCCAAAAATGATTACCCGGTGACACTTGACATTACGTTCAACTCTGCAGCCTTCCTGACGTTCTACGATAGCAGTACGTCTAACAGCGTGCTTGCGATTGCAGGCCAACAACTTCCGAAAGAAGTGGTAGACCGCTCGCTTGATAATCAGCATTATGAACTCGATACGCTGAAGGTACCACTTCAATCGGGCGTGTATACCGTAACCTTGAATACGAGTGCGGTCAACGCACGCGTCTACGCGCTGACGCAATCAACGCGCACATTACAGTTCGTCCAACCAACCGCCTCTTCCATCGCGTACACCGGGCAATCGCTGCCGATAGAGGTGCATCTTGTGGACAAAGACAGGCCGACTATTCCCGAAGCCACAACTGTCTTTCAGGCGCAGGTAACGATCACGTTTGGTAATGCACCACCTGTGTCCGAGTCAATTGCGCTGCATCAACAAGGGGGCGGCGACATTGCAAGTGGTGTTTTTATAGTCCCTATGCTTGGCACACCGGGCAACACGCCTGTGCGCGTTGGTATCATCCAGATTACTGCCTTATCAAAAGACCAAGGAATAACTCATACCACTCTAGTACCCGTAACGATTCCTGTGTTTATTCCAAAAGCCCCACCTTGTCCAACGTTTCAAGAGTGTGTGAAGCAGAACATTGTAGGGTTGCTTAGCCTTGTGTTGCTCTTGCTCATCGGTATCATTCTCCTCATCTGGTTCTTGATCTGGAAGAGAAAGCCGACAGTCATGGCTCATCTGGTGAGTGTCCGCAATCCGAAGAGGATACTGGAGTTGGGGGAGCATCGCCCATGGCTGAAGCGCATCTTTCGCAAATCGGTGATTACTATGAGGGAACTGGAAACGCATCCTGAAACAGATGTCGTTGTTGAGTTGGTTGGTGAACCATTGGCATTTGTTGCCTCTGATACAGATATTACCCTTTGTATGACAGGTGGAGGAGGCTCAAATATCAGTGTCAAGGTCGGCATGGATGAGCAGGTATTGAACGAGAAGCAATGTGTCTCGTTGGGCAGCAGCTGTACGATTTATAAAAACGGCAAGTCAGTCGTGACATTTAAAATATAGCTAGGCATGTTGGTAAGCCTGCTCCCTCGCAGCGAAAGTTAGAGTACAAAACGATCATACACAATAGATTGCGCAGAAAAGGCGAAACAAGAAAGGATTAGTACTATGGCTATGACTCAGAAGCTTCTTGTGGTGGGTATTGGTACGACAGGTGACGAGGTGGAGTTGGCTTTAGAGAAGCAGATGGCGCGGCACCACATCAGAAATTTTCACTATAAGCTCTGCTATCTCGATACCTCGAACTCACTGATACGCAATGGCAAGATAGCCAATAGCGAGTTCACTCATCTGCTCGTTGACGAGCATTTCATGGAGAATACCATCAGGGAACAGGAGAATACTCCGCAGTTACTACGCGAGATGCTCTATCCCGATTTTCCACCTCCTCCATCAACAGCCGCTGGAGCAGGCCATATCCGCTACGCTGCTGCCGCCTTGCTGACATTGCCAGCGATCCGCAGTGCAATTAGTAACGCGATTATCACATTCATCAATCAGCTTGCGGACATGGACGATGAGAAGAGCAGGGACATCTCCTTCGTTGTCGTGATCAGTGCGGTGGGAGCTACGGGCAGTGGAGCGCTCACCTTGTTCTTGCCCTTGTTGCTAGAGGCCGCAAGCCATGCTGGCATCAGCAGGCCTAGAATCGACACAATTATCCTGCATCCTACGACGAGCGTAGATGATGAGCGTCTGCTGGCGAATGCTGAAGCCCTCTATGCTGAATTGGCGGCAACGCAGCACTATTCGTGGCGTAATCGCTATGCTGGCCGCACCCTCGTCCTGGGTGGCGGTGGCGAGACCTATACCATTACCAAACTCACTGACTTGGTACAGACTGCGGCTACCTTGATTCGGCTCACGACGTACCATCCGTCTGGCATTACGCAGGAGTACTGGGATAGTTTACCCAATCGTGGCATCCTACGGGGCATGGAGCCCAACACACTGCTCCCCCGGCATCTCTCGTCCGCGACGCCGATTGCCATTGGGCTCTCAGATCTGGGAAAGCAGGCTATACAGATCGATACCGCGCGCCTGTTCAGCCATTTCGTGCTTGGTCCAGTGAGCACCAATGCCTCAAATACGCGCGTGAATACGCTGTTGAGCGTCCTCAATTTCTTGCAAGCGAACGATAGTAATGCCTCTTATGACCTGCTTCTGGACATCTTGACCGCCGATATGAAAGAAGATATCCAGAGTGCGCTCCTCACGGAAACGCGCCTCAAGTCTCTGAAAGCGCAACAACAGGCAGACGCGTTGAGAAGCAGCTATCAGGGGGATAAACAATTTATAGAGGCCAGAAAAGCTGGCATCACGGACACCGCACGCAGAGTTTTTCAAAATCTGCGTAAGTCCCTCCATCAAGAGCGTGAAAAAAGCCTCTTAACGGATGGTTCGGTGAAGCAGTTGGCAGATGATTACAACGAGGTGCTTGAGAGCATTAGACAGTTGCAAGCGGCGGCTGCGAGAGTAAAAAATGTCTTGCCTAAGTCGGAAAAGGATATACACGACACATTTGATCTGCTTGCACACAAGAGAACTCCGCTGCGGGGGGCGATAACGGCTGTGCAGCAAAATGTGGAGCGTAGCCGTCAACTAGCAGCCGTACAAGTTGCTACCGCATTCTTAAACGATTTGCAAAAAGAGTGCGCCGAGACGCTCAACCGTCTGCGCGGCTTCATTTCTGCGGCGAGCGAGCACTACCAGAATAAGCCCGGATGGTATACCAACAGGCCGCTGCTCCAAGCACAGAGTAACTATCCGCTCTACATTCCTGCGCTCTCCGCGGCGGCGGATATCGCCCAGTATTACAGCCGGGTGAGCATTTTCGCAGCACATGACGAGCAGCAGCAAGGCCTCTTCAGTGATTTCACGCAGACACAGGATCCGCTGGCAATCTTACGCAACTCATTGGGGAAAACGGGAATGATTGAGCATTGCTTCGATGGGCGTTATGACCTCATCTTTGGCATAATCGAGCACCATGTTGAGGAACGTGTTCAGAAGAATCTGGAGCAATATCCCTTGCTTGATGTCTTTCCGTTAGTAGGCACATCAGTGTTACAAACCTGCATTACGCAGGCTCTTGGGCGTGCGCGACCATTGCTCTCTTTAACGAGCGGCTATGCAGCGGGCTGTGTGGAAAAATGCTATGTCACGGCTTCATGGAACAATGAAGCACAGCAAGTCATGCTTGAAAATGTACTGCGCCAAGTAGCACAAAAGGCAGAGCTTATTCGCTCGGATGATCCTACCGAGATCGTCGTTTTTTACCTGATCGACGGTCTATCGATGCCCGCAATTAAAGACCTGACATCGCGTTGTCTGAAAGCTCTGCTAGAATTGCGGACGATGTGGACGCGTACGGAGAATCTCCCAGCGATCGAGCGACGGGCGGCGAGTAGTATTCCCATTTATAGTGGCTATAACGTAGAGAAGGAGGTACGCCAACAAGGCATCATTCGCAAGCTCTATAAGGCGCGTATGAGTGATGTAGGAACATATGATGCGACTCAGGTTCCTGAACTGCAGGAACCTCAGCAGACAAATTTGACAGGACTGACGATACCGCCAGGGGTGATGCAAAATAACCAGAACGGCCATGACAAGCAAAGTAGTGAAAAGAGCGCAAGCAGCCAAGACTCTGCCATGCCCTAAGAGAAGTCTGTTCGGACTGTGCTAGTAATGTAATGTTACACCTTTGATGAAATTTTTGAAAGGCAGAAATACCTATGCCAGATAAGCAAGCGTTCCTTGCGAAAATACCCTTCCCTCCGGCTGTGCTTGCCATAGACACGAGGCACACCACGGCAAGCTATAGCTATATTCTGAATACATTGCGCTATGAGACCGAGACGCTGTACCAAGAAACGCATATGGAGAATGTCAACCAATGGCGGTACCTCTCGTCCATTATTGACTTTCTGTCGCTTGGCCCGATGAGTCAGGAAGAGCTTGAACTCTACCGCGAACCTTATAAACCGCAAGTATCGCAGGGCACACAAGCACCGCAGAGCAAAAAGGAGCGGTATGGCTCATCACTGACAGGGAAGGTGGATACCAAACCAACGCGGCACTATGGTTTCTTTAACGGTACTCCTCAACAAGAACATTTTGATGATCTGCCCGTAGGCAGCTTTAAAGAGCACCTCCGCGAGATCCTCTCAATTTGCGATGTGCTTCGTACAAAGCGAGTCAACGCAACAACCGATATCGGTTTCGGAGGCCGATTGGAAAATATCAGAGCCGATGGTATGGTGCGTATCATCTTCATTGCAGATGCGCAAAACGATGACTCGCTGGCGACAGCTGCAACCTACGCTGCCTACCTGCGCAAAAATATGCTCTATCAGAACGCTCATGAGGAGCAACTTTTGCTGAGTACGATGGTTGTTTGCGTCAACCATGACAATCGCGGTGAGGCACCTAAACGCCTGATTGATGCGCTGAGTTGGTAAAATGACGACTCTTGGCCTCACATCGACTCATGTATACTGGTAGAGAAGTATAGCGAACTCGGTGCGCGCATGAACGATGCTGCCCAGGAAGAACACATTGAGTTGCTCTTATACATGCTGATGATTACTGATCCCTACCAATTACGCATCGATATGCCCCCGCCTAATGTAAGTACTCTCTTTGAGCAGGGGTCACTGTACCGCCGTTTGCCCAGTGAGAAGTGTTACGCTATTGGTTTATCCGCGTTCACCTACGGAGTTCGTTGGGGCCGTTCCTTGTTGAATAGCAAACTTGCGGAGTACATCACACAGGAACTGACGACCAATCCTCAGCACCTTTCTAGTGCTAGCACGAAACAGGTCATCAACGATTGGCTAGATGAGCAGCAGGCAACAGTAGAGTTAGCTGTTCCAGAGCAGGTTGCGCATGTTATGCCAGACTTGAACGCTCTGAAACAGGCCGCGGTCGTTGCCAAGGACGCTAAAGATCTTTTCCGTGCTCGTAGTCTGAGCATCAATGTAGGCAAGCGGGCCCTCGTTACTCTGGACAGCTATGCCGATGAGTTGGAGGCCACCTATACCTCGTCAAATGCAACACAATTGAGCCTGCAAAAGGCGGTACAGCATGAGCCGAGCATTGCTGAGTTTGTACCGCGTTGGCCGGAAAACACGAGTAGTCCACTCATGACGGTGCTGACGAACGCACAACGGGTGCTGGTGCATTCCTCCTTCTTTGTCGGTACTAAGGGGGCGATACCACGTGCAAGATATCAGTTGCAGGAAATTGCACAAGTTGTAGGTGAGCGAGAGAACGCACACAAGGGCCAGACGGTAAATCCTGAACAGCAGCGTGATGCATTGCATAAGCGTTATGAAACAGAACGTCAGACGTTAGAATCACTCAATGCTCAGTTTCCGTTCTTGGGATCACACGCCAGAGGCTTTATGCAGATATGTACCCTAATCCTCTGGCTTATTGTGGTCTTCGTTGCCAGCCTTGCAGGTTTGGCTTGGCTCCATCATGTAGTATTACACGCTGCGCCTCTGATTAATCTCTTCGATCAAGAACTGTTTGGCAGCTCGGTGCTCACCATTTTTAATCTGTTCATCGTCCTGATCGTTGCCTGTTTTGTTGGCTTGACGGCTCTCATCTGCTCACGCGTCTTCCTTGGCGACCGAGGCTCGTCACTGAAAATCGAGATTGCGCTGCTCATCTCGCTCCTAATTTTCACACTCTTTGGGAGTATCGTCAGCCTCTCACTCGTGCAGCTTGTAGATGATGCTGTCGCTTTGGGCCTGATCGCTTGGCTTGCTATCCTCCCTTACATCAGTGTCGTAACGGGTCTCATTTTTCTGGCTATACTGCTGTTTGAGGTACTTTACTTTTTGAAGTGGCACAGAGATATTGCCCGAGCTCGTGCAGACAGCATCAAGGCATTGAGTGACCAACATCTGCTAAATGTGCAGCAGGTGAAACGCTATCTCTCCGAAGCGTTCCTGCTTGCATTACTACAACGTGCTGATCTCGTCGATGAAAAAAGGACGGGGAGGGGGCACTACTATACTGCTATTGATCAACTGCACACTCTGTTAGGCACGGTGCAGCAACGAGCTGAAATGCAGCATCAGACGATAGAACGGCATTTAGACCGCATCACTGAGAGTGGGCCTAAGACCTCCAAATTGTACCTGCGCGAGGAATTATTGGAACTTCCAGCTGTAAAGGGTCGCCTTGCTACATTACTGACAGGTGTTCACACCAACTCCTCTTTCGTGATGTTCGTTCAACTACTACTGCGGGTAACGGGTGCCGAAGCTCCGCAGATGATTGTACGCGATCTCGAAGAACATCCTCATGCGACCTCGACACTTGTACAGGTGGACGGCCACAGAGAACAGCTCTTGCTTTCAATGATGGCGGCCTTGGCTCTCGAACTGTCTCTCGCGCAGCAGCCCTTGACACCCCCTGATTTTGAGGCGCTCAAAGATCGCTTTGTAGAGCTTAATCATCAGCATGAACTGCTAAAAAACCTGCTTGGGCAAACTAAAACGCGCTTCGCCAATCATAAAGGGGGTGAGACGAATGTTGAGCTAGCTACGGCGGCGACATATACGTGGGTGCATCTCTTGTGGGAACAGGACGAGATATTGAAGGAACTCTTAACCGCGGAGGGCGTCCTGACACATATGGAGCGCAAGAAATACTTGCCGGAGACCATACGCGATAAATTCAATATCCGTACTGCTCCCACCAGCCGCTCTATGCACGCTGGCCAGCAAACGGGTACCTACTTGTTCATCTCCCCGACCGAGAGGGGCTCGGAGCTGTTGCGCAAGCTGAGCGAACTGAGCCTGACGCGTAACTTCATTGATTTCCCTGACGAGGAGTTGTTCGCACTCCTGTCAATCACGCGCTATATCGCGATGCCATATAAAGTGGAGGAGGTATCCCCGCCCGCTATTGGTCCAGCACAGTCCAACGGCAACGGTGCCATCGCCTCTTCGTAAGGACATAACTTCGTCTTGCCCGCACATGCCGATTGGATCGTGTGGGCGGGACAAGCCCTTGCACTTACTATCCCTACAAATGTACATGAAAACTCGCTACATGAACAGCGCAAATATCGGAGGAAAAAACTCATATCAACAAGTGCAACTTTTCCTCGCAAATGTCTATTACTATAGCTGTTTAGGTTCATCCTGACAAACCTGCATTAGCACAAACTCGGAAGTAAGGATACTGTGATATGAGCCGTAGTGAAGAGGAACAAGCCAATGGCACCTTGCCAGCACTCCTGGCATCAGATTTGGAGAAACATTTTCCGGCAGTGGTGGAGCGGTATACGGGTGAACTCCATGCATATGCATTTCGGTATGTTCAGTCGGAGGCAGAGGATGCGGTACAAGCCGCGCTGATAAGGGCCTACTTTGACTTACAGGGGTGGACTCAGAAGCGCATTCAGGAGGTGAAGCTACGACCCTATCTCTATAGAATCACTTTTAACGTGTGTATGGGGATATACAATCGGCGCACACAACGAAGCTCGCTTAATGCTCAGGTAGATAGTGCTATTGACCAACGCGAAGCCGCTGAGGAACAGCAGCCAGAAATTGCTCTTGAGCGAGCGCAGGACCTTGAAGCCGTTTTGGAGGCGATCAACGCACTACCGCGGCTCTATCAAGAAGTGATGTTTCTTCGCTTCGTGAACGAGCTGAAGATAGAAGAGATTGCTCAGCTACTCAAAACGACGAAAGGTACCATCAAAAGTCGTATTTCTCGCGCCAAAGCGTTGTTTCGTAAGGAGTTTGGAGAACCAGGAGAAAAAAGTTCATGAGCCAGCATAATAACAGCAATGATCAGCAGCAGGGAGATCGTAAGGCCAACAGAGAAGGGCCACAAGAGCCTTCTACTCTCAGTCTCCAAAGGGATATTTTAATGGGACTTGGCCTGACGAAAGGGCCAGAGACCCGACCCGCAGACGACGAGGTGCCACAGCTACTGCAAAGCTTGCTCAATACAGGCAGTCCGGGGAAAATCCGCGTGGCTGCACTACAACACTTGGCATTGTTGGGTTCTGACGCTCCCGTAGATGAAATTACCGCTTGCCTGCATGACCCCAATGCTGCTGTGCGCATGGCGGCTATACGCACATTGGAGCAATTGGAGCCTTTCGGCATTATACCACTGTATTCCTTCATAGATGCCCTGGTGGATCCCAACGCATACGTGCAGGCAACGACGGTGCAAGCATTTATCACCATAGGACCACAGAAACTTACGCCATCTCTGATCGAAGTTATGCTAAAACAGTTAGCTGAACAGCATAAGCAAGGTGAGCAGCAAGACAATCACTTTGTACGCGTCAAAATCATTCAACTCCTCGGTATGCTAGGCAAGCAGGCTCCCACGCAAACATTGCTCGCTCTTTTGCAGGACCCCGCCTGGCAGATACGTGAGGCAGCTGTATTCGCGTTCGGTGACCAAGCTGCTCTTCAAGAACTGACCTCAGCCCTCTACGACAGAGACCACAGTGTGCGTAAAGCTGCCGCCTTCGTCCTCAAGGACCATCCACCCATTGATAAGCTCCTGCGCGACTTGCGCTTTGGGCAAAAGAGTGACAAGGCAAAAGCAGCACGCGCTTTAGGAGAATTGGGCGTTCGAACACAACCGATTAAACAGGCATTCTTGGAGGTTGCGCGAAATGCACACGACGACAGTTTAGTGCGCACAACCGTTATTCTAGCAATGGCACAATCGGGCATATCTATTGATGACGACGTGCTGAAGGCGTTGCTGCATGATCGGAACGAGAATGTCAGCAACGCTGCCCAAATCCTCCAAGATGTCCTCTACCCAGAACAGGCCGATGCATAGCCGGAGGAGTCAGCCGACCGGGGAGAAGCTTTCAGTGCTTCCCGGACAAGAAAAGAGATATACTATCGTCTGCAGAGGAAAAATACACCTATAAACAATTGTATTTAACAAAGGGAAGAGCTATACTATAATAAGTACAACAAGCTTGGATGTGCTTTGAATCGATAAATCGCTAAAGTGGAAGGTTATATGTCACGAGACTGGTTCGTATCATACTTTACGTAGATGGGTACTGCTCCCTGGCAAACCTCTGAGCGTGAAAATGCCCGTTTCTTCCGTTTTTATCAGGCGACTTTATTCTATAAGGAACAGTTTAGACTGCCCAAATACATAGGAATGGTATGAGCCAGTCTCATACGTCACAAGAGAAGCTTGGCGAAGATAGGAGTTAGTCTGACATCTGGGGAAAATAGCCTGTCGATTGAGTACCGGCCTTGCTTTACGACGAACTCCTTGAATTTTGTCTGCCTGTCGGTCTTCGCCCCCTCTCTCTTGGATACGACGGTATCGGGAGGCAAAGGGGACGTTATTGGAGCTATTCTGCCATATTCATGCTCAAAAGAGGGTTTCTGACTCATATCCTCGCCTAAAAACGGGGTTCAAGAAAGACTTCCGAGAAATTTTTGTTCTGTTTTGTGTGCAACATTTCAGGGGAGGTTTCTGAGTCAATTCGGGTTTCGGGCGATGATATGCGTCAGAGAACATAAGAACATTTGTCTTTTTACACTCAATGAGCTAACGGTTTTATACGTCAGAAATGGCGAAGTTAAGGCCTTTCTGACATTAGTTTGTATTAGAAGATGGAGACATCTCCTCTCTTAGGAGGTGCGAGCATGATGGGCACCTTGAAGCCTGATGACAGCTTCAATAAATATGCAATAGAGAATTTATTCGAGTACGGCGGCGACTATGTCTCGTATCATGCATGTTTTCTGAAAATTCCAAGTGTCAAAGTTACATTGAAAATCTTTATCACGACTGATAATGCGGAACAAAAACGCCTCTTAGAGCAAGTGCAATCTGTTCAAAAGTCTTTCGCGAATGATCTCGATGGTATGCTGGCTCAGAAAATTATGCTCTTTGTCGATTGGGGCATTGACAAAGAGCAAGGACTGTTTTTCACGGCGACCGACTATACTGGAGCATCGACTCTGCGTCAGAGATTGGAACAGCATGGGCCGCTTTCCCTGCCAGAGACTTTGTGGCATCAAAGGCGCACTGCAGAAAATCTCGCTTATATGCACCAGCACGGCCTCGTGCATAAAAACGTCCATTCTGGAAATGTGTTCATCCAGGCAGCAGACGGTGAGGACAAACTCATCATTTCCGAGGTCGGGATTGGTCCAATCAGTTTTGGTGACTACGGCCTCGACGCCGCTCACTATCTCTCCCGTGCGCCAGAGCAACTTCATCGGTACTATGGCGAGATCACCCCTGCTACCGATACTCATGGGTGCGTGTCCATGATGTACGAAATGCTCACAGGCCAAAGGCCTTTCAAGAATGGGCACAGCATTCAATCTGTTAAACGCCACATCTTGGAAGACATGCCCAATCTCCACGTAAAAGGCATTCCTCCAGCCACGCGAGATGTATTTCGCAAGGGGTTCGCCAAACTCGCACGAGACAGATTCGCAACGCCAAGCGAGTTCTTGGAGGCCTTCGAGTACGCTCAAAGTGTAGAAGAGAAACGTAAGATGGCGCGGCGAATCTTCATTGGAGCAACGCTTGCAGGAGCAGTAGCGGCTTTCGGAGTCATTCGGCCCACACAGCACGCACCTGTCCCACCAGGCATCGGTACCCTGGTGCGCGACTTCAACGCAAACGGCGTACACGATAGCACCATCACCCTTGCGATCTTCTCTTCAGAAAGTCGACTGGTCGCATCAGCCGGAGTGAATGGCCGTGTCGTTGTTCAAGATGCAAGGACTGGCAACGTCATCTTCAATGATCCTATTCAATATCAGTGGACCCCTATCGTCGGGCTGGCCTTTTTATCAGATGGGCGCCTCGTGACAGTGGGAGCAAGCGGGCGGGTCAGTCTGTGGGCGACCGACGGTAGAATCTTGGCGACGTATCACCTTCCAAATGGCGGTAATGCGCTGGCCTTATCTCCCACTGGCAATCCCCTGCTGCTCAGCAATGGTGTACAGGTAATAGTTGTTGATAACCCTACTAACTTTAAAAATCAGGACAACCCATACCGTGGGCATACAGCTCCAGTGAACTCCTTGGCCACTGCTCAAAATGGACAACTAGGGCTTTCGGGCTCTGACGACGCTAGCGCACAGCTCTGGCTTACAGAGACCGCAACTCACCAGTACACCTATACTGGGCATACCAGAGAAGTTTCGGTCGTAGTCCTCTTGCCAGGCGGGCAGATCGCCGTGACGGGCAGTGAGGATAAGAGTGTGCAAGGGTGGAGCATCAAGCAGCACGAGATGGGCAAACTGCTGTTTTCGTATTGTCATACGGGAACCGTGCGGTGTGCCGGGTCGTCCACGGATGGTAGAATGATTGCTTCTGGCTCAGATGATAAGCGCGTAATCGTGTACGACATTCAAAAACATGCAATACGATACACCTACTCTAAACACACCGATCCTGTAACGTCTGCTGCATACAGTGCTGATGGACAGTATGTCCTTTCAGCAGCAGGTAAGCAACTCCATCTCTGGAAGGCCGTGTGAAACAATTGCAGGAGCTTAGTGGTGTCCTGTTATGACTTGGCGCTGATAGGTATAATGGCCCTAAGAATCTGAACACAGAAGGGGCTTGGAATAAGATATACTCAA
>VFSW01010113.1_pt1 | contig 13407 bp, 13 predicted proteins | sample 5358111 | NCBI WGS metagenome assembly VFSW01 (sample SAMN11554181, study PRJNA540505) | mine drainage metagenome | isolation source: sediment from site ElyBrook_90M | place: USA: Ely Copper Mine, Vershire, VT | collected 2017 | reverse complement strand
GCATCGACTGTCCGATTCCCCAATGGCCGGAAAGTTTCACGAAAAGCCGATTTGAAAAGAATATTCGAGGATCGTCAGCTGCTCCCAACTTCGCCGCTGTTCGATACGACGCCTGAAGGCCCATATCGATCATAGAGCCTCGAATTCTGTCGCGGCCTCTGGATTCGCGCTAACACATGCATGTAGAATTCCACTCTCGACATAATTTGGCATTTATGCGATGACACCGAAAAACGGAAAAGCGAAGAAGGCCGGGAGATCGCCCGCCGTTTCCCGCGATGCGAGTTCTGGAGGGTCGGCGGAGCAGCGCCTCCGGATTCTCCTTCAAGTCAACAACTCGATCATTACTAAATTGAGTCAGGGTGAGTTGTTGCTTGCCGTTTGCGCGGCTTTGCAAGGCGTTCTGCCTTTCAATCGTTCGGCGATCACTCTCTACGTCCCGGAACGCGACACTCTTCGCATCTTCGCCCAGAATGACGATCATGCTTCGGAGTTCTTCTCGGTCGGGAGAGAACTCGACCGGCGCGATAGCCATGCGGGTTGGGCGTTTGATCATCAACGACCGTTAATCCGTCGCAATTTGGACAAAGAGAAAGAATCGTCAACCGAACGTTTGTTAGCGGAGCAAGGTGTTCGTTCGATTTGTGTGGCTCCCCTCATCGTCGCAGGCAAAAGTATTGGAACTCTAAACCTCGCGAGCAATAAAGCCGACGAGTATTCGGATGCTGATGGAGAACTGTTGCAGGAAGTAGCCAATCAGGTTGCGCTCGCCGTGGAGAACATGAAGGCGTATGAGGAAATCAGCGCGCTCCACGCCAAGCTGGAAAAGGAAAACGTCTACCTGAAGGAAGAAATTCGCTCGGAATACAACTTCCGAGAAATCGTCGGCAACAGTGAACCACTGCGGGAAGTGCTCGAGAAGACAGCGCGAGTCGCCCCTCTGGATTCTACAGTTCTGATCTATGGGGAGACCGGAACCGGCAAGGAACTCATAGCGCGTGCTATTCATGACCGAAGTAACCGTAAGAACCAGACGCTTGTGAAATTGAATTGTAGCGCCATCTCAGCCGGCCTGGTCGAAAGTGAACTGTTCGGCCACATGCGAGGCGCCTTCACAGGCGCTTTTGAAAGGCATATCGGCCGGTTCGAGCTGGCCAACGGTGGAACTTTATTTCTCGACGAGGTCAGCGAGCTGCCGCTGGAGACTCAGGTTAAACTCCTGCGGGTATTGCAAGAGGGGGAGTTTGAGCCCGTAGGAAGTAACAAGACGATTCAGGTAAACGTGCGAATCATTGCAGCGACCAACCGCAAACTCGAGGAATGCGTGGCGGCGGGCCGATTTCGATCCGATCTCTTCTATCGCCTGAATGTTTTCCCCGTTGAGCTTCCATCGCTTCGCGATCGCCCCTCCGATATTCCGCTGCTGGTGAATTTTTTTCTGCAACGATTCGCGAATAAATTTGGCCGGACCATTGACGCCGTCCATCAGGCAACGATGGATTTGTTGATGGACTATGCGTGGCCGGGAAACATTCGCGAGCTTCGGAATATCATCGAGCGGGCAGTCGTGCTTTCGGCTGGCCCTGTTCTCACCGTCGATCCCGCTTTTTTCCCACGAACATCCGCCGCGGCGGAGTTGCCGAAAACAGCCATTGCCGTGCCGCCAAGTTTTGACTCCCAAGTTACGGAGAACTATGCACCGTCGGTGGAGCCTTCGTTCCCCAGTCTTGACCAAATGGAGCGCGATCATATCCTCGCCGCTTTGAATCGATCCGCTGGAGTGATTGACGGACCAAATGGCGCGGCAAGAATTCTAAATCTCCACGCGAACACACTCCGCAGCAGAATGATTAAGTTGGGCATTGGCCGAAAGCGCCACGATATTTCGTAATTCTCATCAAGTCCTCACGGAACTTCGTGACGATATGCGAAATGCCGAGACCGTGTTGCCAAGGCGCTTTCAACTGGCTTGATCTAAACCTCTTAATATCAATGTTGTGGTTTTTTTTCAGCAATACGTGATTTGGCCCGCATCGTGCTAACTCCATCCAGGAAACCAAGCCGCGATTACTTTCGGCATGTAGAAAGGGGTCATCAATGACCCTATTAACGCACCAACCGAATATTCCCCAAGTTGTTGAAAGGGACGTCAGCGACCCCGAGTTGCGCCAGGTAATCGAGCGCGCGGCAGTAACGAAGAGTCCTCCGCAGGCTTGGTACCGAACCATGGGTAACAATCCCGAAGTGGCGAAGGCGTTTGCAAATTATTGGGACTTGCTCCACCGCGGCGGCTCGGTGCCCCACGAGATCAAGGAGCTTGCGCGCATCCAGATCGCCCAGATGATCGGCTGCGAATTTTGTGCGCGGCAGACTTCTCCGCTCGCTGCAACAATCACCGAGGAAGAGAAAACAAGCTGCGCGCTGCCGAACTGGGAGCATCCGGACCCCAAGACGCGCGCTGCTCTTCACTACGCCAGGACGCTCACACTCGACGATGGTCGAGACGCGCAAGTATACGAAGAGCTGAAGGAATTCTACAGCAATTCGGAAATTGTCGAGCTATCCGCATTTTTTTGTCTGACGGCGGGTGGTAATCGCATGGCCAAAAGCTGGAGTATTGAGCCGCACGGTGAAATTTCTGCGATCCCGACGGGAGCAATGTCGATTCATGAAAGGGAAGCGCAAGAATCGGCAAATCAAGATGAAACCTATTGATGAGGAGCAGTCCATGTCAGCAAAGTTCTCACGACGGGACGCCAATAAGCTCCTGATCGGATTGCCGGCTTTGGCAATGGGATCAAAGCTTTCCAATGCACTGATGCCAACCGAGGAATCCAAAATCGGCGCTGCGGATCCTCACCCGAGGAAGCGTATCGCCGTTCTCGATACAGAGATCAGTTATATCGACACGGGAAGCGGCGATCCCGTCGTATTTCTCCATGGCAATCCGACTTCTTCCTACCTCTGGCGTAACATCATCCCACATGTCGCCAAACTCGGGAGATGCCTGGCGCCTGATATGGTTGGCATGGGTCAATCGGGGAAGCCGCACGCGCGATCGTATCGGTTCGTCGATCATGAGCGGTATCTCGATGCGTGGTTCGACGCCTTGGGCCTCACAAAAAATGTGATTTTTGTCGTACACGATTGGGGATCGGCCCTGGGCTTCAACCGAACATTTCGCTACCCCAGTCAAGTTCAAGGGATCGCCTATATGGAGGCAATTCTCCAATCTCGTCGGTGGGAAGAGTTAGGTCCCAATTCCCCGTTCCACGCGCTGCGTTCGGACAAGGGGGAGCACATGGTGCTAGACGAGAATTTCTTCGTCGAGGTTATGCTCCCGAGCGGGATTTTGCGTAAACTTAACGACGAAGAAATGGCAGTTTACCGGGCCCCTTATCGGGATCGCGAGTCACGGTTGCCAACGTTAGTTTGGCCACGCGAGATTCCCATCGATGGCGAGCCGGCCGATGTTGTCGCGATCGTTGAGAAATATGGGAAATGGATGTCCCAATCCACCATTCCCAAGCTCTTCATTATCGGCGAACCCGGCAGGATCTTAGTGGCCGGGCGGGGTCGGGAGTTTGCCCGATCATGGCCAAACCAACAGGTGGTGACCGTGAAAGGCGTTCATTATTTACAGGAAGATTCTCCAGCTGAGATAGGGACAGCGCTCGCGGCATTCGTGAAAGACATTCGTGGTTAACTGGCGTCTCAGGAGACAAGACGTGAAGATCACGCAGCAGCAAATCGAAAGGGCGCGCGTATGAACCGCCGCGATTTCCTGCGTTCCGCTGGCATCGCATCCGCAAGCCTCGCGCTCCCAGGGACGAGACGCTTGTTTGCCGAGAGTGCCGTGCCGGGCCATTGGCGGACGTTTGAAGTAACCACGCGCGTTGAAGTCCTGACTTCTCCCGCGGCTACGCGAGTCTGGCTGCCAGCGGCCCTCATTGGGGAAACTCCCTTTCAGCGGACGCTCGCAAATCACTTCCACGCCGAGGGCGGCATAGCGAAGATGGTCGAAAGCAAGGCCGACGCTTTGGGAATCGTCGCCGCAGAATTTCCAGCCGGGGTGAAGCCGGTCCTCACGCTAACCAGTCGAGTCGCCACCCGGAACTACGCCGTCGATCTCGCAGCGACCGCCAAGGCTTCGAGAGTGGACCCAACGGAATTGCGCTATTGTCTGCGACCGACAACGCTGCTGCCAACGAATGGCATCGTGAAGACGACCGCGGGCGAAATTACCAGCGGCGCCCATACCGATATCGAGAAGGCCCGCGCGATCTACGATTGGATCGTCGACAATACCTTCCGGGACCCGAAGACACGCGGCTGCGGCGTCGGCGACATTCGCTTCATGCTGGAGTCGAAGGACTTGGGCGGTAAGTGCGCCGATCTCAACTCGCTCTTCGTCGGCCTCGCGCGGGCTGCAGGGCTTCCCGCGCGCGATGTCTACGGCATCCGCGTCGGAAAATCGGAGTTGGGGTACAAGAGCCTCGGCACCGCGTCGGAAAACGTGACGAAAGCTCAACACTGCCGCGCGGAAGTCCATCTCGCCGACTATGGCTGGGTCCCCGTCGATCCCGCGGACGTACGAAAGGTCGTGCTCGAGGAGCCGCCCGGAAATCGTGTGCTGGGTGATGAGATGGTGAAGAAGGCGCGAGCGCGGCTCTTCGGCTCGTGGGAAATGAACTGGATCGCCTACAACTTCGCGCAGGATATAGCGCTGCCGGGCTCGAGCGGTGCACCCATCGGCTTTCTGATGTATCCGCAAGCGGAAACCGCTGACGGCCGGCTGGACTGCCTCGATCCCGACAATTTCAAATATGAAATTACGTCGAAGGAAGTTTGATGGTTCTAGTTTTTTGACTTGTTCGGCTGGTGCGGCGTGTCCGCTTCATGCTAGCGTGTTGGATAGTTGTCGAAATATCGAACCGAGTTAAGGTGGAACAATCAGGAGGGGACATGATGAGAATGAACTTCCCCGTAATTTGTCTCGTGGCGTTTTTTTTTGCTGGTGGGGTGGCCATGGCGAGTCAAACGGATAGTCCGAACTCCGGATCGTGGTCCGGCGTCATCATGAACAATAATTGCACCGCGGACGAAGCCTTTGCCGAGGCTCCGAAGTGCACCGCGAAAGATGTGCCGGGCGCAAAACTTGTTTTATATGACGATACAACCAGGCAGATGTACCTGCTCGACCCTCAAGATGAGGCGATTGGGCACCTGGGGGACAGCATGACCCTTACCGGAATCCTTGAGGGCAATACGGTCCATGTGGCGGCGTTGAAAATGCACACTTCGATTGGCCTGGAAGTCGGTCAGAAGGCCCCCTCATTTTCCGCTCGCGACCAGTTTGGCGAGGAGCAAACCCTGGAGACATTGAAAGGACCGAAGGGGACAGTTCTCCTTTTTTTCCGCTCGGCCGATTGGTGACCGTACTGCAAAGGGCAGCTGGTCCAGCTGCAAAACGCAAAAGCACGATTTGAAAAACAGGGAATCAAACTGGCCGCTATCAGCTATGACAGCGTGGACATCTTGAAATCCTTCGCCGACCGGAAAAAAATTGATTTTCCCATGCTGGCCGACCCCGAGTCTAAGACCATTCGCGCTTACGAAGTTCTGAATGCCGAGGCGAATGGGCAATACAAAGGAATGGCGCGGCCCGGATATTTCTTTATCGACACCCAGGGCGTGATTCGGGAAAAGTTTTTCGAGGTGAAGTACAGGCAACGTTATACTGGGAACAACATTATTGGCAAGCTGTTCCCGACTCTAGGCGACGAAGTGACAGACACGGTTCAATCGCCACACCTTAGTCTCGCCGTCGAACAATCGGATCGATCGGGCTTTCCAGGTGGGCGTATCGCCTTGACGGCCGAAATCCAACTCCCGCCCGATGTGCATGTCTATGCACCGGGGATTCAGGGTTATAAGCCCATCGCACTGGTGATGGATCCCACGCCGGGGATGGCGTTCACCCCGGTTAGCTATCCACACGCGAAAGTTCTCTATCTGCCGGCCATCATGGAACGCGTGCCGGTGTTCGAGGGGAAATTCCGCCTCACTCAGGATCTGAAAATAAGCGCCGCCGCGGATTTTAGCTCTTCTCTTGGGACGGACGGAAAAGCATTTACGATCAACGGAAGATTGGATTACCAGGCTTGCGATAAGAAGATCTGTTACCTGCCGACCTCAGTTCCGGTGCATTGGCAAGTGCAAGTTATGCCGCTCGATCGGCAACGAGCTCCGGAAGATATTCGGCACAAGTAAAACGTCGATATTTGTAAATGACCCGAACAGCCTTGAACGGCACAGGAGGTAGCCATGTCCGAAGTCGCGTACGTTTCCAAAGCTCGCATTGAGCGAAAGGTTGGCCCCTTGCGGGTCGCCTGGTTACCTGGTGAATCGCAACCAGTTGTTTTCAGCGTCCACGGGGCGATTGCCGAGCATTACAAAGTTGACCCAGCCCTACTGAAGGAGTCTCACGCGTCCACCATTGACTACGTGATCGCCGCGACAGCGGGTTGAATGCTCGGCACCTTCGGAGGCGCGCTGGATGCGCGTCACATCGATGCGAGCAACGGGAAGCTCGTGGGAGAAGTAACTGGCGAAGTGGAAACAGAGGAAGGCGTGCTTGTAATCCGGCGCATCCACTTGGCGATGCGGCTGGTGGCGCCGGAACAAGCCCTTGAAACCGTGGAGCGCGTGCACGGGATCTACGCGATGCGCTGTCCCCTATATCGCACTTTGCACAAGACGATCCAGCTCACATCGTCTTTCACGCTGGAAAAGCCAGAGGCTTGACTCAGCAGCGCTGATTGAAAATTTACGCAGGAAGCGATCATTCGAAAATCATCCATTTTCGAATTTGCCAAGGCGTGGGGCATTGTCCGACAGATTAGAACAAGCGTTGTCATTCACCGATTACTTGAACGGAATCTTTCCAGTTTACGATTAGGAGTTAACTTTGCAAGTTTCAATTCTTGCGGCCTTTGTGGCCGGCCTGATTTCGTTTCTTTCACCGTGCGTGCTGCCCCTGGTGCCTGGGTACATCTCGATGCTCTCGGGAATCGGGGTCGAACAGTTGCGGCGAGGGGAAATGCCTCGAGGGAGCCTGATTGCATCCTCGTTCGCATTTGTCATGGGTTTCTCGGTGGTGTTCATCGCATTTGGCGCGTCGGCCAGCGCTGTTGGGCAATTTCTTCTGCAGAACAAAAGTCTTCTTGCGCCATTTGCCGGAGCCATAATCGTCCTCTTCGGTCTCCATTTGATCGGCGTGCTCGGGAAGATCCCCGTGCGGGCGGGGATGGTTGTGGGCGCGCTGCTTGCATTGGCTGGATTGGTAATCTGGATGCGCATGGGCGATGACGCACCCCGATTCTTCGGACCGGCGCAGCTAATTTCCGTTTCGCTCATTTTTCTGGCTGGGCCGATGCTGACTCGCTGGCTCAATCGCGACATGCATTTCCGCAATCTTGGAGGCCAAACCAAACAGGACACCGACGCTGGGCCATTCGCAGGCGTCCTGAGCGGTTTCCTGCTTGGCTTCGCGTTCGCGTTCGGCTGGACGCCGTGCATCGGCCCAATCCTGGCTGGTGTGCTAGCCATGGCTGCGACGAGCGAGACCATTTCGCGCGGCGTATTCATGCTGGCCGTCTACTCGGCCGGGTTAGCCATCCCGTTTCTGCTAACGGCTCTGGGTATCAATCAATTCCTGGGTTTCTATCAGCGTTTCCGCCGCCACTTGCATGCCGTCGAAATTGGCAGCGGCGTACTTCTGCTCGCCGTAGGCTGCCTGATTTTTGTCGACCGGCTGACTTTGCTGTCGGGCAAACTGAGTTTTCTGAATGGATTCGTGAAGTAAGGAGCGTCGGCAAGTGTCTAGCAAATTTCAAAAACTATCGGCAATGGCTTGTGTTGTGGCGGTGCTCACCCTGGTTGGTTGCGGGAAGGGAATGCAGAATCAGGGCACGAAAGAAACCAGTAGCGCGGCCGTCGAGGCCAGCGTGCAGATCCCTACGATGGAGGGCGCCAATACCTCGCTCGGCCAGTACAAGGGAAAAGTGGTGCTCGTGAACTTCTGGGCCACTTGGTGCGCGCCGTGCCGCATCGAGATACCCTGGCTGATCGAGTTTAACGAGAAGTATGGGCCCAAGGGTTTGGTGATCCTCGGCGTCGCTATGGACGATGGGGGGAACCAAGTCGTCCAGCCCTACGTGCGGGACCGGCGCTTCGATGTGAACGGTCATCCAGAGGCGATGAATTATCCAATCCTGCTGGGCAACTCCAAAATTGCTGAAAAATTCGGCGGCATACTGGGGATGCCCACAAGCATGCTCTATTCGCGCGAGGGCAAAAAGATCAAAACCATCGTCGGTTTGATCGACCACGACGATCTTTCCAAAACTCTCGACAGTCAACTTTGAATCTAACTCCTCGTGAGGGTGGCAGGCGACAATCGCTAACCCCTGGGCGCATTGATGGAGTAACTGCTACACTCCTGTGTTTGCGGTTCTGCCTCTTGTTGGCCTCGATTTTTAGGGAGAGTGATGCGTGCCTGGTGGTCGTCGCGGTCCTCAAAACCGCTGCCCCGACACTTTGTGCCGGGGGGTAGGTTCGATTCCTACCCTCTCCGCCACCATTTAGCATTCGAAATCATCGTCGGAAGGAGGTGATCGCCCATGTCGCGCGAGCAGATCTTCAAGTTAACTGCATTGTCGTCCTGCGCCGGTTGAGCTTCCAAACTCAGCCAGCAGGCTCTAACGCAGGTTCTGCGTCAGTTACCGATTCTGAATAGCCGCAATCTCCTGGTTGGCGCCGCCACTGGAGACGACGCAGGGGTGTATCGCATCGACCGAAATCGCGCGCTGGTGCAAACGACCGATTTCTTCACGCCAATCGTTGACGACCCCTTTGCCTACGGGCAGATCGCGGCGACAAATGCTTTATCAGACGTTTATGCCATGGGCGGCCGTCCGCTGACGGCGCTTAATATCCTGGGAATACCAGCAGATTTGGTGTCAGCCCCTATCATAAGTCTGATCCTTCGCGGAGGTGCTGCGAAGATCAAAGAAGCAAAATGTGTTCTGATCGGTGGCCACACAATTCGAAACCCGGAGCCAATCTACGGGCTCGCCGTGACAGGACTGGTGTCGCCGCGCTGCATGCTGACCAACGCGAAGGCTAATGCTGGCGACGTGCTGGTCCTGACGAAACCGCTCGGCACAGGTATCATCACCACAGGGATTAAGCGTGGCCTGACGAACCGTTTGCTGGAACGGAGAGTTATCGCCGTTATGACAAAGCTCAACAGTGTAGGACCGGAACTAGCGGAGAGAGGACTTCTAAAAGCTGCGGTCGACGTTACCGGGTTTGGGTTGCTCGGGCATCTGGGCGCGATGTGTCGCGCCAGCGGTGTTGGCGCCGAGATTGCTGCTGACGCTGTGCCAGTGATCGGCGCGGAAGTCTTCCAGCTCATCGCGAACGGTTGCATCCCTGGCGGCAGCCGCGACAATCTTGACTTCGCAAACAAATTTACAGAATGGAGCGGCGCCACTCCGGCTCAAAAAACACTGTTGACGGATGCGCAGACGAGCGGCGGTCTCTTGCTGAGCGTGCCGCGGCGAAATCTGGATGCGGTATTGAAGCGTTTGAAGACCCACCGCGCACTTTGCGCCGCCGTCATCGGACAGATTGTACGTTCGAGCAAGACTAGGATCCGAGTAGCAGCATGAAACGTTCCGGACTGCGCGGCATCCCCTCCGTCGAAAAACTCGCGCAAGCACTGGGCGATACGGGACTACCTCATCCTACCGTTGTAGCAACGATTCGGCGCGAACTGGCTGCACTTCGCAAACATGGAGTGATTCCTGGGTTCGAAGACATTCTCTCGCGCCTGCGTTCCGCGTTAGGAATCCTGCGCGCATCCCGCATCCAGCCTGTAATCAATGGCACCGGAATTCTTGTTCATACGAATTTCGGTCGCGCCCCACTGGGGCACGCCGTCATGGAAGCGGTGTCCCGGATCGGATCGCAATACAACAATATCGAGTATGGAATCGCCCAGGGAGGGCGCGGCGTTCGCGCTGCGTACCTCGAACACAATCTTGCGCTACTGTGCGGCTCGGAAGCCGCGACGGTGGTGAATAACAACGCGAGTGCGCTTGTTCTGATTCTTCGACATTTCTGCAAGGAAGAGACGCGTGTTACTAATGGCCAGCGCAGGAGTACGCTTCGCCGAGACCCCCCTCCTAAGAATCAAGTTGTGATTTCTCGTGGTGAGCTGGTTCAGATCGGCGGCGGGTTCCGGATTCCGGAAATCCTCGAGGCGAGTGGCGCGCGGTTATGTGAAGTCGGAACAACCAACAAGACTTCTCTCGCCGATTTCGCTCGCGCCATCACGCGTGAATCGGCGCTTGTGTTGAAAGTGCATCGCAGCAACTTCTTCATGGATGGGTTCGTCGATTCTCCGTCAACCGAGTCCATCGCGAAGCTGGCGCGCGGCAAACGAGTCCCGTTCGTCGAAGATTTGGGTAGCGGCGCAATGATTCAAACCGAAACTGTCCCCAGCTTGGAACATGAGCCCACTCCTGCGGAGGTTTTGCGGAATGGAGTGGATCTCGTCTGCTTCAGTGGAGACAAACTGTTTGGCGGCCCACAATCCGGAATTATTGCGGGGAAAGCGAAGTTGGTCGCCGCGCTCAAGCGCGAGCCGTTGTTCCGTGCGCTACGTTGCGACAAACTAATTCTGGCAGCGCTTGAGGCGACGGTGGAGATTTACTTGCGTAACTCGACTGTCCATCCGAATGCAAATGACACGATGAGTCGCCAGGACATCCCCCTCCTCGCGATGTTGCACACATCGAACGACGCGTTGCAATTGCGCGCTGGGAAAATCCTTACGGCGCTCAGCGGCTTGCCGATAAAAGCGGAAATAGGCAAAGGCCGCTCCCAAATCGGAGGCGGCGCGCTGCCACGCTCGCTTGTGCAGTCCACGACGCTCGATATAAGTCACGACGGACTCAAGCCGCAGGAATTGGCGGCGCGGTTGCGTTCTCATGTGCCGCCAATCGTTGGATTCATTGAACGTGGCAAGCTCAAACTCGATCTGCGAACCGTATTTCCGGATCAGGACGCTGAAATCGTCGCAGCGCTCCGCGCCGCGACCTGATTCAAGTGGAGCAGGTTTCATCGCAATTAGGGGCAGCAAATAGAAAAGTTCCAATGGCGGATCCTCAACATTTTATTGTCGCAACCGCTGGACACGTGGATCACGGGAAGAGCGCGCTGGTCAAAGCGCTGACCGGAACTGATCCCGACCGCTTGCCAGAAGAGAAAGCGAGAGGTATCACCATCGACCTCGGCTTCGCGCGTTTTGATCTTGTTGCCTCCGCGCCAGGGGCTCCGTCCTTCCAGCTTGGGATCGTTGACGTGCCCGGCCATGAAGACTTCGTGAAGAACATGGTCGCGGGCGTCGGCTCAATTGACCTGGCACTGTTTGTTGTTGCGGCCGACGATGGCTGGATGCCTCAGACGGAGGAGCATCTGCAAATTCTCGCCTACCTCGGCATCAATCGCGCCGTGATCGCCTTGACCAAGATCGATCTCATACAGGACGAACATCGCGCGATCGCGGCAATTCACGACAAGTTACGCGACACGCCCTTCGCCGATGCGCCGATTGTTCCCATATCGGTTGTTACCGAACGAGGCCTCGACCATTTGAAAGCGGCCCTCGCACAGGTTCTGGCGGGCATGCCCTCGCCGCGCGATATTGGCAAACCGCGGCTGCCTGTTGACCGGGTCTTCACGCTGCGGGGCATCGGCACGGTGGTCACGGGAACTCTGACCGGCGGAACTCTGCGACGCGGCCAAACTGTTGCGATCCAGCCATCCGGCAAAGTCGCCCGGATTCGAAACATCCAGTCGCACAACCGCGATGTCGAGCGCGGCGTGCCGGGAAAACGCACTGCGCTCAACCTGTCCGACGTTGCTGCTTTGGATGACGTTCGGCGAGGCGACGTGATCACGCTGGCAGAGTTCGGCGGCCCGAGCGACGTACTCGATGTCGCTCTGGAAGTCTCATCGAGAGCACACCGCCCACTCAAGGACGGCTCGCAAGTTCACGTTCACCACGGCAGCGCCACTGCCCGCGCCAAAGTAGTTTTTTCTCCGCGCAAAGAGTTAGGTCCTGGAGAACACGCACTCGCTCAACTTAGGTTTGACGCGAACGTGTTTGGTTTTGCCGGGGATCGCTTTGTGCTCCGCGATTCAGCCGGACAGAGCACGTTGGCTGGAGGTGTAGTGCTCGACCCCGACGCGGGACGAAAGTTGTTCCGGAACGAAGCGCGGCTCAGTTTTCTCCGCCGCCGCGCCGAATCACCCAGCGAGGTGACATCGTTTGTCGCCTCGCAAATCGCGCGCGACCGGGCTATCAGGGGGCCGCAGTTGCTGCTCAAGTCGAATTTCAGTTCCAAGGATATTTCCGATTCGGTTTCGCGGCTAGCCGCCGAGGGGAATGTCGTCCTTGCAGGGGATTTTGTTATTGACGCCGCAGGGTGGCAGATGGTGTACCGGCGCGCAGCAGATGCAATTGAGGCAAGCCATCGCGCTCACCCCGAACAGGCAGGCTTGTCCCTGTCGGACCTGCGAACGAATCTCGAAGCCGATCTACCGTTCTCCGATCTTTTCGAATTCGTCGTCAGCGATTTGTGCAGGAATGAATTCGTCAAGGTTGGAAACACTATTCGCCGAGCGATACATCGGCGGGCACTGCCTCCATCGCTTCTCGCCGCAGCCGCCAAGTTGCGCACCACACTGGCTGCCAAGCCGTTTGATCCGCCCTCGCGGAAGCAGCTTGCGCCGGATTCCGTTTCACAGCAGGCCTTGAGGTTCTTGATCGATACCGGCGAGGTGGTGGCGATCAACGCGGAAGTGGTGCTGGCCTCGGACAGTCTGAAACACATGGCCAATTTGATCAGCCAATACATTCGGAACAACGGAGCTGCGACGGTTAGTCAGCTTCGCCAAGAACTCGGCTGCAGCCGACGGGTTATTGTCCCGCTGCTTGAGCAACTCGACTGCGACGGGGTTACCCTGAGGAACGGTGACACTCGGACACTTCGCGCCAAGTAGGTTGCACTCACGATCCTCCTAGGTCCTCTCAAGCAAATGCACAAGGATTGTCATGCGGAGTTATCTAGATTCTTGTAAATATGACTTGCAACCATTTGTCTGACCTTGCTGATTTCCTTCGGTAACCGCCAGTTCCGCCAAGTTCTGATTAAATTGGCTTTTCTCTTAATCGTTAGCCCAAGGGTTGATTTCTCCTGCCTAATTTCCGGTGGCAAGTTAGAGCGCAAATTGAGAAACATTTCGAGGCGCGGATCTGGGCAAGGTGCGCGA
>VFSW01010112.1_pt1 | contig 13410 bp, 17 predicted proteins | sample 5358111 | NCBI WGS metagenome assembly VFSW01 (sample SAMN11554181, study PRJNA540505) | mine drainage metagenome | isolation source: sediment from site ElyBrook_90M | place: USA: Ely Copper Mine, Vershire, VT | collected 2017 | reverse complement strand
CATAGCCGGCAGTGGGGGGCGAGATCCCCCGCAGTCCTCGGCCTCGACGTGGCAACCGCGCTTCCAATGTGGGCGGACCCCGCGCTGGCATTGGCGGTTTTGGTTCGGCTATCGCTGGCGCATCGACATGGAGATCGGGAGCCCGCTACATCGGGAGCCCGAGTGGCACTATCAAACCGAAGTGGAACGAGCACGACAGATCCTGGAGGAACAGTTCGATGGGACCAAGCAATCGATGCCGCACGGGCAGCCACGCCAAAGCGGCTCTGCGAACTATATTGCCGGCCAACCTCGACGCTGAGCGACTGGCAGCGGCGCTGGATCGTGCGGGCTTTGTCATCGTCCCCAAGCTGTACACGAAGCCTGCCCGACGCGGCAACGCTGTGACGCCCGACCCCGGCCCGTGGCTGGGGAAGTCCCACACTGCCAACCTGATTGGAGGCTGACCTTGAAGATCCGAATTTCCATCAACCTGATCTACGCAAAATACACGCTGATGCTGATCGCGTTCGCGTTGTCTTGCCTGATCGTTGCAGGCGTCCGGCCATGGGGTTAGAGGACACCATCCGCGAAGCCGCCAAGCGCGGGCTGACGCACCTCTCGCTGCACCCGGTGCACAGTGAGGACAGCAAGACGGTTTACTGGCGCTGCACCGCTACGCCCTCGACGATGCACAAATACGTTCACGTGACCGAGCTCGACCCGGTCGCAGCGATCGAAGCCGTGCTCAAGGCGATGCCGAAGGCCGGCCGGCGCACCCCGACATCCGCGACCGGTGCGCCAACGCCGGCGACCGACGACGGGCTTACCGCCGCGGTAACCGAGCCAATCGACATGGATGAGAGCAAAGAGGCCCTCGCCAAACAGGAAGACGAGTGGAGCCGCTTCAAATGAGCAGCATCTTCGGTTGGTGGAAGAAGTTCTGGTACGCCATCAGTTGGAAACCGCTGTCTCCCGAAGCAGAGAAACATTATGACGGGTATAGTATATGACACCCGAGGGCCGCGTCAAAGCCAAGGTCAAGAAGGCGCTCGACAAGCTGGGCACCGACTGCTGGCGCTTCATGCCGGTACAGACTGGCTTTGGGTCGCCGGCCCTCGACTTCCTGTTATCGATCCGTGGACGTTTCGTAGCTATTGAGACGAAGGCCCCCGGGAAGGTCCTCACTCCCCTGCAGGAGCAAACCAAGGCAGCGATCGAAGCTGCTGGTGGCATCGTGCTGGTGGTGTGGGACGAGAGTTCACTCGCTATCGCAATGAAGATCATCCTAGCTCTGGAGTTCACGCCACATGATGGCCAAGACCGCCGATCCGACTGCCTCAAAGTTGTCTTCACAAAAGAACAGCGCAACCCCGGTGGACCCGGAGGGGGGCTCATCGCGCGCCGAACCGCGTCCGCAGAGGCGTGGCCCGAGATCCAACACGAAGGCGCCGTCGAGCCTGCACAAGCGGCTGACGCGGCAGCTGGCGGGGATCATGGCGCACCTGGAGCATCACCCAAACGACGCTCTAAGCCGGCAGCGGGTGGCGACAATCAACGAGTTACTGCGACGGTAAACGACGAACGGCTGCACGACCCGACCAAGCCATACGACCCCAACCTCAACCCCCACTAAAGGAACACCCACATGGGTATCGCTGACCGACCCGGCTCTGAGCCCGCTCGTGATCTGCTGCGGCGGATCGATGAAGAACTGGATCTGCTCCGTAACGAGCTGATCAAGGCGATGACGAAGCACGCCCCGATGCACTCGCCGCACGAGGGGCACAGTGTGATCCGTGAAGAGCTGGAAGTTGAGCTGTGGGCACACGTGGTGGCCGACACCGGTCGCACGACCGCTGCTCGCAAGGAAGCAAGGCAGGTGGCTGCCATGGGCCTGCGTTACGTGCTCGATCTGTGCCAACATGCTGAGGAAGAAGATGCCTCGATCAAAGCGGCTGAGGCCGAAGCAAACAAACCCTGAGCACTACGACGACCCGCTGGGGCTGGACGATCCTCTCCCGAAGAATGATCCGGTCTCAGCATCCCCCGCCCCGACAGGGCTCGTCGTGACAGGACTGTCCGAAGAGGAAGACGCTGCACGATGAACCGTGCAGCGTTTCAATCCGGATATCCGGCAGTGCAAAGACTGCGAGACGTGGCTGCCGAAAGATCAGCCCCACCGCTGCGGATACATGTTCGCCGGATTTAGACAGCTGAGGCGTAAACGATGAGCATCAAGGTATCAAGGGCACACAAGAAACTGATCATCCCGCGCGATGGGCAGACCGAGGCGCTCTTCCCCGCGGGTATCCCTCTCGACGATCAGCTGATCGTGCCGCACGAACTGCCACAGACCATGGTGCTGCGTTCGTTGGGCTACAAAGTCCCGAACCCGATGCTCTACTACTACGACTTCCCCGGAGGCCGGCCGCCGTTCGACGTGCAGCGCCACACGGTGGACCTGATGACGACCGCCGCGCGCAGCTACGTGCTGAACTCGATGGGCACCGGCAAGACCCGGGCGACCCTGTGGGCGTGGGATTACCTTCACGGTAACTCGTATTGCGGCAAGCTGCTCGTCGTCTCGACGCTCTCAACCATGCGCTTCACCTGGGAAGCCGAAGCCTTCAAGGTGCTGCCGCATCGCAAGGTGGCGGTGCTGTACGGTACCAAGAAGCAGCGTCTCGAACGGCTGGCCGAGGACGCCGACATCTACGTGATCAACCACGACGGGCTCAAGACCATCATGCCCGAGCTACTGCAGCGAACCGACATCGACGTGTTGTGCCTCGACGAAGTGGCTGTGTACCGCAACAACAGCGATCGTTCCAAGACCATGCGCAAGTTCAGCTTGCGCTTCAAGATCGTGTGGGGCTTGACCGGGCGCCCGATGCCGAACGCCCCGACTGACGTGTGGGGGATCTCCAAGGTGGTGACGCCCAACACCTCGCCGAAGTATTATCGTCAGGCCGAAGAATACCTGATGAACAAAATCAACATGTACAAGCTGGTTCCGAAGCCAGAGGCGATCGAGCGCGCCATGGCGATGCTGCAGCCGAACGTGCGGTTCTCGCTGGATGACGTGGTGGAACTGCCCGAGGTGATCTCGCGAACTATCGACGTTCCGCTGCAGCCGATGCAGACGAAGATTTACAAGAAGCTGGCGGACGAGTTCACTGCCGAAGTAGGCACTGGGCACGTCACCGCGGTCAACGCTGCGGTCGCCATGGGCAAGCTGCTGCAGGTATCTGGCGGCTGGGTCTATATCAAGAAGCCCGGCGAGCAGGAGAGTGTGTCCGTCCCGGTGTTCAAGGACGATGATCCGATGCCCCGGCATCAGATGCTGGTGGACCTGATCAATGAGAACGAGCGCAAGGTGATCGTCTACGTCCCGTTCCGCCACGCCATCGAGGGGCTGAGCAAGATCCTCACTGGCGCCGACATCGAGCACGCCATCGTGCATGGCGAGGTGACCCATCGAGGCGAGCTGTTCAACCTGTTTCAGAACACCGACAAGTACAAGGTGCTGCTGGCCCACCCGCAGTGTGTGGCCCACGGGCTTACGCTGACAGCGGCGGACATGATCATCTGGTACATGCCCATCACCTCGCTCGAAATCTACGAGCAGGCCAACGCCCGCATCACTCGCGTTGGGCAGCGCCACATCCAGCGCATCCTCCATCTCCAATCAACTTCTGTTGAACGGAAAATTTACGGGCTGCTGCAGCGGAAACAGAAGGTGCAAGACAGCCTGCTGGAGATGCTGGGTGACGCCACTGACGAGAAGATCGCCACATGACGATCAAATATCTGTCAACGTGCGAAAGCAAAAATACGCAATACCGGATGCACGTCTGCATAGAAGTGGACGGTGAGAATGCTGGAACGGTGCGGCTAATGACCGACGAAGAGTTCGCGAAATATGCCCTAGAGAAGAAGTTCTGCCCGACCGGGCAACAACAGGAGGTTACCAAACCATGACGGACGCAGACACCCAAGAGCTACAGGTTGCGGCAGCGACGACCGCTCTCGCCAACCAAGTCGGCGGCAATCAACTTGAAGCCGACACGGTTAAGGCCACCGTGGACAAGCGTGTGGAGCAGTACATCGCCGTGCGCGATACGATCCAGGCTAGGAAACAAGCCTTCGAGGAGCAACTCAAGCCGCTCGTCGATATACAGAATATGTTAACCGGTTGGATGCAGAACTTCCTCGAACAGGCCGGTGCAGACAGTGTTAAGACTTCGCATGGCACCTGCTACTCGACGACGAGATACACTGCATCGCTGGCGGACCCCGAAGCCTTCATGAAGCACGTCATTTCAACCGGATCATTTGATCTCCTCGATCGCAAGGCCAACGTCACCGCGGTCAAGGACTACGTGAACGAGAAGGGTTCGCTGCCTCCGGGCGTGAACATGTCCTCGATCAAAACCGTCGGAGTGCGCTGCGCCTCTGGCAAGTAAGGTTACCGCCGCGGTAAACCCCCAACAAGGAACGAACCTATGGATCTCAACGCTGCCGGCCAGAAAGCCGACGAATTGATCGCCGCCGGCGAAGATACCACCCGCACCAAGCGCGGCGAACCCTACAAGGTCGCGTCGCCCTACATGACGTCGGACGAAGCCGCAGCGTCCTAAAACACCTGCACGTTTCAACGGAGAACTGATCCTATGTCTACCGACCTAATGAACGTTTCAGCCTTCAAAGGGCTGGCCCCAGCGGGAGCATTCGCTGCGCTGGATCCCCACTCCGAGAGCCTTGCCGATGGTATCGGTTCGAGCTACGGCATCATCGGCTACAAGGGTAAGGTTTGGTCCCTCCGCCTGCGCGGTGAGACGTACATCTTCACCCGTGCAGACGATGGCTCGCCGGCCGCGTTTCTGGATGTGATCATCCTGCGATCGCCGGGCTACAAGTCCAAGAGCTATTACCCGCCCGGCACGTTCGTGGACGGATCCCTTGGCACGCGCCCGGTTTGCGCTGCGCTCGATGGTGCAACCCCGGACGCCGACATCTTGGAGCCTCAGTCGCCGGCATGCGCGACCTGCCCGAAGAACGTGTTCAAGCTGAATGCCGAGGGTCGCAAGACCAGGGACTGCTCTGACTACAAGCGCCTCGCTGTGCTGATCCTGCCGTCGATGACGAAGGCACTGCTCGGTGCGGCGCTGATGGAGCCGGTGTTCCTCCGCGTTCCGGCAGCGTCGCTCAACGACCTCGCTCAGCTGGGTGAGGCCATGTCGGGACAGGGCTTCCACTACTCGTCCTACATCACGCGCATCGGGTTCAACCCCGAGAAGCCGCACCCGCAGATGACGTTCCGTGCTCTGCAGGCGCTGACTGACCGCGAGGCTCCGATGGTGCTCCCGCTCCGCGAGGACAACACGGCGCTGCGCATCACCGGCGAGAACGAGACCAGCAAGACCCGGGCGACTTACGTGGCGCCCGCTGCTGCGATCACCGGCGTATCGGGTTCAAACCCGGATCTGGCTGCCCAACAGGCCGCTGAGCACGCTAGGCTGGCTGCCAAAGCCCAAGCCGAAGCCGACGCTCTCAAGGCGGCTCAGGTGGCTGCTGCTCAGGAGGTGGCTCGCAAGGCTGCTGCTGACCTGGCTGCCAAGCAGGCCGCGGAAGCTGCTGCCAAGGCTGCTGCTGCCGCGCAGGTGGACACTGGTCTGGTTGACACTGGCTTTGGTGACATCGGAGCTGACCCGGCCCCGGTTACCGCGACGGTAACTGCGACGGCGGCGACCCCGGCTCCGACGACTGTCGTGTCGGACACCGGCGCTCCGGAAGATGCGGACGCCGAGCTCGACGCGAAGATCGCGGCCCTCTTGCCCAAGTGAGCTGATGACCGATTGGAATGCCGTCTCGGCCTTCATGGCTAGTGTAGTTGCGTGGCCGGTGTCCCTACAGGACCCCGGCTACGTCAATCTACATTACAGCACACCGGACCGGAAGAACCCGTCTGGCCCACTCCGCAAGGGGATGGGATGGCCGTTCCGCAGCGTGGACGACTTCGTGTCGCGGGCGGCGTGGATGCAGAGCGTCAACACGTTCAAGGACGCATGGTTCTGTCTCTCCCTGCAGAAAGAGACGAAGCCAAACCGGAAGAATGCCGCCAAGCCATACGCGCACCGCCTCGCTGTCAATGCGTTGAAGGTGAAATCGCTGTGGATGGACGTCGACGTCGGCAGTAAGCCCGGCGAATATCCAGACATCAAGTCCGCCCTGCTGGCAGTGGTCGAGTTCAGAGAGCGCCATAGCCTCCCACCATTCAGCGCAATCGTTTTTTCCGGCGGCGGCATCCAGGTTTACTGGATCAGCCAGACCGCGATGACCGTCGAAGAGTGGGTGCCGTATGCCGAAGGGCTGCGAGCGCTGATGGTCCAAGACCAGCTGTGCAAGGACCCCGGCGTTACCTGCGATGTGGCCCGCATCCTTCGAGTGCCCGGCACCGACAATCACAAATACGATCCGCCGCAGCCCGTGCGCCTAGGTGCCCAGCCGGTGGTGATGTACGACTTCCGGCCCGTCCTCGCCCTGCTGCCAACGCTGGCGCCGGTGGGTGGAACCATACAAGTGGACAAGTCCCACAACGTGTTTGCGGACGGCGTGGACCTGTCCAAGTTCGGCAAGCCCGCCTTCACGGTCGACGACGGTACGTCGCTGCAGGAGGGGATCGACAAGCACTCGGAGACGCTGCTCAAGACAGAGCCAATCTTCCGGCAGTGCGGCTTCTATCGCGATGCCTTGATGACCGGCGGCAAGGACTACGACCAGGCGCTGTGGATGTACTCCATCCTCGGTGCCACCTTCATGGAGAACGGCAATGCGGTTGCCCACGAAATTTCCAAAGGACACAAAGACTATTCCCCGGCTAGTACGGAGGAGATGTACGATCGCAAGGTGGCTGACCGAGCTGACAGGGGAATTGGATACCCCAGTTGCGCCACCATTGCAGGCGCTGGCTGCCAAGCGTGCCAGACGGGCCCGCTCCTCGCGAAGGGCAAATCACCACTCAACATCCGACCTATAGTTACCGCGGCGGTAAACGGCCTGAACATGGCGTTGCCGCTGCAGCAGACGCAGACCGCCAAGGATCTCACGCTGCCGATCGGCTATGACGTGGACGCCGAAGGGTACATCTGCGAGGTGGTGCAGCAAGAGGTGAAGGGCGAGCTGCAGGAGCCATCGCTCTACCGGCTGTTCCTGTCGCGTCTCTCGGACCCATGGGCGCAATCCGACCCAGACTGCTTGAACTTCACGACCACCGTCGACAAGGGTGTCACCTTCGACGCTTCTCTCCGACACGACGAGATGGTAGGGATGGGGCTCGACAAGGCGCTGGCCAAAACCAAGGTAAAAATCTTCCCTCGTAACAAATCCCGATTGGAGCACTTCTTCATGTCATGGCTCGCCAAACTCCATGAACTCAACACAGCGACGAAATCGCTCCCGTTCGGATGGTACCGCGAAGGCGACGACATCAAGGGCTTCGTCTTTGGTGGCAAGAACCTGCGCGACGACGGCACCGAGGTGCCGTGCGGTGTGGGTGATCCACAGCTGCGACGTATCTTCCACCCCACCGGCGACATCAAGCACTGGTTCGATGCAGCGAAGCTGATCACCAATCAGAAGCGCCCCGAGCTGGACGCGATCATTGCGCTGTCGTTCAGCGCACCACTGACAGCGCTGGTCGGCAAGAACGCCATGACCATGTGCGCCTACGGGGAGAGCGGCGTCAGCAAGACGGCAGCCTACTCGGTTGGCGTCTCGGTGTGGGGTCACGCCAAGAAGGGAAAGCAGGTGTCACACTCGACCTTCAACGGCGTGATGAAAACCCTGGGTGAGCTGGGCAACCTGCCGATGTACTGGGACGAGATCAAGGACCCGAAGGCCCAGCAGGCAGTCTACGACTTCATCTATAACGCCAGCGACGGCGTGGAGAAGGCGCGTGCCAAGTCCGACACCAGCCTCCAACATCGTGGTACGTGGCAGACCCAGATGATGATGGCCGCGAACATCAGCTTCGTCGACTACGTGATGAAGAAAGACCCGAGCCACATCGCCGGCATCTCGCGAGTGTTCGAGTACAACATCCGGAAGGCCGTGAACCCGCAGGGGAGGATCAGCCAGACCGAAGCCGACGTCGCATTCGACAAGCTGCAAACGTCCTACGGTCAGATGGGCTTCCGCTACTCCAAGCTGCTGGGCGTGAACCACGTCGCCATCAAGCAGGAGTGCATCGACACGTGCATGCAGGTCGAGAAGGACATGCAGTCGCAGGACGCTGAACGGCTGTGGGTTGCTCTGGTCGGCACGCTGCTGGTCGGCGCCCGCCTCGCCAACACTCTCGGTGCCGAGCTGGATCTGGAGGCTCTCAAGGTGTTCCTTTACGCCACCTACCAGAAGAACCGCGAGAAACGCGATAACCTAATGGCGGTGAGCGGCCAGCGGGACACCACCGAAGCGATCATGTCCGCCTACTTCTCCCGTGTCGACGCGGCCGATCAGGCGCTGTGGACGCGCGGCATGCCGCTAGGCCTCACCGGGAAGCCGCAGCCGGTCGAGATCCTCCACGGTCCGCGCGATCCGAAGAACGTCGCCGTGATGGAACAACTTGCCATTCGCTGGGACGTCGAGGGCAAGGCTTGCTACATCTTGAAAGACCACCTATTTAACTATCTCAATGAGGCAGGAGTGGGCGCTGGAACGACGCTCGACAGTCTCAAGACCGAGTACGGTATGCGCATCCAGCGCCGCGTGCGGCTTGGCGCCGGTGCCTTCGTCAGCGGCCGGCAGACGGTGTGTGTGATCCCGAACATCGGACCGGACCATGACCTCGCCGAGCTGCTCTACAAGTGGTCGCCTGCCAACGAACGCCCGACGTCCCCAGACCCGCCGCCACCACGGCAGCAGGTCGAGACTGGCTTGACGCCGGTCGCTGACGTTGTTGCCTTCGTGCAGGGAGCTACCCGTGGATAGAGAACGACTGACGAAGCTGCTGGCGCTGACCACCTCCGACATCGACGCCGAGGCCCTCGCGGCGATCCGGATGGCCAACAAGATGTTGACCGTCGAGAAGCTGACGTGGGGTGAGATCCTCGCGGCCGGTGGCACGACGATCAACATCAGCCTCGCTCGAACCAGGACCCCGAACACCGCACCATTTTCGACGGGCGAGAGCGAAGACTGGCTACCGCCGCACCTCACGGACAAGGTGCTGATCGACGCGATGTTCCGGGCGATCTTCGCGCAGCCTCGGTCGGACAACGAAGAGTTCTGGCAGTGGGTCGACAGCGTGCATCACTACTGGCATGAAAACGGGCGCTTGACGCCCCGTCAGTACCAGGGGATCCGCCGGACCTACTCGCGGATCATGCAGCACGCCGCCGGCTGAGTTACCGTGACGGTAACTCCTTGCGCCAGACCAGGTGGTCCTTATCCCAGCGCTCGGCCTCGACCAGCATAAACCCGGCCCGGATGAAATTGTTGGCACTCGCCACGCTCTCCTTGTGGCAGTCCGACACCAGGTGCGTCCAGTCGGTGTACTGGATCGCGTGGGCCTCCCGGACCTTCATCAGCTTGTGCTGCAGCCCGTGCCCGCGGTGTGCCTGCAGGATGGCCCCACGCTTGAGATAGCCGACCCGTGGGAAGGGATCGAACGGCACGGTGCCTGCGAAGCCCACGATCTCGTCGCTCTCGTAGACGAGCCACCAGAAGCCTCTGGTAAGGTGCTTGGGTTTCAGGGGGACGAAGGTGTCTTTGAACCGGTTGTTGAAGCGTTGGATGTCGTCGGCACGTTTCTCGCCGTCCACCTTCACAATCCGATACGTCACGACAGCTGCCCGTAGACGTAGCAGAACACAGTGTCGACGCCGCGCATGAACACGACGCCGTGACCAGTCGGGTTGCCCCGATCATATTTCAGTTTGTGGTTGGGGATCAGGACCCAGGTCCCGTTCGCGATCGGCGGACGACCCAACATCTCGTTGTCCCGATCGTCCTGAATGACGGCGTAGGTCTTGCCATCCTTCACGTGCACTTCGTCGGCCCAGTAAGCGTCTGCCAGTCCGCAGCAGGACGTCGCAGGATTATCAGGCTGCATCAGGCCGCGGTACCACTCGTCGTGTTCAGGATGATGTTCATCGTGCGGCTGAGCCGACGAGATCGAGAACAGGATGGCGGCCAACACCAGGATGGGCGCGACGTACTTCATTTTCCTACCCTCCGGGCACGGAATTGGAGCTTGCCGTCTTCGACGCGGTAATCGACCTCATGCTGCAGACCGCAGTCGCAGCACTTCTCGCGCTGGTTCTTCCACGCGATCGTGACCCACTCGTTATCGTCGATGTGAATGACTGGCTTCCGGGCCATTAGTTTGCTCCGATCAGCCAGTCTGGGTTCTCGTGACCGTCGATCGGTCCGGCGCGCACGATGACTTCACCGGCGGCCTCGATGGGATCTACGTCAACGTAGCGGCGGCTCTTGGTCGGCGGAGCGATCTTCGTGTGCTTGTTTCGGTGCTGGGGCTGAGCGGCGCGCATTGATCAACTCCGGACGACATCGGTGGCACAAAAAAGTTGGGAGTGCGTGTTCGCACTCCGTCGTGTTCACTTCACTTTGGGCAGACATTTGTCACCCGTGCGCTTCGCCGGAGCGCCCTTGGACGAGTAGTCCTGCTTGTTCGGCGGGCCCGCCATGCCGACGTCCTGAGACTTCTGGAAGTCACGCACACGTTCGAGTGTGGGACCGCCACAGGCTGCTTCGAGGTTGCGGGGGGCTTCGCCCTTGGCATAGGCCATGTCGGTATTCTCCGGGGAAAACAGGGTGTTCCAATTCCCCGGACGTAAGCATGGGCGGGTTAATTATTTGTATCCGGTGCCCTTGCCGACCAGGCCTTCCAGCGGGCCAGATCCACCCTTGCGGAAGCGCTGCAGCGCGTCCTTACGGGTGCGCATGTCGATCAAGGCCTTGTACCGCCTAGCCCTTTCCGACGGGTCCTTGATGTCTAGCGCAACGTCCCGGAACGCCTTGGCCAGCGACACGCCGACGCCCTCATTCTCCTGCTTGCCCTTCTGGATGGCATTCGCAGCGGTGCCGTACGGGCTGAGCATGTTGCGGGCGGTGTGCTCGACACCCGACACAACCACACGTGCTGCCGCCTTGGGGTTGCCCTTGGTGGTCGCCTCGCGCAGATCGCCCGGCTCCAGGATCGGCTTGCCGCGGAAGTCCTTGCCGTTGATCCAGGTCAGAGCTGTGTTCAGCAGCGGAGCCAGCGTGACCGAGCCCCGGATCCACTGCGATGCATCCGTCTCGCCCTTGAGCCCAGCAGCCATGTGCGTGGGCACAGACATTGGTCCGCGCGGAGCGATGTGTCCTTGCTCGTCGCCGGTGATCTTCTTCACGCCCTCGTTCAGCACGGGGTAGAGGATGAAGGCAATCGCCGCCATGGTCAGCATTTTTCCAGCGGCGTCCAGTCGATCGCCTGGCGTGGAGTTCGGGCTGATCGCGTCTTTGATGATGTTCGCATACGAGTTGAACATGCCGTGGTGATAACGGCCGAATGCAACCAGCCACGAGTTCTGTGAGGTCTTTGACCACAGGCGGCCGAAATCGCCGCGACCCACCGCCTGATGCGGGACACGGTAGTTCGGGATGTCGCGCTCTGCCTCGATGATCGCCTGCTTGAGGCTGAGCCCCTTCTTCTGCAGTTCCATCACGCGCATGGTCATCAGCATATCGCCGGCGGACCACATCGCCTTCGAGGAGTTGTCCCAGATGAAGTTGCCGAGCGCCTTGGCAGACACGCCGAGCTTGTCGGCGATCGGGCCATACTTGCCGGGGTTCTGCTGGATCTCCAGTCCGAGACGCTTCGCGAGCTTCTCCGTCAGCTTGCGGGTCTGCACGCTGCCGTAGATCAGTCCGGCGCCCTCGTGCCGCATCTGCGACTGCAAGCCGTCCTGCCTGAGAACAGACATGATGGCCTTCGGCCCGATGTCGGCGAGCAGCCGCACGTTCGCCGCTGGGTTGAAGTTGTCCCAGCCGCGGCCGACGATCATGTGCTCCGCCACGTTGCGGATGTGCGCGAGCGGCCACCAGAAGATGGACTTCGTCACGAACCCGTTCAGCCGCCCCCACGCCGACGGCGGCTGGCCTGCGAAGTCGTCGAACACCGCCTTGAGCTGCGGAGACATCCACAGGTCTTTCAGGTTCGGGAACGTCGTCTCCGCCCAGTCCGCCTTGGCTGGATCGGTCGGCTTCTTCTTGCTGGTGAAATTCTGGAACTCCGGCAGCTGGGTGATGTGGTGCAGGTCGATGATGTTGCGCGCCATCGTGCTGAGGTTGGCCTTGGCCACCGCCGCCGAGAATGCTGCGTTGTCATAATACTTCATCGGCTTCTTGTCGGCACCGAGCGCGTTCGCCTCGATCTCCTTCGTGGTCGCCTGCCGCATGACGTAGTCGTTCGGCCCGGCCTTGAAGGTGCCGCCGTCCTCGAACTTGAAGTCAGGGGCCTTGATACCCTCGCGCTTGAACTTATTCCACAGGCTGAGCGTGCCGTTCTCGTTGACGCCGATGATGTGCCGGCGACCGTCCGCACCCACCAGGGCGTAGAACTTGCGCTCCATGGCTTGGTCTGCGGTTGTCTTGAGCGAGTGATAGCCCGGGTTCGTCGGGTCATCATCCTGCTTGAGCAGGTTGTACTTCGCCATGTCGCTCTTCGTCAGACGCGAGATGTGGTTCGCTACGTCATCGCCGATCCGGTCGGGCGCATAGCTGCGGATCTCCGACACGATGTCAGAGCCGTGCTTGAACTCGTTCTCCAGATAGGTATCGTAGACCCGCTTCGCCTTGGGTGACAGGTTCTCCAGGTGCGTGCCGGTCTTGCCGGCGGGGAGGGGGAAGTGCGCGCTGTCAGCTTCGCGAGCGTGGTAGATCTCGGACATGGTTGCGTGGTCGCGATCCGCCTTCGGGATGCGATCCAGGAACTTGAGCGTGTTGACGCCTGCCGTCTCGACGTCCTTCTTGAGCGCCTGCAGCTTGTCGGACACGTGCTGTGCAGCGAAGTCCTCCTTTGACCGGAGCGTCATCGCACGGTAGCTCTTGTGCTCCGACGTCTTCATGGCACCCGACATCCACTTCTTCACGTCGGCCGCGATCTTGCCGGGGTGCAGGGCACCGCCTTCATCCGCGACGAAGTTGCCAAGCAGATCCTGAATGCCCTTCGGCTTGGCGGCGCGCTCGGCCGGCAGGGCGTCCAAGCCGCTGCCCTTGGACTGCGCCTTCTCCATCATGGCTTTCAGGCGTGCGATCTCAGCCGGATCTGCGATGTTGATCGACGGCTTCTTGAGGCCGGACGCCGAGCCTTCGCTCTCGACTGCAGCCTGGGTAGACTTCTTACCGGCGAGCTTCGCGGCTTCCATC
>VFSW01010111.1_pt1 | contig 13410 bp, 10 predicted proteins | sample 5358111 | NCBI WGS metagenome assembly VFSW01 (sample SAMN11554181, study PRJNA540505) | mine drainage metagenome | isolation source: sediment from site ElyBrook_90M | place: USA: Ely Copper Mine, Vershire, VT | collected 2017 | reverse complement strand
AGGATATTCCCATGCGTGTGAATCGCATGAATGTGGACGCGATGAATCTTCTGTCGAAGGATCGTGGGTTTGAAGCGGTTGCTCTCCTGCAGCGAGCGCTGTCCTTGGATATGCAGAATCCATTCACACTCAATAACCTTGGAGTTGCCGACGAAATGATCGGAGACTACAACGGCGCGTTGCGATCCTATGCGTCAGCAGCTGAAGCGCACTCCTCAGAACCTGTAGCCGTCACGCAGGATCGCGCGTGGCGCGGAAAAGCTGTGAGTGTGATGGCCGCAGCGAGTGAAAGGCGGCTGGTCGAGCGGATGAAGAAGATGGATAGTGCAGAGGTGAACGCTGTCATGTTGACCTTGCGCGGGGTTTCCGCGACCAATCAAAACGAGTGGTTTACGGCAAAGCAAGACTTTCTCCGGGCTTACTCGCTTGATCCCTCCGGCGCATTTTCGCTCAACAACCGCGGGTACGTAGCGGAGATGGACGGGGATCTAGAAACCGCGCAGGAATTCTATGAAAAAGCCCGGAAGGCAGACGGTTCAAACGACCGCGTAGGGCTCGCGACACAGCTTTCGGCCGAAGGCAAAAGGCTGTCCAGCGTAGCCGCTACGAGCAACCTTCAGGTCGACAGCAAACTGGAAATTTACAGCCGGGAGCAGCGCCGACAAACAGGACCGATTGAACTGACACCTCGCGGGAATGAGCCAAGCGGAGACTCCAGTGCACCGCCGGTAAAGACCTCGTTCACAGATGTTCCGCCTCTGCGGTAGCACACAGCACCGCAGCATTAACAGCCTCAAGGAGGATCAGTTTCACATGACCAAGCCACCCACGCAGTCCATTTCACATCAATCGATGACTCTTTTATCGAGCCTACTTCTGGTTCCGCAGGAGGGCGAGAGTTCATCGTCACCGATGCTGGCAGGGCTGAAATCAGATGTTCGAAATATCAGCCGAGAACAGTTTGATGATCTAGTAGGGTTAGCCTGCTCGAACCACGTTGTTGTACGGGGACTGAAAATCTTTCTTAAGATCACGTGCGATGCGGACGATGGGGTCCGTGCCGGATGGGCGAAAACTGCGCTTGTGGCAGAACAGGCGCGGATCTCCACAGCTCTCGAGTTCCTGCAAGAGATTTGCGCAACGTTTGAATGCCAGCAATATGACGTCGCTGTGATCAAGTCGCTGGATCATTGGCCCGATCTTGGCAGTGACCTCGATCTCTACACCAATGCGAATCCGGACGATGTATTCAAACTGATGAAGAGGAGCTTTGGTGCGCAGATTGGTCCGCGAAGCTGGGGAGACCGACTGGCGCAGAAGTGGAACTTCTTTATTCCCGGACTGCCTGAGGCCGTCGAGATTCACATGGGTCGCCTGGGGCAAACTGGGGAGCAGGTGGCAATCGCTGCGCGTCTCGCGGCACGTGCCCGGCAGATTGTGCTCGACGGACGGACGTTTCGAGTTCCATCAGCATCGGATCGGCTGATGATATCCACCCTGCAACGCATGTACCGCCATTTCTATTTCCGGCTGTGCGACATCATCGATACTGCCGCTCTGTCGAAGGCTGGTTCCATTGATTACATCGACCTTCGCACTTCAGCGACTCAAGCCGGCATTTGGGAAGGGGTTGCCACCTATCTCGTGATTGTGTCGGACTACGTGAGGAGGTACAGCGGCGCGGGTCTTGATCTGCCGCAGTTTGTAACACAAGCAGCGCGGTTTGGTGGCGGAGAAGTCTACTATGCGCGAGAGTTTTTGCGTGTCCCGATCATGCCGCAATCCGCCAAGCTCTACGGATCGCAACTTGCAGGGCTCCTGCGAAAACGGGAATTGGTAAACAGCGTACGACTTAGCCTGTTGCCGTGCCTTGCCACAGCGGCCTTGGTTGGCCAACGGATAACAGGGAGCGATAAGGGAATTTGGTAAGCCACATTTTTAGTCGAACGCCCACTGAGGTTGGTGCAGCGGAGTTCGATTGCTTTCAATGTTAGAACTGGCCTCATCATCCGTCTGCCTTGATCTACGGAATTCATGAGAACACAAGCATCCATGAGGCGAACGCAGTTCATCTGTAGTCAACAAAGCGAGGAGATGCCAGGACTTCATAGTTCCGGCGAAAATTCTATGGGCCATCTGTCATCGTCGAATCCCAAGCCGATCTTAGGAAGTTCCGTGTCTGCCAAGATGTCCGGAAACATGATGCAGAATGCCGATGCATCCCCATGGCCATCCCTGGGGTCAGGCCTGCCTGATGCGTACTCTTCGAACAGTCTGGCTCCTATGGATGCGATTTCGAGGCCGATATTCGCTGTCGATCCGTTGGTATTCAAGAGTGACCAGAAAGCGAGAGCTATTTCATTCGCTATTCATATTGTTGGCATTACTCTGGTGCTGGCGTTGGCGCTAAGAGTTCACACAAGCGTACTGCAGCAACCGGCTATAGTCGTCACGCCGATGGACCTCAAACTGTACATACCTCCCATCACCATGCCGGTCGCAAAGTCAATGAGCGGAGGCGGTGGTGGCGGTGCGCATGCGGTGGTGGAAGCCAGCAAGGGGTATCTACCGCCGGTCGCAAAGGTTCAGATCATGCTTCCTCAGATCATCAGAAACGACCACTCGAAGCTGGAGGCTGAGCCAACCGCGACGGTGAAGATTCCAGACAACAACAATCTACCCAATCTAGGTATGACCCAGTCACCGCAGATCGCACTGGCCTCGCAGGGACGGGGTAGCGGCTCAGGATTCGGACAAGGGCTCGGCGGCGGCATTGGCGCGGGCAGCGGCAGCGGCGTGGGTTCTGGCAGCGGTGGCGGCTACGGCGGCGGGCTCATGAGTGTGGGCGGCGGCGTGAGCGCACCACGGGTCATTCATTCTGTTGAGCCGGAGTTCACAGAAGAAGCTCGCCGCGCGAATTATCAGGGTAACGTCTCGATCAGACTCATTGTCGATTCGCAGGGCAACCCGCAAGACGTCCGCCTGGCAAGTCATCTTGGCATGGGGCTGGAGGAAAAGGCCATCGAAGCAGTAAGACATTACAAGTTCAGTCCGGCGACCTTCCAGGGACATGCGGTATCGGTGCAGATCGTGATCGACGTGGACTTCCACCTTCATTGATTTATTCGACAGCAATGGAAAGGAGGAGCCATTCGCGGCTCCTCCTTTCCATTTGCGCACGACACAGCGTACCCGATGGTCGGAAGTCATTTCGCCTGCCTTGTTCACCGCGAGATCTCTTCCCCCGCGGCGGATTGGCCCGAAAATATCGAGGCATCAACGGCTGTTGGTCGCGGGCCTAAGCACCGTAATGCAAAATGGCTGGGGTCGCCGGCTAAAGAGAGAATGTTGGTTCCATCCGGAGAGTAGGCATGGTGTGTAGAAACGCCGTCCTCTTGCTACTCTTGCCATTGATCGGCGGGCACCCGGGCCTCACCTATCGAGTATCGGTAACCCGCTTGATCTCCTGGCCATAAATGACCTTACATGCAATATAAATGACTTATCCTGGAGTGAGTTATCCCAACCAGCGGCGTAGATGTGTACCTGATGGCTGCCCTGACTCAGGTTGAGCGTATGGTCAAGGAATGAATAGTTGGAGAAACCATTCAGCTGTTCCACCATCTTTGTGCCATCCACCCACACCTCTACCTTCCGCATCATCACCTGGCCCGCCGCTCCCACGCGGAAGGGGACCGATGAGGCTACGGTGCTGCCTGCGATCGGAGAACAAACATTGACCCCCTCAAAGGCATTAGGCGCATCGCACGTGTGAAAGCCGTCCGAAGTCGTATTCAGCAGTACCTTCGTATCGTAATTGGCTAGCACAGAGCACGGAGTTACCGTGCATTGAGAGAATGCGATATCCGGTTTTGTATCGGGATTTCCGCGAATCACGCTGAGCCAGGCCAGAACTAGCGACGGCGAAGGAGAAGTGTAGGCAATCTGATCCGGATTGTACGTCGCGTTCGCATTGCGCGTCAGCACGCCCACATAATGCGTGGCTTGTCCGTCATCGTCGCAATCAGATTCCGGCACAATCAGGTCGTTAATCCCATCGCCGTTCATGTCCGCTGCGACAGGCGGCACATTGCCTGCACAATGCTGAATGGGAATGATGCTATGACTGGCAAAGGTGCGACTCGAATCCCCATAGTAGACATCCACATGGTTGGGGTTACCGGGGTAGAAGGTGGAGGCTACAATGTCCATAGTTCCGTCGCCGTTCACGTCTGTAGCTGCAAAAACGGAGTGGCCTCCTGCTACCTGAATCGCGGTCTGCGACGGAAAGTTACCGTTGCCATCGCCATACAGAACCTGGACGGTGTCGTAATTCGTGATATCCCCGATCGCAAGATCCGCACGGCCATCCCCATCGAAGTCCCCCAGCATCAGATTGCCTTCGTTGTTCACGTGAATCGCCGGAGTCATCTTGAAGCCGCTGTTGCCGTTGCCCAACCACACGTTCAACTCGGAAGGTTCAATAAATGCGATATCCATGATGCCGTCGTGGTTAAAATCCGCCACTGCCACACTGGTCACCACCGCATTCACCGGGAACGAAGCCTTCTGTATGAACCTGCCGCTGCCGTCATTCAAATAGAGAAATAGATCATACTGTGAGTTACTGCTGGCTCCAAAGACGAGCAAATCCGCCTTGCCGTCGCCGTTGAAGTCTCCAATGCCAACTCCAAAGGCGGATTCTGAGTAGGGTAGGGTGTAGCTGACCGGCGCTCTGTAGATTCCGTCGTCTGTCGATAGGACCACGGCAAATCCGCCCGTGGTCTGAGCCTCGGTGTAGACGAAATCTTCGCGCCCGTCGGCATTCAGATCGGCGTGTTGATATGTGGCCTGTCCAGAAGAGGTGTGTTGCGAAAAACTAACGCCCGCTCCGAACGCAGGGCTGGCAATCGTGTAAGTTATAGCTGCGACCAATCGAAGACGAGCTTTTAGGTATCTAAACATAACACCCCCCCCCAATGACTCACGTCCATAAACTTCTACACGACCGATACGCGAGTGATGTATCGGGTTGCTCACGATCGCACTATTAGAACGGTACGTTGCTCGTCTCGACCAACTGTTGGGTGAACCGGCACACCTTATCGGCGCTCTGTGCCCGATTGCAAGGAGTCTGCTATCTAAATGAATCAAGGCGCTACGCCCACTATGCAAAGGCCTCATAGACACAACGGTTGAAGGATCAACGGTGCGAGTTGCTATCGCATCACTGCTTCACTTGTTGAGCAGCCTGCGTGTGTTGCAGCGAGGGCTTCTTCGCGTAGTAGCCCTTGCGCGTTCTCACAATCAGCTTGCCATGCCCCGGCGCATTCGCCTCGACGCGCACTACCCGATAGCCACCCTGACTGGCAGGTTTGGTGGAGTGATAGCCGATGGTGTATTGGTCTCGAATATCGCGTGCGACCTCTGCGGCAATGCTGTCCACACTCTGCAAAGAATGCGGGAAGTAAGCGATGCCGCCCGTCTCCTTCGACAGCCTCTCCAGAGCGATTCTCGCTCGTTCCGCTTCCTCTTTGTCGATTCCAAATAGAAGACCGATGGTATAGACCACTGGTCCACCCAGGTTCTGCACACGACGGATAGCCTGGTCCAGGTCGAGGTGCGAGGCATTGTCCGCTCCGTCCGTGATGACCAGCAGCACCTGCTTGGGCAGCGTGCCATGGTTGGCCAGTTCGTCCGCCGCCGCAGCCACCGCATCGTACAACGCCGTAGTGCCCTTGGAATCAGAGTGAGAGAGCCCTCGATTCAGCGCATTGATGTTTGAGGTAAAGCCCTGATCGAGGTAGGCCCGATCGGAAAAATTCACGATGAAGGTTGCATCCAGAGGATTTGAGGCCTTCAGTAAGTTCAAAGCTGCCTCATCGACCGCCCCGCGCTTGTCGAGCATTGAGCCCGAGCTATCGATGAGAATGCCCAGCGAAACGGGCAGGTCCTGGTGTAGAAATGATCTCGTGGGTTGCGGAGTGCCGTCTTCCCAGACGAGGAAGTTACCTTGCCTCAGATCCGTGACCAATCGCCCTTTCTCATCTACTACCGCGCAGTTCAACAGCACCTCATCCACGTCCTGATGCATGGTGTAGATACCATCCTGCCGCTTTTGAATCTCGCCGGGTTGACCTGAGGCGAGCGGCAACGCTGTGCTTACAGGCGCGATCTCTTCGGGGTCGGGCGAGGGAATCGGATCGTGATCGACATCCAGACGCTGCTGGACCTCAGGATGCGTCGGATCGCGTAGGTTGGCGGGCATTGTGGGTTGCGGTTGCGTGGGCGTTGTGGACTGTATCTGGCAGAGCAAGGACGATCCACCGCAGCCGAGTAGCACTAAGGCCACCACAGGAGCGGTTCGAAGAGTACGTGATATCGAAATGAACCTTGAGATCATAGAAAAATGCCGAATACCAATAACTTGTTGTTCTGCTTCATCCATAAGATGCGGATGCAAGCAAGTGAGCGGATGTGCAATCCGTTAAGTAAGAGTCTGGCGCTACTTCCTTTCTGCGCCGCGTCATCAGGCCGCTTCGCGTCGCAACGCGGCTTCGTTCACGGCGCGAACACATATTCGCCCAGTACATGCGCTTCGCAGTCGATAACCCTATTGAATGACAGGGCTCGAATTTGTCGCAAGCGGTTCTCTACTGGGAACAGCCTGGTCCATCGGCATCTCTAACGAAAAGAGAGGTGCAGACTCTCCATCGGCCTGCACCCAAATGCCATGGAAAGCCTCCCGCAACTCGGGGTGCAGGGTCAACAGTGCCGTCATCATCTCTGTCACCTGTCTGCGGGCAGCGGAGGGATTGTGCAACTGGGCTGCCTGTCCAGCGTCAGGAGTGTAGTGGACCTCGAGGTCCAGTGGGCCGAATATGGTTGTGGTGCCGATCGCCGTCACTTGAAATGCAGAACCATGCGCATCGAGCAGGAGCGGTTTCACATCGGGAAGATCGTCAGGATGCACGCGGTCCTGTTCATGCTGCAGTTTATCGAAATTGGGGCTGGAAAGGAACTCTACCGGGTCCAGAAGATAGGCAGCCGTGCGGTAGTAGAACCATGCATTCCATTTCAAGCCTCGTTGTGCATAGTTACGAGCCGACACCCAATACCATAGGCCATCGTGACCTGCTTCCACCATGGGCCGGCTGAAGAAACCACCAAGCATCCAGCGACTCTGAGCTGTTTCGGAAAGAATCAGTGAGATCTGCTGCGGATGTGGTACGCCAGTGGCATGAACAATAACCAATGCATAGCTTCCAGGCGGAAGATTGGTAAAGTTAAGCACCACGACCGGTGTTCCACAATAGAAATCTGTTCGCGCAGCGCCCAAAGAGTCGATCGAAGCATCCAGCATATACAGGCTGTCGACGGTAATGGTTGCTTGTTGTAGCAGAGGCTTTAAAGTGTCGATCGAACCCGCAATGCCGCTAAAATCTGCGGCGACTGACGGAATCGCATTCGCTCGAAGAGCCTGCACGTCCCCACTTTGCACCTCGCCAATTATGGTGCGGGCAGCGCTCGACAGGGCATCGCGCTGCGCAATGGTCATTTGCGCTTGGGTCTTGCAGGAAGCGGCCCTTGCGGCCGGAGGCAACAGTGCGCCTCCTAATATCAGCAGCAGCAGGGCGCGTTGGACGTTAGTAGTTCTCCGTAGCATGGCTGCAGCTTTCCGTGGCGATCGTTTGGCTTGCAAAGCTACAACCTCTGCAGGCCTACTGATATATGATGCGAACAGGGAGTTCGCTTATAGCACCCAAAGAGGAATTACTTATGTATTTCGTCGTGGGTGAAAAGACGCTGGCAAAGTGCAGTGCAATGATCTTCAGCAGCTGTGCCGTTTTGCTCTGCATTACAAATGCCAGTTCCGCGCAGGAGACAAAGCTCCCTCGCCCCGCTCCCAATGTCTCTCATACGCATGTGCCAGCGAGCGCATCGCATCCGGCACTTGACGCATCAGCGACCGCACGCAAACATCCGGCGATTGCGCAGGGCCAGAGAACGAAAGAACTGCTACAACCAGCAGACCAGCCTACACAACCCGCGACGTTGACCTTCAGAGACGGAAAACTAACAGTAGAGGCGAACAATTCCAACCTGGCCCAGATTCTGCAAGATCTCGCTAAGATCAGCGGAATGACCATCAACGGTCTCAACAAGGGGCCACGTATCTTTGGTGTTTATGGCCCTGGCAACTTGCGTGATGTGCTTACGGATCTTCTCGTCGGCTCTGGCTACAACTTCATTATCGTGGGTGGCGCTATCGACAGCACGCCACGTGAGTTGATTCTCACCGCTCAGAACGACATTACTCCGGCGTTCGGCTCTGTCAATCCGAGTAAGGTTCTCTCCGTTGACCGCGACGAAGCCGAGCAGCCAGAGTCAGATGCGAACTCACCGGGCACGAGTGCATTGGGGCCGGGTGCCATTTCCCCAGCTCCGTCGCTAAACGACCAGGATGACAACACGCGCGTGCAAAATACGCTGGAACGGCTAGAGCATCAACAGCAGCAACTGCAGAATGCTCCGCAATAGCTGCTAACTTCAATTCAAGCAATCGCCTGTCGTTGTGTTGTGCCGTGGTTGTTTTCCGCTCCGCGTTTCCTCCAGCCCTGAAAAAATCCTTACGCCTATGAGCATCTTGGTTGCCCATTGCGACCACGCGGCCAGATGCCCCGGCTAAGTACCTGCAAACAGCATTACATACGGTGTATGTGGAACTGTTTGTTTCCTCTACAGCGATCCACGGTAGCAGGCTCATCGGAAATCCCAGGCCAATTGTCTTATACATGCCTCAATAAAGTTTTAGGTCGTCCCATCCCTATATAAATACCGCTTTGATATACAAAGTAAGGTGTTTAGTTTCTGTGACGTGAAAGCAATCTACTCAAGAAGCATAGTCTGCGCGGTATCCATGGTTATCGTCTATATTTCAAGGGAAAAGCTTGCCGGCCCGCAAATGTGTATTGTATTGCTCATAGAAAGTGTGTAATGTTGCTCACTGTCAGCTTGTGAAATTGCTATCTGTGATTGTGATTCATAATTTACCTGATCGGTTGCATCAGCGGTTAGAGTTTGAAAGGAATGTGGAGACTTTGAGTGCGCTAATCCTTTTTTGGCCGCGTCAATCAATTTCTCATCACTCTTCGACTTGAGCCGCACCTCGGTAGGGCATTAGAGAGAAGTACACCCTCTCATAGCCGCCGAAAGTATTTAATTCAAAGAGGTTGCTGAGCGCTTATCAGGCGCAGTGCGCCTTGTGCTGCTCACACCAGCCCGTTTCGAAAATCGAGTTTACCCGGCTTCGCCGCTGACATGGCGCAGCGATGGGGTGACGTGCGCCAAATTCAGCATCTACGGGCTCAAATCTCCACTGAGGTAGGATCATGAAAACGCTCTCTTCTCTTGTTCTGCTCCTCTCGTCTTTCGCTGCACCAGCATTCGCGACTGTTGTTGTGAGTAGTCCGTCGAATGGTGATACAGTTGGCACAACAGTGCATTACGTGGCGACCGCAACTACAAACACCTGCTCCAAGGGCGTCGCTTCAATGGGTGTTTACGTAGATAATCAACTGATTTATGTAGTCAATAAAGTTAAACTAAACGCAAATCTACCCGTCGCCCCCGGAAAGCATAACACTGTTGTGGAAGAGTGGGATTACTGCGGCGGGGCGACCTTTGTCTCCATGCAGATCACGGTCAACAACCAAACCGGCGTGTATGTAACCTCGCCTGCGAACAACAGCACAGTGGGTAGCCCTGTCAACTACGTCGCGACAGCCACGAGCAGTTGTGCAAAAGGTGTAGCGTCCATGGGCGTCTACGTGAACAATCAACTCATGGTTGTCCAAAACGGGGCCAGCTTGAACACGCAATTGAATCTGGGTGCGGGTGCTCAGCAAACAGTAGTGGAAGAGTGGGACTATTGTGGTGGGGCCTCCTACACGCCGATCAATGTCACGGTTCAAGCTACCGGAAACCTGCTCTCCAACCTGCAGGCAAGTGGGGGGTGGCGCAGCTGGGGCCAGCTTGCACCAAGCTATGCCGACTGTTCCGCACCCTGTTCGGGAGTTACCTGGTCAATGCTGCCACACATCGGTTCTCCGTCTCTGAGCGGAAACGCAAGCCAGTTCAACATCGGCGGAACAACGCCCTACTCTGATGTACTGTGGTCGAATCCCTTGATCGGGCAATACTCGACGCAAAATCTTCCGGACACGAACCACACACTCGTTCCTACCTTGCATAACTTCACCTATGATGCCTACTTCTACATAACTAATGCCTCTATCACGCAGGTCATGGAATTCGACATCAATATGTATATGAACGGCGTAGGAATGTTATGGGGTACGCAATGCAACAATCTAGGCGGAAAGGTGTGGGACATCTGGGATAACGTAAATGCAGTATGGGTGTCGACCGGCGCTGCATGTAATCTCATCAACAGCGGTTGGAACCACGTCACCATTCAAGCGCAGCGGGGATCGGGAAATGCTGTTATATATCAATCGATCACGCTGAACGGCGTGACCGCCAGTATCAACAAGGCCTATCCCCCCTTTACTGTTCCAGTCAGTTGGTGGGGTGTCACGGTCAATTACCAGATGGACGGAAATTACCAACAAGCTGCGAATACCACATACCTGGATAATTTCAGTCTCAACTATTGGTAGAGGAAGCGCCTTGAACTTTGCCCAAAGCGTGTGGCTACAAAATCAGAGACCACACGCTTTGCAATGAGGAAGTTACGTGTGAGGGCATGCGCCGTCGCGACATGAATACGTCTCTTCTGTACGAGCAGGAAGTACAAAGTCTGCTTGACATCCTCGCAAGAGCGCGTATTCTCACGTTAGCCCTTGGTCAAATGTGAACAATCCACTTCTGTTGCCTAGGCCGTGAGAATTCGAGAGTAGTGCTGAAAGTTGTGAACGGTTAGTTGTCCTAAACAGCCGGATCATCAAATCATTCAGCGCTTCCCGACTCAAGCCGAAATTCGGTTGAGCATCATGGAGATGGATTCCGTCTCTGTAGCCGCCGAAATCCGAAAAGTAAAGAGGTTGCTGAGTCCCAGTCAGACGCATTGCGTCTCCCCTTGTGGCGTTCAGACCAGCCCGTTGTGCTAAGTGATCAATCTTGTCTACATCGCTGACATGACGCAGCGAAGGTATGTTTGCGGCAATTTTCAATATTTTGCGGGATCTACTTTTCCGCTGAGGTGGACTTATGAAGAAACCCTCTTCCGTTATATTGCTTCTTCTGTTCTGCGTAGTGCCCTCATTCGCGACAGTTGTCGTCAGCAGTCCGTGGAATGGTGAAACGGTTAGCACAGGCGTAACCTACGCGGCAACCGCTACCACGACTACCTGTTCGAAGGGCGTAGCGTCCATGGGCATCTACGTGGACAGCAAACTTCTCTATGTTGTGAATGGCCCCACCTTGAACACTACTCTTTCCGTCAGTTCGGGTACGCACAATACTGTTGTCGAAGAGTGGGACTATTGTGGTGGGGCCACCTTCGTCTCGATGCAGATAACTGGCAGCAGCCAGTCCGCCGTCTACGTGACTTCACCGGCAAACAACAGCACCGTGAGTCCTGCGGTCAATTACGTCGCGACAGCCACGAGTACGTGCTCAAAGGGTGTGGCGTCCATGGGCGTCTATGTAAATAATAACCTTGCGTATGTCACAAATGGGGCGAAGCTAAACACTCAGTTGACTCTAGGATCGGGGACCCAGCACACAGTCGTGGAACAGTGGGATTACTGTGGTGGAGCCAACTACGCACCTGTCGACGTGACGGTCCAAGGCGGCGGAACGACGCTCTACAACATCCAGGCTAGTGGTGGCTGGAAAAGTTGGGGTGAGTTCGCTCCTAATTATGACATCTGCACCTCCAATTGTCAGGGAGTTAACTGGTCCATGTGGGAACACCAGACCTCACCGTCGTTAAGTGGAAATGCAAGCCGGTTCAATATCGGTGGGACCACGCCTTACGCTGATGTTCTATGGTCGAATCCAGTGATCGGCCAAAATACCACGCAAGGTATTCCAGACACGAGCCACACGCTCCTCCCCAGCCTGCACTACTTTACCTACGACGCATACTTCTTTGTGACCAATGCCTCTGTTACCCAGGTGCTGGAATTTGACATCAGCATGTATATGAATGGATTGGGGATGATATGGGGCACTCAATGCAACAATCTGGGTGGAGAGGTCTGGGATATATGGGACAACGTCAACGCAAAATGGGTTTCAACCGGTGTTCCCTGTAAGCTCATCAACAACGGCTGGAACCATGTGACCCTTCAAGCGCAACGTCAATCGAACAATACTCTTCTGTATCAATCGATCACGCTGAACGGAGTGACCGCCAACATCAACTGGACCTACGCCCCGTTTTCGGTTCCTACAAGCTGGTGGGGAATCACACTGAACTATCAGATGGACGGAGACTGGAAGATGTCTGCAAATTCAACCTATCTGGACAACTTCAAATTCACGTATTGGTAGAAGGCAACTTCCCGATGCTATCTCGCCGGGCTTCGATCGTCTTGGATACACTTCGCGCCCTTTTTGCGGAATAGCGGATCACAAAATATCCTGACCGGTTTGCCGCCTGTCTAGCTTGGCTGATCCCCCACCGTCATCACCGAAAGCCTTACTGCCGTCGTTCCTCCGCCGAGGAGCGCTGAACGAAAGCCCCTTTCGAGCGTAGCTGAGGACGGACTGCTCGACTTCCTGGATCGGCATGGGGTGGATGATGGTAAACCCGCCGATCAAATCGCTCAGAGCCAGATAGGACCGACGGTTGGTGTACAGGAACTCGATAGGGTACTCAGGTTTTCGCGCGCGTGCGTCAACCGGATCAGCATCGAGCAGATAGCTGATATGAGGCTTGGGAACCAGCTTCATGATCAGCCGAACATACACTTGAATAGCAGGATTGCTCAACGACAGATTCGCGAGTTCGTCATAAATATAACGGTCAAAAATTACCAGATCGGCATTCGAGCGTAAAGCCTTCTTCACGGCGAAGCGGATCGAGATGGCATCGACGCAATAAAGGAGTATCCGTACGCAGGTCATCAAAGATGACCTGACATTTTTGTCACGTCGATTGATCGGCGCGGAAGGAGTTCCAACTCCTGTGTCGCCCTTGAAGATGGCGTGTCCAGTGGATCCCCGGAGCTGCGTCAGTTTTGCAACGTCATCCCAGAACCTGATCACATGGACCTGCAGTCCATCCTCGTTCATCTGTGCACGAAGAGCTTCAATCTGTGTGCTCTTCCCGGCGCCATCCATACCAGAGAAACTTACAAAGTTGGTGACGCGGTCTTTGGGGCGTGCAGTCATCACGATTCTCCAAGGGGCATGGAATTCTTTTGTCTTCATGTCAAT
>VFSW01010109.1_pt1 | contig 13412 bp, 16 predicted proteins | sample 5358111 | NCBI WGS metagenome assembly VFSW01 (sample SAMN11554181, study PRJNA540505) | mine drainage metagenome | isolation source: sediment from site ElyBrook_90M | place: USA: Ely Copper Mine, Vershire, VT | collected 2017 | reverse complement strand
GAGCCCAATGCCTATCAGCGATATGACATCACCAATCGGGTGTGGGAGCTATTGTAGCTTCATTTGCCTGGTGGGGAAGGGGTTTGGGGATGGAGGGCGCATGATAACAGAAGGTTTATCAATGCCGTAATCTGGATCATGCGCATGGGTGCTCCCTAGATAGTGTAGTCACGAGCTATTGGCCCAGATGGCGATACAACGGATCTGGATGGCCCTCTGGGCTAATATGTTGTGACTAGACTATCTAAGGGCCTTTTAACCTGGATTTCCAAAGACTCCCCCTCCCCCTATCCTTGGGAACAGTGTCCTAAAATTTACTTTCCTCCGATGATGATGACAGCAATTCCTGCAAGCACCAAGAGTCCTCCGCCGAAGGTCATGGGATTGAGCTGCATCTCCCGGAAAAAGAGCCATGCAAAAAGAACTACAAAAATGGGATAGGAAATTTCGATGAGGGCCACCAGCGTCGGATTTTTTGCTCCCATGGCTGCGTAAGTCAGATAGGCACCCAATGCAGAACCGGCTACGGAAAAGAAAAACCAGCCCAATTCAAAATTACTCAAATTGCAAAAACTCACCCCCGAATTCCGTTTTCCAGAACAGACGAGAGCGATCAGTGCCCCGAGAAATCCAAAGAGAGAATAACCGAGCAGGAAAATTAGAGGATTCAGCCCCTTCTTGAGAAGAGGCCCGCAGGCTGCATAGCTGACTCCCCAACAGAGGGAGGCAAAAATGGCATAAAAGATCCACATAAGCTGGTCAGAAAAGGAAATATTTTCCTGTGGTGAAGAGTGTTAAGAAAAATCTAGATATTCGCGTTGTACTTGCAGTGCAAGCCAACATGGTTCATGGCTTGGTATCGTTATGGGAAGAGAAATCGAGCGGAAGTTTTTGGTCTCCAGTGATGCATGGCGTCATCAAGCCCTTCCTGTCCCTTATGCCCAGGGATATCTTTGCCGTGGCACTGGAGGAACTGTCAGGGTGCGTATCGCTGGGTCTGAAGCTTTCCTGACCATCAAGGGAGCGGTCAGCGGGATCTCTCGCGCTGAGTTTGAATATCCCCTTCCACTGGCCGATGCTCAAGAGCTGCTTGCGCTCTGTCCCGATTCACTCATCAGAAAATCCCGCACGCATCTTCTGTATGAAGGACATCTCTGGGAAATTGATCAATTTGAAGGAGCCAATGCTGGCCTCATCGTTGCTGAGATCGAGCTGACAGATCCCGAAGAAAGTTTTTTGATTCCTCCTTGGCTTGGTAAGGAAGTCAGCGGCGATCCTCGCTACTTCAATTCTAACCTCACAATTCATCCCTTCAGCGCATGGGGTAATGATCCAACCTGAAATTCCATGGGTGTAAAAAAACCTAGTAAGAAACCGCGTCTTCATCTGCATCGCGACGAAAAAATTGGCTCGGGGTTAAAAGTTCTTGCGAAGCTGCATCTTGAAAAAGCTCTCTCTGAGCTTCAAGGAGATCATATCTCCCCCGCAGCGGTGCATCATGTCAGAACCACAATAAAAAAAATCGCCTCAATTATTCAGCTTGCCTCTCCCGCGTTGGGTGGGGGGGGAGGCTAACTTGTTTTGGAGTTGTTGCACGAAGCCGCTTCACGACTCGGTCCTCTTCGAGATTCTGAAGTGCAGGTGAGAAGCCTCGACATAGTGCTGGCAGTCGAAGGTCTTCCTTCCGAGCCGTTTTCTTCTCTGCGAGAAGGTCTTTGCAACATTGCCAAACAAGTACGAACAAACGATCAGCGACAAGTTCCACGAATCGCAGGTTTCCTAAAAAAGATTCTAAAAACCGTTCCTGAATGGCCGCTGGATTCTCTCACAGGAAAGGATCTTCGCCGCCGTATCCGTCGCACCTACCGCCGTGGTCGGACGACACTCGACCTTTGCCATATCAGTAACGATCTCAGGATTTTTCATGTTTGGCGTAAGCTGGTCAAGCAGCTCGGCTACCAACTCCGTATCACAGCACCCTTCTGGCCAGATTCAGCCGAAAAACTCATCGCCAGTAACAAGAACATCGGAGAGTTAGCAGGCACGGAGCGTGATTACTCTCTCCTCCTACAAACCCTGAAACAAGGGCCGAAAACTCATTCCTCCAAGCAGGCCATCCAGATGATTGAGGAACAACTTCCCTCCCTTTACAAGAAGGCCCTGGAGGAAGGCCGCCACTTCTATGAAGCCAAGCCAAAGCTCTTTATTGAGGGTCTGAATCTCTAGAAACGTACGTCTCTTCTCTGCGGACTATCGGGCAACATTGTTTCCGTTATGCTGAACCAATCAGAATGCCGGTGATGAGAACCAGGATGCCGCCGACCACGACCTCAAAGGCAGCTTTCAGAAGTGGCGTATCCATATATTTGCGCCGAATCCAGGTGATGATCGCGAGTTCGAGTGCCACTACAGGGATGGCCACGCTCGTTGCGAGCAGAAATCCGGGAATAAGAAAGGGGAGTGTATGCCCAATTCCTCCGAGCATTGTCAACATGCCGCAAACTGTCCCTCGGATAGTGGGATGACCTCGACCGCTCAACTTGCCATCGTCGGAAAGAGCCTCGGCAAATCCCATGCTGATTCCGGCACCAATAGAAGCCGCCATACCGATCAGAAAGGCGTCATGGCTGTTGCGTGTTGCAAAGGCAGCCGCAAAAACCGGAGCCATGGTGGATACTGATCCATCAATCAGTCCGACAAGACCAGGTTGAATGAACTGTAGGACGAACAGACGCCGCGCGATTTCTTTCTCAGCATGCAGTTTTCCTGATTGCGTCATCTCCTCGCAAAATCCCGCCGCCATTCTCTCATGGGTGGCTTCCACAAGGGCAAGTTCATTGAGAAGCTTCCGTACGGAGAGATTCGTGGTGCGCTTGGCCGCAACTTCGTAAAAGTTCCGTGCTTCATACTCCATGGACTCAACCTCTTGACGCACTTGATCAACGGAGAGAAGACGCGCCAGCCAGAGCGGTTTGCGCTCTAAAAAACCCTTCACATCGTGCCGTCGTATCAAGAGAAGATGCTCACCGTAAGCAGCCTTATAGATTTCCATCAGACGATGGGCATGCCTCAGTTCCTCGGCCTGCATTTCACGCAACATCGCTGCCGTGTCAGGATAGACGGACTGGAAGCGCGAGGCAAAATCGCCATAGATTCGCGAATCATCCTCTTCCGAACCGATAGCGAGCGCTAAAATTTCCTGTTCGCTAAGATCGTTAAAAGAAAGAGCCATTGTGGTAAGGGAAATCCAAAAGGAGGAAAGAGTCATCTCCAACGCCTGCCTTTAGACGAGCCTTTCTCTCACTCTCAGCTTGTTTAGACAAGAATAGTTCTGAGATTTTCAGGCATCCGCCCCTCATACAAGGAGCGCCCAATAATCACTCCATGCAATCCTGGAATGAGGGCAAGCTGGAGCACATCCTCCGGGCCAGAGACTCCGCCCCTCGCAATCAGGTCACAAGGCACGGCAGCTACCATCTCGCGCATGGCAGCCAGATTAGGGCCTTGCAACATACCATCAGTAGCAATATCGGTATAAATAATTGTTCTGATTCCTGTGTTGACTATTTCACGGGCGAGATCAATTGCTCTCAGGTCTATCGTCTCCACCCATCCCTTCACCGCAACTTTTCCCTCCTTGGCATCAATGCCAACTGCCAAATACTCAGAGCCAAAGGTGGCTGCCGCCATGCTCAAAAAACCAGGCTCTGCCGCCTTGGTTCCAATAATCACACGACGAACTCCTGTCGCAAGCCCTGCCTCAATGGAAGGGGCATCACGCATCCCGCCCCCAAGCTCGCAGGGAATAGCAACAGCCGCAGCAATAGCACGGATCACCTCCAGATTACGGCTCTTGCCTTCAAAGGCAGCATCAAGATCGACCAGATGAATCCAATCGGCACCTGCCGCTTCCCATTGTTTCGCGATGGCAACAGGGTCAGTACTGTAGATAGTTTTTCTGGCGGCCTCACCTCGTGCAAGTCGGACAACCTGACCATCCATGAGATCAATAGCAGGATAGAGAAGCATGGTGAGTGGTGAAAGTGGTGTTAGAAGTCGAGGTGATGAGGCCCTAGCAAATTCACAGGGATAAAAGGGAGAGAGAAGAGGTTCCAAGAATTTCTCTCCGATTCTCTCGGAAATGCGTAGAGAGGCGATTATACGCAAGGCTCATTCTATTCGTATCTCCAATTTAGAGCTTATGGAGTGCCGCATCGAGAGTTGCTTTTACTTTCTTTTTCTCAATATCTGGATCCACTTTCTGGATATACTCCACGGCAGCCAAATCGTCTCCTCTCTTTCTATTCTGTCGCGGCTCTAGAGCTTCAATTAAAATAGCCTCTAGTGCTGGAATGAGCTTTGCTGCTCCGTATCCCTCTGGAAGGGAACCTAGGTCGCCAGTATCTGAAACTGGCAATAAGCCAAACCAGGAAAATCGATCCCAGCGTGCAGCGAGACGATCTATGGTGTGCTCATATAAACGTCTGCCAAGAGACCTGTCTGTTGAGCGGCCTACGTAAATTACCTCCCTGCCATCATAGAGCAGGTAAATTCCAAGTTGATTAAAAAAATCAACTGGCATAGCTCCAATCTGCTGCATTCCGAGTAGCCTTGGTCTAGCCCTCCACTCCACGGCCTCCTTCCTCCAGAACATTCCGAAGGAGGTAATGATTTCATACTGTTCTTCTATTTCTTCAGACTCGTCTATTTCCGGCGTTAACTTTGGAATAGTAAGTGGCCCTGATAGACCTCTCCGCATTGCAAATGTCCCCTTGGATACTCGAATATAGGGAGAGTTTTCGCCATCATGTTTAATGGAACTAGAAATTTGGGCATTCACCGTTGCTGCCGGAGTTGCTCCAACATTTTTTCTCAAATTTTCAGAAAGAATCCTCTCGGCAATCTCGTTATAATGGAGTGGCATTGAGGATGCTTCCAAGATTTTATCAATGGCTTTTCGCCAAGTTAATTCAGATGCCATATCAGAGATGCAGTTGTTTTGAATAAAAGGGGTATGATTCTGAATTACAATTTTTCATCATTTACCTTTGCGTGTTTTTTCGTGATTTTCGTGATTATTGTTCAGTGGTTGAGAAGCGGAAGGATTGAACTACGAAATTCATAAAACGAACGATGGAGAGGGGCGTGGCGAGTACGTATTTCTGGCCTCCCCAAGCGAGTTCATAAAATTGCGAAGCATGGCCAATCCGAGACCTTGGCTCTTCTCAGGATGAAATTGCACGGCACTCAGATTGCCACGCGTGACACTGGCAGCAAACTCCACTCCATAGTTGCAGGTTGTTGTCACAAATGCGGCCTCCTCAGGCATGGGATAATAGGAATGGACAAAATAGAAATCAGGATTCTCTCCCAGCCCCTGCACAAGGCGATCAGAAGGGGTACGAAGATGTAGCTGATTCCAGCCCATATGAGGGATTTTAAGCCCATCCCTTCTTGGAAAGTGGACAACTTTTCCCTTGAGCACTCCAAGACCTTCAACACCAGGAGATTCTTCGCTTGAGTCAAAGAGTAGCTGATAACCAAGGCAAATGCCGAGGTAGGGGCGATCCTCCTCAATCCATTGACGGAGCAAATCCCAGAGTTTAGCCTCGCGTAGCTGGCGGGCACAATCACCGAAGGAGCCGACTCCTGGAACAACCAGAGCAGTACACTCCTCCACATCATCCGGGGAGCGGACTGGCAGACAGGATCCACCGGCATGTTCGATGGCTCGTTGGACGCTACGGAGATTCCCGCTGCCATAATCGACAAGACCAAGGATGGGTGATTTTCCCTGACTCACAGCACACCCTTGGTGCTAGGAATTCCCTTGACCCGTGCATCAAGAGAGACAGCACTATCCAAGGCCCGTCCGAGAGCCTTAAAAATTGCTTCAGCCATGTGATGAGCATCCCGTCCAGCAAGAAGTGAAACATGGAGAGTCAATCCTCCATGCACACTCAGCGCTCGAAGAAACTCCTCCACCAGTTGAAAAGGAAAGAGTCCAATCGCCTCCACGCCACGCGGAACCTCATAGGAGAGATAAGGTCTCCCACTGCAATCCACAACGACTCGTGCCAAGGTCTCATCCATCGGAACATGAGCACTCCCATAACGATGAATCCCAACCTTGTCTCCCAAGGCCTTGGCCAAAGCTGTTCCTAGGGCAATCCCCACATCCTCAACGGTATGGTGGTAATCGACTTCAAGATCACCTTGAGCATCAATCTTCAGATCCAAGAGTCCATGCCGTGCAACAAGGGTAAGCATGTGGTCGAAAAAAGAAATGCCTGTCTGAATATTAGCCTTCCCCTCCCCATCTAGAGAGAGCGAAAGCTCAATAGCAGTCTCGCTCGTTTTGCGGGAAACTGAGGCGGTTCGTGCAGGGTGCGTCATGGTTTAGCAGGGAGAGAGGGTGAAGCAGAGGAGGCAGCTGCCGCAGCAGCTTTGCTGGCCTCATCCAGTTTTTTTGCTTCCTCAATTTTTTTCTTAAATGCGGCAATCTCAGCATTGTCCGGCCAGGACTTTGCTGCAATATCCAACTGAGCTTGGGCTTCTTTCCATTGTCCAAGAGTGATCAATCTGGCCGCATTCTGAGTTGTCTTCAGACTCTCTCTCATCGGAATCGCCTGAAGAAGGGTAAGACGGGCCCTCTCCGAAATGATGAGTGACTGAAGGGCATCAAGGGCCTCCTTGCTATTGGGAAAAATAGGGAAAAATTTTGACCCATCGGCGGCGGCATTGGCCATGGCAATTTTAGCTGTAAGAGCTTCCTGAGCCAAGGAATCCTTCACCTCCTTGGCTTGATCAGCCGGAGCCGAAGCAAGGCTCTTTTTGCGCTCTTGATCGATAATTTCAAAATTACTCCTTGGTTTTACAAGCTCTCCTTGCAGCTGATCCAGTTGGCTCAATGCGAGATCGAGAGCCTGAGGCATCACTCTTGCTCCAGGATAGCTGGCTTCCAGATGTTCATACTCCTTGAGCGCACCGAGCGGATCACTTTCGAGGGCCATGAGTTTGATCTCGGCGCATTGAATTTTGGCACGGCTCTGGTAGGGATCTGCGGCAATCTGAGCCGCAGTAATCCAAACTCCATCAATTCTACGTTCCCCTTGACTCACCCTCTCTCTTTCAGCTGTGAGAGATCGGAGATCTTCGCGTAACTCCGCAATGTGGCGCGAATAAGGGTATCGTTTGATAAATTCCGGGATATTCTTGTCGATCAGGGGATCATAAAATGAAGTGTCTAGTACGGTTGCTGGCGTGGCACGATCTCCCAGCGCAAGAAACAATTTCTCTTCCTCCTTGACGGTCACAACTTTTGCGATCTCCTCGCGAGAAACAGTCTTTTGATCATTGATGGTCGGCGTAACAAAATACTCAATCACACCCTCGTTAGGTGTATCACTGATAATCTCTCCTGTAAATTCACGGCCATCTTTGAGCAGCAAAGAATCGGCAAAACATACCTCAGAGAGAAAAAACAGGCAGAGCAGGAACCGAGTCGTTGGGTTGGGAGAGGCAAACACGGGAATATCTAAGAGGTTGTTTTGGAGGCTACTCCGGGTGGGGTAACCTCTTGAGGACAGTCTTTATGAACTTTTTATGCATTTCAATCCTGCGTGCAAGAAAATCCTTTGAAGGGGTCTCAAAAGTATAAACTCGGCGCGCGTAATGTGCGTGAAGGTAGAGTGCTTCAGGGTGGCCACGCAACTCCTTCAAGAGTTCCGGAGTGATGCGACGACGGATCACTCCCTGAGTGGCAGGGCGTCCATCAATAAGACGCCGGGCATCAGGAAGCATCAGTGAAGAAAGTTCATCACGCAGACTTTCTCCCCACATGGGACGATGGGAGGAAATTTCGTAGAGATAAAACCCCCTAGCATCGTAATCCTCGTGCAGGGTCACCGCTACATCATATTGCCATGCTTTCATAGCTGCAATTTGGCCTGCAATTTGAGGAATTTTTCTCTTGTGATAACAGCGATTCAGATCCCGCCCTTCCTCATCATAGCTAATATTCCGCTCCAGCCCCCACGGATTGAGACAGGGAAATATTTGAAATTTCCAATCCGTGAAGCCTGAGAGAGACGCCTCGGCCCATTGTAGCAGCCCCTCGACTCCGGCTGGCTCATCGCCATGAATTCCGGCAGAGAGATAAAATGAGGGGGCTTTTGGAGAGTTTTTGAAGGACTTCACGAGCATCAACGGATATCCAGAGGGTTCCCCAAAAACGCAGAGATTTACGAAAGGAAGTTTCTTGATCAGACGGCTCCAGCGCTGCCTGATCAGGCGATAATTCCGCACCTGATCAGGCTGAAAAATGGACTGGGAGGATTGATTAATCAATGAAGCGTTTTTCTATATCACTGTAGGCATCAATGCGACGGTCGCGGAGGAAGGGCCAATGCGTACGTTGCGTATCCATGAAACGCCGATCGAGATCAACGACAAGCACTGTTTCCTGATCAGCCGGAGCCTCCGCAATAATGGCTCCATTGGGAGCGGCGACAAACGTGCCGCCCCAGAATTCCAATCCCTCTCCACCGATCGGTCGCTCAAGCCCGATGCGATTGACCCCGCAGACATAACAGCCATTGGCCAACGCATGGGCCCGCTGGGCAAGCTGCCATGCCTCCTTTTGATTTTTTCCATACTGCGCCTTCTCGGAAGGATGCCATCCGATAGCAGTGGGGTAAAACAGCACCTCAGCTCCCTGGAGAGCCGTCAGACGGGCCGCCTCGGGATACCACTGATCCCAGCAAATCAGCACGCCAAGATTGCCCTCCCTCGTTTTCCAGCTGCGGAAGCCAAGATCGCCTGGGGTAAAATAAAATTTTTCATAAAAGAGGGGATCATCAGGAATATGCATTTTGCGATATTTTCCAAGATAGGTTCCATCGGCCTCTATGATGGCAGCGGTATTGTGATAAAGTCCCGGCGCACGACGTTCAAAGAGGGAGGCAATCAACACGACCCCCAATTTCTTTGCCACTTTACCCAGCACATTGGTCGTTGGCCCAGGAATGGACTCCGCCAGTTTGAAATATTTATGATCCTCGCTCTGGCAGAAATATTCACTCAGAAAAAGTTCCGGCAAACAGACCACTGTGGCTCCCTGAGCCGCAGCCTCACTGATCAGGCGCACTGCCGAACGCAAGTTCTCAATAGACGAGCTGCTGCAACGCATCTGGACAAGACCGACGCGCAGGAGCTTTGAAGGGATATTATTTTCCAGACATTTGCGTGATGGCTGCGAAGCCGACTTTTTCGCAACTGTAGAGATCTTGGATGATTTCGCTTTCTTTGGCACAGCTCTCTGCTACCCAATATCACTCCAATGAAAAAGACACTTTTTGCATTCTCTGCCACACTCTCCATGGCCAACAGCATCGTTGGCGCTGCCATACCGGCAGAAGCCCCCAAAGATATTCGCATTATCCTCCATACTACCAAGGGGGATATCCATGCTTCAATCTATGCCAGCAAGGTACCTCTCACCGCTGCAAATTTTCTCAATCTCTCACAGCGTGGCTTCTATAATGGGCTCACCTTCCACCGCGTCATTCCTGATTTCATGATCCAAGGAGGCGATCCGACCGGAACGGGTATGGGTGGCCCCGGTTACAAATTCAGCGATGAATTCGGCCCAGGTCTCAAGCATGACCGTGGAGGTCTTTTCTCCATGGCGAACTCCGGCCCCGGCACCAACGGCAGCCAGTTTTTCATAACTCATGTTCCCACCCCTTGGCTTGATGGGAAACATGCTATCTTTGGTGCTGTCGATGGTCCCAAGGATCAGGAGGTCGTCAACGCCATTGTCAAGGGTGACAAAATTACGAGCATCGAGATTCTGGATTCCCCCGAGGCTCTCTTTGCTTCTCAGTCTCTCCAGATTGCCGCTTGGAACAAAATCCTCTCAAAGTAACGGAAAGAAACCATCGAGAGAAGAAAAGCGAGGGAGGAAAAATTACCTTCAGCTCTCAATGCTTTCTTAGTGGCTCAGCTCTGACCTACTCCGCCTCTAGACCGATTTCCCTTTAGAATATGGCCGACTCCCCTTCGCGGAGAATTCTAATCCTGTGATCGAGACCCAGAGAGCGAGCATGGCCTAGGAGTCGATCTGGCGGTTCATCCATCGGCTCAAATCCGAGTCGAAACGTGCCATAGTGCATGGGAATCATGAGCCCTGCATTGAGTGCCTGAAATGCACGCAATGCCTCCTCGGGATTCATGTGCACATCCCGGCCACTCGGTGCATCGTAGGCTCCGATTGGGAGCAGGGCGATATCGATGGAACTTTTCTGTCCAATTTCGGCAAACCCTTCAAACCAAGCGCTATCTCCGCAATGAAAAACGGTGCGTCCTGCATACTCGATTAAGAATCCGCCAAATCCGCGATGGCGGTCATGGAGCATCCTGGCTCCCCAGTGAAAGGCAGGAGTCAGCGTGATCTTGAGCGAGCCAAGCTGCATGGATTCCCAACGCTTTAATTCCTGGACACGATTGAATCCTAATCCTTGAACAAGACCGCCAACATGCTCCGGCACAACAATCGGCTGATCGGCGGCCACGGCTCGCAAGGACTTCCTGTCAAGATGATCAAAGTGGGCATGCGTCACCAACACCAGATCAATGGATGGGAGATCCCTCAGTGCCAGACCGGGTTCCTTGAGGCGTTTGATGATTTTGAGCCAACGAGCCCAGTTGGGATCGATGAGCACAGAATGTTCTGGCGTCTGAATCAGAAAAGAAGCATGGCCGATCCAGATAATAGCAATCTGCCCATTGCTTAGCTCAGGCAGTCGTGGGGAAACCGCTGTCTCCTCGCGTGGCGAAAAGAGCGAGGGAATAATGACCTCCGTCAGAAAATTTCGTTTATGCCACCCTTCAGCCGGTATCATCGTAACATGATTCTCCGGAAGGGAACGTTTTGCCCTTCGTTTTTTCAGTTTTTCAGAAAGAAGGTTTTTGACCATGATCGTCTCTGGAGTGAATGATTAGAGAATGATTGGGGAAGAAAAGCAACGGTTACGAATGAAGATGCTAAAACTCTTCCGAGAGGCTTCTCCTGGAGATTCAGGAAAACACCGGAGGCTTCTCCTGAGAGAGGAAGTTTGGAAACACGCATCGACTGTGCTGCTTTACTCCCCCCTTCCCGGAGAACCTGACCCGATGTTTCTGATACCAAATCGAGCCTTCCGACATCTCCTCTTTCCGCGCATCGAAGGGGAGCAATTGCGCCTGTATCGGCAGAAGGCAACGAGCCGATGGGTCACAGGTTCCTTTGGCCTGAAAGAACCCGATCCAGAGAGCTGGGAAACAGCCTCTCCCGGAGAGGTCGATCTCGCGTTCATTCCAGGACTCGCCTTTGATCGTTACGGAAGGCGCCTGGGACGCGGTGGCGGATTTTATGATCGCTTGCTGGGTCATCCTGATTTTCAGGGAAGAAAAATAGGCCTCTGCTGGACATGGCAGCTCCTTCCTTTTATACCATGTGAGGAGCATGACATCCGTGTACATCAGATCATTACAGAAGAAAGCTTGATTTTTCCTGATCAACTTCAGGGGAGCATGTTGGACAACTCACAAGAAAGAGAGTAGTTCCATTCTGAACTTATGGCTTACAGAAAATCGCCCACCCCTTTTCAAAGAAAAATCTGTTGGACGGGATTGACGGCTGTCGCCGCACTAGCCTCTATCTTGGTAATCCTGATTGCCGGGTGGAGCGTGGTTGCCCTGTGCGGTTATCTCAAACCAGTACTCACTCCCATTGCCATTGCCTCTATTCTGGCCTACCTCCTGACTCCCGTTGTTTCGATCCTCTGTTGCTGGAGAATTCCCCGCACATGGGCAGTCGTTCTGGTTTTTCTTTTCTTTACCGGTGGTATGACACTTGTTGCCCTTACGGTAGCACCAGCCATTGAACATCAGGGGAGCATCTTTGCCGGACGCATTCCCTCCTACAGCCAGAAAATCTCCACTCTTGCTAAAGAGTCAGCCGCAGAGCTGCAAAAACTCGCCACCCTGAGAGCCTCCTCAGTGGCTTCTAGTTCCCCTCTCCAAGATCTCTCTCCAGAGAATATTAAAATGTATGCCTTCGAGCTGGCAAACCAAGGACTCTCCTGGACGCAGGAAAAACTGCCAACCATCGCCTCTGCCACAGGCTCCTTTTTACAAAAAAGCATCGGAGGTGTCTTTGGGCTTCTGGGCTTTCTACTGAGTCTGATTCTCGTCCCCGTCTTTCTCTTCTTTTTTCTTATTGAAGCTCCCTCGATGGCCTCCCACTGGAGCCGTTACCTCCCCATGAGGGCTTCTCCTCTGAAGGTAGAGATCGTCTCCCTTTTCAATGAGATTAATGACTATATGATTCATTTTTTCCGAGGACAGCTTCTCGTCAGTATGATTGATGGTGTTATTGTGGGTATTGCCCTCTTCTCGGTTGGACTTGATTTTTCCTTTTTAATCGGACTGATGGTCGGCATCCTCGGCCTCATTCCCTATCTAGGAATGGCCCTTTGTCTTATCCCTGCAATTTTGATTGCTCTAGCCCAGTTTGGCGATCTCTGGCATCCAATACTCGTTTTTTTTATCTTCCTCATCCTCCACAATCTCGATGGAATTTTCATCTCCCCAAAGATCATTGGAAATTCCGTAGGACTCCACCCGATGACCGTGATTATCTCGGTATTTGCCTGGACCCTCCTTCTCGGAGGTCTCCTCGGAGCCCTCCTTGCCGTGCCTCTGACAGCAACATTGAAGGTATTACTGCGCCGTTACTTCTGGGATCTCCCAGCAGAGCGCTTAGAAACTCCAGAAATTGAGGCTCATAAGTCAGCCTAATTTCTTGACCCCTTCCGTAGCTCTAGCATCCACGCCCCTCTCCCATCACCAATGCCCCTCCTCCCTCCTTCAGTCCAAAGCTAAAAGATCCTCCCAGAGCTTTTTCTGCTCGGGTGTGGTCGATTCGGGAATACTAATCTCCACGGTGGCATAGAAATCACCACGCACTCCTCCCTTCTCCGGCAATCCACGTCCTGGAATGCGGAACTTGCGGCCATGCTGCGTTCCGGCAGGAAGTTTTAATTTAACGCGGCCATCGGGTGTCGGAATCATCAGTTCCCCTCCCAGCACCGCGCGCGCTGGGGAAACCTCGACTTCGTGATGAATATCCTCTCCCTCAAAGCGAAAATCAGGATGTTGTTGAAGCTTCACGCGGAGATAGAGATCGCCGGCTTCACCGCGAACACCCCCTGCGCCTCCCTGGCCGGCCAACCGGATACGCTGCCCCGCACGCACGCCCTTCGGAATCTTCACGGTGTAGGTCTGAACCTGAGGAGAGTCTCCTTTGCGGAAAGAAATCTGACGCATAGCCCCATGAAGCACCTCGTCCAACGTGACAAGAATATCCG
>VFSW01010108.1_pt1 | contig 13415 bp, 12 predicted proteins | sample 5358111 | NCBI WGS metagenome assembly VFSW01 (sample SAMN11554181, study PRJNA540505) | mine drainage metagenome | isolation source: sediment from site ElyBrook_90M | place: USA: Ely Copper Mine, Vershire, VT | collected 2017 | reverse complement strand
TCTTCAACCCGCGCAGAAACCGGTTCGCCTTGCTTGCAGCCGCAATCCGAGTCCCCGGAAGGAGAGGCGGTCGAAGCCAAAGAGGCGCCGCCCGATGTGGCACGCCGTGCCTGAGTTGCACTGGCGGAAACGCCACTCTTTCCTCCAGCTATGGCACTCTTCCCATTCAGGGAGAGCGCGCGTCGTCTGGCGAGAGCCGCCTCTCGTCCGCTAAGACGCTCCCCCACGACGGTTGCAGTCGCTTCACTCATGATTTGTTTTCCTTGATGGCTTCAGCAATTGAACAGTAGGTCGCCACTTCGGGCACCAAGTGTCTTGCCCGTTGTTGCCAACTATAGGGAGTAAGTTGCATAATAAAAAATGAATAATATTTATTATTTCCATTTCATTTAATGAATGGAACAAATTCAGGACGTTGCGGAGAGCCTTCTTCATGAATGTGACATTTCGCCAATTGCGGCTACTGGAAGCCGTGGCTCGCAATTCAAGTTTCACCCGCGCCTCAAAGGAACTCCACCTGACCCAACCGGCCGTCTCGACCCAGATCAAACAACTGGAAGAGGAAATCGGTATGGCCCTGTTCGAGCAGATCGGAAAAAAAATATTTCTGACGGAGGCCGGCAAGGAGGTGTACACCTTCAGCCGCAACATAGCCCAGCAATTCCGCGACATCGAATCCGTGATCGACGACATGAAAGGCGTGAAGCGTGGATCACTGGCCCTGACAGTCACGAGCACAGGCAAATACTTTGCCCCTTACCTGCTGGCCACTTTCATAAACAGATACCCGGGAACCCAGGTCAACCTGTCTGTTACCAACCGGGAAAAAGTGGTTCAGCAGTTGCACGAAAACATCCCTGACATGGTGATCATGGGCACCCCACCCGACAACATGGAACTGGAAGCTCAGGCCTTCATGCAGAATCCGCTGGTGATCATCGCGCCGCCGGACCACCCACTGGTGGGCAATAGCCGAGTGCCCCTCAGTCGCCTCGTGGAAGAAGACTTTATCCTGCGCGAACAGGGTTCTGGAACACGAAATGCCACTGAACGTTTTTTCCAGCAACGCGACATCAAGCTCAAGGCTCCCATGGAAATGACCCGGAACGAGGCCATCAAGCATGCCGTCATGGCGGGACTGGGCCTTGGTATCGTGTCACTGCACACGCTGGAATTCGAACTTGCCTTGGACCGCATTGCCATCCTGAACGTGGAAGGCTTCCCCATCATGAAGGAATGGTATCTGGTGTACCGCAGCGGCAAACGCGTCTCCCCCATCGCCCAGGCCTTTCATGAATTTGTCCTGACCGAGGCGGAAAGCATCATGAAACTTCCCCAACCAAAACCGATCATTCGGTCACGCCGGCGCGTGACCCGCTCATGACCAAAAGCTGCAAGGAACCCCTGTCCGTGCCCTTCATCCAAGTCACCAGCGTCCCCCTTCAAGGCAAGCGCGTTTTTGTCCGCTCCGACCTCAACGTGCCCATAAAAAACGGCAAGGTCACTTCAGACGCAAGAATTGCCGCCTCCATGGACACCCTGCTGTACTGCCTCAACCAGGGAGCACAAGTCATGGTCACCTCCCATCTGGGTCGACCCACTGAAGGGCAGTTCAGCGAGGAAGATTCCTTGAAACCCGTTGCCGACAATATTTCGCAACGCATGGGAAAATCCATCCGGCTGATTCGCAACTGGGTCAGCGGCTCCTTCCATGTGGCAGACGGAGAGCTTGTCGTGCTGGAAAACTGCCGTTTCAACCTGGGCGAGAGCACAAATTCCGAAACTGTTGCCAGAAAATATGCCTCCCTATGTGACGTGTTCGTGATGGATGCTTTCGGCACGGCACACCGGGAAGAAGCTTCAACCAGCGGGATCGCCCGGTTTGCCCCCATTGCCTGCGCCGGATTGCTTGTCACCAGGGAACTGGAAGCGCTTGGCAGAGCACTGGAACATCCTGCCCGCCCCCTGGTGGCCATCGTTGGTGGTTCGAAAGTGTCCACAAAGCTGGCCGTGCTGGAAAAATTGTCCGACAGAGTCGACCAGTTGATGGTGGGAGGTGGGATCGCCAATACGTTCCTGGCCGCCGCAGGATTGAAGATCGGACGATCGCTGTGCGAGCATGCGCTGGTCCCCGCCGCAAGGCGCATCATGGACAAAATGGCCAAGCGCGGCGCTTTCATCCCCCTGCCCACCGATGTCATGGTCGGCAAACGCATCGACGACGCCGAACCCGCCAGCCAAAAGGATGTGCGCCTCGTGGCTGATGACGATATGATCCTTGATATCGGTCCGGAAAGCGCCCGAATCCTGGCTGACAATATTCTGAAAGCAGGCACCGTGGTCTGGAATGGGCCAGTGGGCGTGTTCGAACTCGATCCATTCGGAGAAGGCACACGCACACTGGCAAACGCCATTGCAGCCACTTCCGCTTTTACGCTGGCCGGGGGAGGCGACACCATCGCCGCAATCCAGAAATACGGTATCCAGGATAAGGTGTCGTATATCTCGACCGCAGGCGGCGCCTTTCTGGAATACCTGGAAGGCAAGGCCCTTCCAGCCATTGTCGCCCTTGAACAGCGCGCCACGCCCTGAGTGTCCCTCCCGGAACCCCCTCTCCTGCGCTCAATACATTAGACTTGGTTTATTGTTGCCATAAATAATTAAGACTGTTTTTTATGGATCTTAAACCATAGGATTAAGTTAGAGAGGGGGGCGCCCGCCACTAAAGCAGACCCCGACACCCGAAACACCGGGTAATGACAGACTCAAACCCAGGCAACCCAGAGACAGGTTGCCGGTTTTACAGGAAAAACGACGACATGGATAAATTGACGGCCCTTCTTCCGGCCATGCCGCTGCTTTCTGCCTTCCTGGTGGCCCTCTCAGCCAGACGTGCGGGGCGAAGCATCGCTCGTCTGAGTGTCACGTTCAGCGCGATCAATGTCCTTTTCTTCGTCACGTTCTTTGCCCTGTACCTTGCCGCTCCCCACCCTCGGTGGGTTTCATTTGGACAGACATGGGGCAGTCTGTACCTCGACCCGCTCTCAGCCATCATGGGCCTCACCGTTGCAGCCATCAGCCTGGCTGTGCATGTCTATTCCGTCAGATATATGGCGGAGGAACCCGGTTATGCCCGCTTCTTTGCCCTACTGGATCTCATGACCGCCACCATATTGCTGATGGTGACCGCAGGCGATCTCATCACTCTGGTAGTGGCGTGGCACCTCGTGGGTGTGCTGCTTTATTTTCTTCTGGGACATGATTCACAACGGGCATCCGCCCAGCGTTATGCCTTCTGGTCATTCATCACTTACCGATTGGGCGACTTTCCACTCCTGATCGCCGCAGTCCTTCTTTACCAGAATTACGGTACCGTTTCCCTTCCAGCATTGTTTGAACGCATTACCCATGCACCTGATGCCCACCTGGTGCTGGGCCTTCCCCTGACCACGGTCACCGGCCTGCTGATTGCGCTCGCAGCCTTCGCCCGCTCTGCCCAGTTTCCACTGCACATCTGGCTGCCTTACACCATGGAGGGTCCGACACCGGTTTCCGCCCTGATGCACGCAGGCATAGTCAATGCCGGCGGGTTCATTTTCAACCGGTTCGCGCCCGTGTTCATGCACGCCAGTGAGGCGTTACACCTGACCTGCATTGTGGGTCTGGTAACGGCCATACTCGGTTCCGCTCTGATGCTCACCCAGAATGACGTGAAGAAGTCGCTGGGTTATTCCACCATGGGGCAAATGGGTTTCATGTTCGTGGAATGTGGCGTGGGGGCTTTCTCTCTGGCCATCTATCACCTGATTGCCCACGGTCTTTTCAAGGGAACCCTGTTTCTTGGGGCAGGTGGGGTGATCAACAATGCGCGCAAGCACGATGGTATCCCCCACGATGACCTCTACACCTTTGTGGTGGAACGCAAGCCGGTGACGTCCCGCCTGCCTTGGGTCTTGGCCGCCGCCATCACGGGCGTGGTCCCGCTGCTGGTGCTCGGGTTGTCTCACTGGCTGGTTGGAGGTCTTTTTGTGGAGCAACAGGGGGCCATCATCCTTCTCTTCTTCGGGTGGGTCACCGGAGCACAGCTCCTGTTCGCCACCTATCGCCTGAGCGTCGAGAGTCCCTGGCGCCTGATGGGCATGATCATTCTTTCACTGGTCATTGTGGTGGCCGGCTATACGGTCATCGAGCATGCCTTTGATCTCTTCCTCTATCCTGATCGCACGGTGAGCCAGATGATCTATGCTGCTGCCAGCATCCCGCTGGCCACTTTTGAACTCATCGTGGTGATTCTGTCGCTGGCCATAGTGCTGGGATGGCTGGCCACCTATTACACAACAGCCAATGGCCTTTCCGGTAGCAAAAACACTTCGTCTTTCAGACTGGCTTTCTATTCGCTGATCACGCGCGAACTGTACGTTTCTGATGTGTACGCCTGGATGGCACAATCGGTGCTTGGACTGTCCAAACAGTTGAACATCTGGTGGAGGTGGGTCTGATGGGCATGCTTGCCGCCGCAGGATTCTTTCTGCCCCTCTTCCCCCTGAGCATGGTTTTCAATATGCTCATGAAAAATCTGCATGGTTCCTGGATACGCTGTGGTCTCCTGCTCCTGTGGCCCCATGTGGGAGTTGCCCTGGCGTCAGCTGCACACGTCAAGGTCCCCGAAAGCGTGGTCGCCTGGGCGTTGCTGACTTCCTTTTTGTATGCACTGCGCCTGCTCACCATTCGTGACCTGGGACTGTGGTCCGCATTCCTGACCACTTCTTCATCCGCGCTTGCCTGGGTTCTCATGGCGAATGGCGCAAATGAGTCCACCGTGCACCTGTTCCTTTTCTGGACCACTTTCCCTGCAGGTGTGCTCATATTGCTTGACGGGCCACTGTCACAACGATTCGGTTCGTCCTACGCCGGGCTGCGCGGCGGACTCGCGACAAGCCTGCCACGCTTGTTCCTGATGCTCGTGACCACCATTCTGGCTGCCATAGCCACTCCTCCATTTCCAGGTTTCTTCGCCCTGCTTGGACTGTTACGAGAATCAGGAGGGTGGCCCGTCATGACCCTTCTGACTCTGGTCTGGCTCATATGGAACTGGGCAGCCGCTAGGATGATTCAGGGTTTTGTGGTGGGTACCCCGTCACATCAGGTGTTTGACGATATGGAACGAACCCCCACCCTGGCCCACGGGGGTGCGCTTGGGTTATTTGCCGCGTCGGGACTGTACATGACATGGAATGTCACATGATTCATTCGCTTGGAGAACGGCTGCGGATCCGCACCATGGTCCATGTGGCCGGGGAACCCATTCCCTATTTCTGGCCCATGCGCACTTTCATCCATCACAACCCCCTGCATGGACTGGAACACACGCCTTTTGCAGAAGCGGTTGCCGAGGGAAAACGGTTGTTCCGGGCACGGGGTTATTTGCCTCGTGCCGCGCACCAACGTTATCTGACCAACGGCACGGTCGACCCACAGGCGCTGGAGCATCAGGTGAGCAAATTCCTGGCGGGAGAAAAACCGCAGGAAGGTCTGGATATGCACCGACTGCTCATGACTGTGCTGGGAGCATGCCAGCAACCCGTCAGCATGAAGCTGACTCTGGCCAACGCACAGGATGTGTACGCCATGCTTCATGGGCACGCGCTACCCCCCAGGGAAATCCCGCTGCCCCTGCTCGCAAGCCTTGTGAAATCCGAGGTTCCCACACATGCCCCGTTGTACGCGGGGGTGGACACCCTGTTTGGCACAGAAATCAGTTCCATTCTGAATGAATTGGTGATCAAGAGCTGCCTGGATTTTTTCGACGAAGGGCAGTCAGTATGGCAAATGCCTGGACGGGACAAGGGGCTCTTTTCTTCCTGGAGTGCCATTGCACGCCGAAATCTGAGGTTGTTTATCCGTGGCCTGCACGTGAAACAGATTCTCGAAGTGGATGACACCCCTGAAGGTATGATCCGTTATGTGATGAACGAATTGGGTATCCCCGAAGACCTGTGGATGGATTATTTCACCAGTGAATTGACCCAACTGCATGGCTGGGCGGGATTCATTCGCTGGCGCTCCAGTGCCAAGCATTACTACTGGAACCGTCACTACCCGGCTGATCTGGTGGACTATCTTGCCATACGTCTGGTGCTGAGCCTCGCGCTGCTTCGGGAACATGCCCAACGGGCTCGCACACCGGATACGGCACTTGCTCTGTCCCGGTTTGTGGAGGCCCAACCCGCCGAGGCCTTCCTTCGTCATGAATTCCATTCCCGTCAGGTACTTCCCGAATTAGCCATGGCAGTCGAGGATGCACTGGCCACCCGACGCGAAAACCACATTGCCCGGCTGTTGCCTGATTATCTGATCCGCAAGCGAGAAGATGAAGCGCGACGCCAGGCATCGGCCCTCCATGACCTGGCAGAGAAAGCCAATTTCTCCGGCGCTCTTCTTCAGGCGACACCCGACGAGTTGAGCCGCCTGCTCGACATGCTTTCCCGCTTTGAAAATCAGGAAGGACAGGTCTGGCTGCATGCCGAAGAAGCCCATTACATGAACAGACTGATCCATGGCCTCAATATTTCTCCACCTGCAGCACATGAGAAACGCCCGTTTGCGCAGGCCATGTTCTGCATTGATGTACGGTCGGAACGCATACGTCGCCATCTGGAAAAGGTAGGGGATTACCAGACTTACGGCATTGCCGGATTTTTTGGTATCCCTGTGGGATTCATCGGTCTTGACAAGGGCAGCGAAACTCATCTGTGCCCCGTGGTGGTTAAACCCAAAAACCTCGTACTGGAACTGGCCATCGCACGCAGCACAGAAGATCAGGCCTTTGTCTCCGTGGTTGAACAAATCATTCATGAACTCAAGACTTCCGTGCTGTCTCCTTTCATCACGGTGGAAGCCATCGGCCTGCTGTTCGGATTCGACATGTTCGGAAAGAGCCTGGCTCCTCTGGCCTACAACCGCTGGAGAAGCAGGCTTCATCCGGAAAGACCGGATACCCGGTTGCTGCTGGACAAATTGACCCGTGAACAGGCCGACTCCATCATCCGCTCTTTGCAGCGCAGCATGATTGTCAAGGCTGTGGGCCGTGAACTTGGCATCCAGAGGGAAAGGCTCACTGACGACATGATTCGCGAATTGCGCGAAACCGCCCTGGAAACACGCGAAGGCCCCACGGAATTTGCCCGGCATTTCAAACTGGATGAAACCTTGGAGACCCGTTTCATTGAACGGTTGAAGAATATCTATCGCATCAATCAGGGTTATGCCCAAATCCAGTTGGAACGTCTGGGGCGCATCGGTTTTACCTTTGATGAGCAGGCCCACTTCGTCAGTCAGGCTCTGCGTTCCATTGGCCTGACCGAGGGTTTTTCGCGTTTTGTGCTGCTTGCCGGGCACGGCAGCACATCGGAGAACAACCCTTATGAGTCCGCCCTGGACTGCGGCGCCTGTGGCGGCAACCACGGGTTGATCAATGCCAGAATCATCGCGCAGATTGCCAACAAGCCCGCCATACGTGAACGGCTACGCGCCCAGAACATTCTGATTCCTGACGACACCTGGTTCATTCCTGCATTCCATAACACCACCACAGATGAATTGCGACTCCATGACCTAGATCTGCTGCCTCCCAGCTACCTGGTGTACATGGAACGATTAAATAATGAACTACAGGCCGCTTCCCGCCTGTGCGCCGCTGAACGCATGCAGGCCCTGGAACCGGTTGCGCTTCCGGACGATGCCGTGCACGCCTACCGCCTGGCCAGACGAAACGCCATGGACTGGTCGCAAGTGCGCCCTGAATGGGGTCTGGCACGCAATGCAGCCTTTGTCATCGGTCGTCGCCACATCACGGGTTTGCTGAATCTGGAAGGACGGGTGTTCCTGCATTCCTACGACCATCACCTCGACCCCCGGGGGCGTCTGCTCGAAAACATTCTGGCCGGCCCCCTCGTGGTGGGGCAGTGGATCAACATGGAACATTATTTTTCGGTAGTGGACAACGAGCACTATGGAAGCGGCAGCAAGGCTTACCACAATATAGCCGGCCGCTTTGGCGTCATGACGGGCAACCTGTCCGACTTGCGCACAGGACTTCCCTCCCAGACCGTCCTGCGCAATGGCGAACCTTATCATGAACCCATGCGCCTGCTCACCCTCATCGAAGCACCCTTTGCCCATGCCAGAACAGCCGTAGAAAACGTGGCCAAGGTCAAAAACCTCGTGCATAACGGATGGTTACGCATGGTGATCGTAGACCCTGAACAGGGCATCTTTTATCGATTCGAAGACGGCAAATGGCATCAGCACCCCATGCCTGAGCCCTCCCCCACACCGGCCATAAAGGAAATGCTCACATGAACAACCTCAATCTCAGTCCGCTGAAAAAAATCGAGATCATCCTTGAAGGAGCCCACCAGGAATTTGCCACGGATCTCCTGGATCGTGCTGGAGTCACCGGATACACCATTGTCGGCAACCTGTCTGGAAAGGGCAGGCATGGATTCCATGAAGGACACCTGATGTTCAACGAGGACGCGGTTCTGATCATGATCATCGTCGCAGTTCCGGAAGAGCTGGTGGAGCCCATCCTGGAAGGGTTTTCTCCTTTCTTCAACAAGCATACGGGTGTGGTATTCATTTCGGACATCCAGGTCAGCCGGCTGGTGAAGTTCAAGAGCTGACACTGACCCCACAGCGTCGTCACCCCCGCTCATGCAATCCACAAATGTGCTGTTCCACCATTCCATAACTTTTGTGACAAGATATTGCAAAACGTCCCCGAAATGGGTTGTAAGCTTTTGGCATTTCCCCCATTACTCGTGCCTCCCACCGTTTCATGAAAGCCATTCGCGTTTTCTGCATCACCCATCATCAAGTGGTCGTCCTGGGACTCAGGGCCCTGCTGGACAGTTCACCCAAGCCCATGCACTGGGTGGGTCATCATGCCAACCCTGCCGGGTTGTGGTGGAAAATCCAGCGTAGCAAACCCCATGTGGTCATCACCGACGACCTGTTTTTTCCTGTCATGCCGGAAGGAGTTCCCCGCAAGCTGAAGGAACTGGGCATCGGCCTTCTGGTACTCAGCACGTCGCAAGACCCCATGGAACAGGAAGCCTTGCTGCGCGCAGGTGCCAAGGGCATCGTGACGGTCATGGAACCGGCTGGCACTCTGCTGGGCGCCATCGAAAAAGTGGCCAATGAACGCCTATGGCTGCCTCATGAGCTGGCGGACCATGTGGTGAACAAGTCGATCCAGCGGCACAAGGATCATCGGCCATCAGAAACCAGGCAGCGCATTGACAGTCTTACCAAACGGGAACAGCAGATCATTGCACTTCTGGTCCGTCATCCCGAGGCCAAAAGTTTTACGCTGGGACACCAGTTGAACCTCAGCGAACGCACCATACGGAACCGGCTTTCTTGCATTTACCGCAAACTCGGACTGCACAGCCGAAGTGCTTTGCTGGTATTTGCGACCAAGCACCGTCTTGCTTACGGCCTGGACATCAACTGACGATGTCGTTCGAACAAATGTATGGAGCCTGCCACTGCGGAATTAAGGGACTCGACTCCACCCTCCATGGGAATGTACACCCGACCATGAGCCAAGGCCAGACTCTCCGGCGAAAGACCAGACCCTTCATTGCCCACGACAAAAGCCACGTCACCTCGCAGATCCTCTTCATGGTAAGGCTTGCTTGGCATCGCCAGTGTGGCGGCAAGTATGCGCCCCTCATAATGTTGCGAGAGCCAATCCAGAGACACGTCTTCATGCACCATCAGTGTGAAATGCGCGCCCATGCCTGCCCTCAATACTTTGGGTGACCAAGCCTGGGCACATCCGGACGACAACAGCACGCGCTGAACACCCGCCCCTGCGGCAGAACGCATCAAGGTACCCAGATTGCCCGGATCCTGGATTCTTTCAAGCCACAGGCAGGCTCCTGCAAACTTTTCCGGCAGCGAAACATCGGGAATGTCCACCAAAACCGCAATGCCTACGGGGGACTTCACACTGGCACAGGAGGCAAAGAGCTCATCTTCCAGTATCAGTGCTTCTGGCCAGGATTTGTCAACCAGAAGGGAGGCAATTTCAGGATGAGTGACACCGGACTGGCTCACCAGCACTGCCCGTACCGGCCCCGGGTATGACTGGGCCAGATGTACCCCATCCAGAATGGTTCGGCCCAACTTTCGGCATTGTCGTGACGAGCGCCCGAGAGCCAGCCATTCGCGCACGAGAGGATGCTGCCGTGAACGGATTATGGACATGAACATTCCCGTACCGGGCCAAAAGACCGACGATGGTGGGGACACGGCCCAAGTTGTGTCAGCAGCTTGAGGTGCAGGGGCGTGGGATAGCCTTTATGTCTTTCAAACTGGTATTGCGGCCATTGATCAGACAAGGACAGCATCCAGCAATCTCTGGCTGTTTTCGCCAGGATGGATGCTGCTGAAATTTCCTGCACACGTTGGTCTCCCTTGACCACTGCCGTTCTGTGCCCTGCCACGTCGGGACAGAACAGTCCATCCACCAGAACGACTTCAGGAGCCGGAACCAAGGCTTCAACTGCGCGTCGCATGGCCAGCAACGTGGCCTGGAGAATGTTGAGTTCATCGATTTCCTGCACTGAAGCTTGCGCCACGGCCCAGGCCATAGCCGATGCCTTGATCCGGCCTTCCAGGTCGATGCGTTTGGGCTCCGGAATCTTCTTGGAATCCTTCAATCCCTGAGGAATCCTTGCTGGATCCAGAATGACGGCGGCCGCAAAAACAGGGCCCGCTATGGGACCACGTCCTGCCTCATCCACACCGCAACAGAGGCCGATTGGCCAGACCAGAGGTTCACTGCCCCTGATGACGCTGTCAGGTCGCGTCACGATCCAGCACCTTTTCAACTCCCTGTAGGATCGCCGCAAGGGAATCGGCTTTCAAGAGAGTATGCAACCTCGAAAAAGCCTGTTGCATGCTCTGCCTGCGCTCCGTACTTTCGAGCAACCCGGTCAAGGCATGTTCCAGAAGAGGAGCCGTGGCCTGCTCCTGAATCAGTTCTGGAACCACCGCTTCATCAAGAATGATGTTAGGCAGCCCCACGAACCGAGTCAGTCCCTTGCGCCGCACGAGCCATGCGGTCAATCCAGAAAGCCGGTAAGTAATGACCATGGGGCATTTGCACAGGGCGGCTTCCAGCGTGGCCGTACCGGAAGCCACAAGGGCCACATCTGCCGCAGTCAACACGTTCCGGGCCTGCCCGGCCACCAGCTTGACGTCGAGGCGCTCAGTGGCACGATCCAACGCATGCTGAAATATTGCCCGGGTACGGTCGTCGATCAGCGGGACCACAAATCCCACATCCGGGAAACGCCGTCGCAGCCGGGTTGCCGTATCCACGAACAAAGCCGCATGAAACGTCAGCTCCGACATGCGGCTTCCAGGCAGCAAGGCTACCAGCCGCTGTTCCTCCGGCAATCCAAGCATGTGGCGTGCAGCAACACTGTCCCTGGATTCGGAAATATTCGACGCCAGCGGATGTCCCACATAGGTGACTGGAATGCCTGCCTGCTCAAAGATGGGCTTTTCAAATGGAAAAATGGACAGGACCCCATCCACGGCCCTGCGAATGCCTGGCAACCGCCCTGCACGCCAAGCCCATACCGTGGGTGCCACCATCTGCAAGGTGGGAATCCCTGCCTGTTTGAGCCTCTCTTCCAGTGCAAGATTGAAATCTGGAGCATCAACGCCCACAAAAAGATCCGGGGGATTGTCCAAAAAATGCCGCAACAGTTTCCTGCGGATGCCGAGCAATCCTGGCAAGGCACGCAGCACCTCCAGGTAGCCACGCACGGACAACCGTTCCATGGGAAAAAGGGAAGAGGCGCCCATGGACTGCATCGCTGGACCAGCGATCCCTTCAAATACGGCTTCGGGGTAACGTTTCCGTATCGCCTCGATCAGTGTGGCTCCCAGCGCATCTCCTGAAGCCTCGCCTGCCACGACCCCCACGCGCATGATCAGCGGATGATGCCGCGCGTGGTTTTGCCCAGGAATTCACCCATCAGGGCCACTTTGGGAGCTTGGCTGGCAATGAGGGCCACTTCTTCCCGGGCCTGTTCCAGACTGAGGCCTGACCGGTACAACTTGCGATAGGCCTGCTTGATGGCCGCAATTTCTTCGGCGGAAAAGCCCCGGCGACGCAGTCCTTCGCTGTTGATGCCATGAGGGGCAGCCGGGTTGCCAGCCACCATCACGTAAGGAGGGACGTCCTGGGTGATGACGGCAGAAATACCGATAAAACTGTGTGCACCCACCTGGACAAACTGGTGAATCCCGACAAAACCGCCCAGGATGGCCCAGTCCCCTACATGTACGTGGCCCGCCAGGGTGGCATTGTTGGCAAAAGTGGTGTGGTTGCCCACCTGGCAATCGTGTGCGAGATGCACATAAGCCATGATCCAGTTGTGATGGCCTAGACGGGTGACGCCCACATCGTCATCCGTGCCCGTATTAAACGTACAGAACTCACGAATGGTGTTGTCATCACCAATTTCAAGAGCAGAGTTTTCACCTCGGTATTTTTTGTCCTGAGGTTCACCACCCAGCGAACAAAACGAATGGATCCTGTTGCGCGCGCCAATCGTGGTGCGTCCGGCGATACGGACATGATCATCAATCCGGGTATCCGGCCCAATGGTGACCTGTTCACCGATGATGGAATAGGCACCCACCGTCACGCCTTCGGCGAGACGCGCTCCCGGCTGTATCAATGCGGTGGGGTGAATCATGACTCGACGGATTTTTCAGTGCACATGAGCTCTGCCTCAGTGACCACTTGGTCATCCACCAGCGCCCGTGCAGCAAACTTCCATATGCGATAGGACTGTCGAAGAAGACGCGCTTCCAGAATAAGCTGGTCACCCGGCAGTACGGGCTTGCGAAAGCGCGCCTTGTCAATGCCCACAAAATAAGGAAACACCGTTCCTTGCGGCTTAATACCTTCCGTCACAAAAGTCAGCACGGCAGCCACCTGAGCCAAGGATTCCACAATGAGCACGCCGGGCATAACAGGATGGCCCGGGAAGTGTCCACGAAAAAACGGTTCGCTCACACTTACATTCTTCAAGGCACGAATGGACTCACCCGGAACCACCTCCAGCACCCGGTCCACCAGCAGGAATGGATCCCGGTGCGGCAGGTACTTCAGGATTTCTTCTATCCCCATTGCGCTCATGACGCTCCCCCCTTTCTCATTTTTTTAGTTTCCCTTCAATGGCCTTGATCTTCTGTATCCATTTGGGTAACGAACGCAAATGCGCCAGTGTCTCCATCCATTCCCTGTGCGGTTGACTGGGTATGGAGGAAGTGTATACCCCTGGTTCCGAAATGGATTTGGTGATCAGGGAGAACCCTGATAC